>Ga0307426_1003032_pt1 | contig 10230 bp, 8 predicted proteins | sample SalMarWE160340MG_FD_202165 | JGI IMG/M metagenome (GOLD analysis project Ga0307426, IMG submission 202165) | Salt marsh sediment microbial communities from the Plum Island Ecosystem LTER, Massachusetts, United States - WE1603-40 | ecosystem: Environmental > Aquatic > Marine > Intertidal zone >... | reverse complement strand
CCAAGTGGCTGAAGGTCACAGCGCACCTGCCGTGGCGGCGCAAGATCGCCTCGCTGAACTACCTGCTGGCTTCGCACGTCTGGCGCCAGGATCACAACGGCTTCACGCACCAGGATCCCGGTTTCATCGACCACGTCGTGAACAAAAAGGCCGAAGTCGTACGCGTTTACTTTCCACCGGATGCCAATTGCCTGCTGTCGGTGATGGACCACTGCCTGCGCAGCCGCCATTACGTCAACGTGGTGATCGCGGGCAAACACCCGGCGCCGCAATGGCTGACGATGGACGCCGCCGTCAAGCACTGCGCCGAGGGCATCGGCATCTGGCAGTGGGCCAGCAACGACCAAAACGTCGCGCCCGACGTGGTCATGGCCTGCTGTGGGGATGTTCCCACGCTGGAGACGCTCGCTGCCGTCTCCATGATGCGCGAGCATCTGCCCGACCTGAAAATCCGGGTGGTCAACGTCGTGGACCTCATGAAACTGCAGCCGCAAACCGAGCACCCGCACGGGTTGAGCGACACGGATTTCGACGAGCTCTTTACCAAGGACAAGCCGGTCATCTTCGCCTACCACGCCTACCCGTGGCTGATCCACCGGCTGACCTACCGCCGCACCAACCATGACAACATCCACGTCCGCGGCTACAAGGAAGAGGGCACCATCACCACGCCTTTCGACATGACGGTGCTAAACGATCTGGACCGTTTCCATCTCGTGATGGACACTATCGACCGCCTGCCGCAGACCGGCGACAAGGGTATTTACCTCAAGCAGCAGCTCAAGGACAAGCTGATCGAGCACAAGCAGTACATCGACAAGCACGGTCAGGACATGCCGGAGATTCGTAACTGGAAATGGGGCAACCCCAAATGACAACCAGTATCCCGCAACTTACGAAACCTGCGGCATATCAAAGGCGGAAAGGATACCCATTATGAAACCCAATGCAGACGAACCCAAGGCTCCCGAATCGAAGCCGGAATCGAAGCCCGATGCGAAGGACGATTTAAAAACCCTGCCCCTGCCGGAAGTGGAGAAAAAATTGGGGTCGTCGCCGGACGGCCTCAGTCAAGCCGAGGCGCAGAAACGGCTGACCCAATATGGAGCGAACGAGATTGAAGAAAAGAAGACCAATCCGTTCCTGAAATTCCTCACCTATTTTTGGGGTCCCATTCCGTGGATGATCGAAGCGGCCGTGATCCTTTCGGCGGTCGCCCGGCACTGGCCGGACTTTGCCATCATCCTGCTTTTGCTTGTGGCCAACGCCGTGGTCGGATTCTGGGAAGAACACCAGGCGGGCAACGCCATCGAGGCCCTGAAGGCCAAGCTGGCGATCAAGGCCCGGGTGAAACGGGACGGGAAGTGGACCACCCCGGAGGCGCGTGAGCTTGTGCCGGGCGACGTCATCCGCCTGCGTCTGGGCGACATCGTGCCGGCGGATGCACGTTTGTTGGACGGCGACCCGGTGGAGGTGGATCAGTCCGCGCTGACGGGAGAGTCGTTGCCCGCCGAGCGCAAATCCGGCGAGGCGGTGTTTTCCGGGTCAATCATTCGCCAGGGCGAAATCGGCGCGATGGTGTACGCCACCGGTGCGAACACTTACTTCGGCAAGACCGCGCAACTGGTGCAGGAGGCGCACACCGTCAGCCATTTCCAGCGTGCCGTGCTAAAGATCGGCAATTACCTGATCATCCTCGCGGCGGCTCTGGTGACGGTGATCATTGCCGTCGCGCTGTTCCGCGGCGACCCGATCCTCACCACGCTTCAGTTCGCATTGGTGCTGACCGTGGCCGCAATTCCCGTGGCGATGCCCACGGTGCTGTCGGTGACCATGGCCGTCGGCGCGCGCCTGCTGGCCAAAAAAGAGGCGATTGTGACCCGCTTGGCGGCGATCGAGGAATTGGCGGGCGTGGACGTGCTGTGTTCGGACAAGACCGGCACCCTGACCCAAAACAAGCTGACGCTGGGTGATCCGTTCAGCGTGAACAATGTCCCTGCCGAGCAAGTCATCCTCAACGCCGCGCTGGCGTCGCGCTCGGAAAACCAGGACACCATCGATCTGGCCGTGCTGGGCGGTTTGAAAAATGATCAGGCCTTGAAAGGCTACCAGGTGGTTCATTTCCAGCCGTTCGACCCGGTCCATAAGCGCACCGAAGCCAGCGTCAAGGGCACGGACGGAAAGGAGTTCAAGGCGACCAAGGGCGCGCCGCAGGTGATTTTGGAGTTGTCGGCCAATGCCGGGCAGGTCAAGCCCGCCGTCGAGAAAGCCGTCAACGAATTTGCGGCGCGTGGCTTCCGCTCGTTGGGCGTAGCGCGGGCCGAGGGAGAAGGCCCGTGGCAGTTTCTCGGCGTGTTGCCGCTTTTCGACCCGCCCCGGGAAGAAGCCAAAGCGACCATCGCGACCGCCCGGCAGATGGGAGTAAACGTCAAGATGGTGACGGGCGATCAAGTGGCCATCGCCCGGGAAACCGCTGTGAAATTGGGGCTGGGCACAAATATCCTCGATGCCGGCGGCTTCGGCGACACGAAGCACCACGAGACGGCACAGTTGGCCGAGTCCATCGAGAAGGCCGACGGTTTCGCCCAGGTGTTCCCCGAACACAAGTTCCACATTGTAGACGTCCTGCAGCAACGCGGCCACATCGTCGGCATGACGGGCGACGGGGTGAACGATGCGCCCGCGCTGAAGAAGGCCGACTGCGGCATCGCCGTTTCGGGCGCGACGGACGCGGCGCGCGCGGCGGCGTCCATCGTGCTGATGACAGCCGGGTTATCGGTGATCATCGACGCGATCAAGGAGAGCCGCAAAATCTTCCAGCGCATGAACAGCTATGCGATCTACCGCATCGCCGAGACGCTGCGCGTGCTGCTGTTCATGACGCTGGCGATCCTGATCTTTAATTTTTATCCCTTGACGGCGGTGATGATCGTGATGCTGGCGCTGCTCAACGACGGGGCGATCCTGTCCATTGCCTATGACAACGTTCATTACAAAGACAAGCCCGAGGCCTGGAACATGCGCATGGTGCTGGGGGTCGCGTCGGTGCTGGGCGTCATTGGACCCGTGGCTGCGTTTGGTCTGTTTTACCTCGCCGAGCGCGTCTATCATCTGGACCGTGCGCACATCCAAACGCTGATGTACCTGATGCTGTCCGTGGCGGGACATCTGACGATTTTTCTGACGCGCACACGCGGCCCGTTCTGGTCCATCCGTCCCGCGCGGATTTTATGGATGGCCGTGCTCGGCACACAAGCCGTGGCGACGTTGATCGCGGTTTATGGTCTGTTTATGACACCCCTCGGCTGGGGTTGGGCCGGATTCGTATGGGGATATGCGCTGATATGGGCGCTTTTGAGTGACCGCGTTAAGCTGCTCGCGTATCGGGTGTTCGATCCAACTGCCGCACCCCTATTGGCCAGGGAACCTGTCGATGTGGCACCGCAGATCGCCAAGCGAGCCTATGAACTCTACGAACAGCGAGGCCGCCAGGACGGTCGAACAGTTCAGGACTGGGAGCAGGCGGAGCGCGAGATTCGGAAAGATGAAGCCAAAGCCGAGGCTAAGCCTGAAGCCAAAGAGGAGCCTAAACCCCACAAATGAACCGACGCGAACCACGCGGCGGGCATGATGAGAAGAAGAAGGGCAGAAGCTGAAATGAACAAGACCAATAGCAGTAAAATACGGTCCGACGCGCTGGTGCTGTTCGGCGTCACGGGCGATCTCGCGCATAAGAAGATCTTTCCGGCGCTATATGCGATGGCGAAGCAGGGCGTCCTCAACGTTCCAGTGGTCGGCGTCGCTTCCTCGAATTGGAGTCTGGCGCAATTGCGCCAGCACGCCGAAGACGGCATCAGGGAATCAGGAATAATCGATGACCAGCCAGCCCTGCGCCATCTGCTCTCCCTGCTCCGCTATGTCGACGGCGACTACAAGGACCCGGGTACCTTCAAAGCGCTGAAGAAAGCGCTGGGCGATGCCCGGCGCCCGGCGCATTACCTCGCCATCCCACCCGCAATGTTCGCGGTGGTTATCAAAGGGCTCGGGGCTGCGGGCCTGGCTGATCAGGCGCGCGTGATCGTCGAAAAACCGTTCGGACGCGACCTGGCCTCCGCGCGGGAGCTCAACCGTATCGCGCAGTCGGTGTTTCCGGAAGATTCGATCTTCCGCATCGACCATTACCTCGGGAAGGAGGCGATCATGAATATCCTCTATTTCCGCTTCGCCAATTCGTTTCTCGAGCCGATCTGGAACCGCAACTTCGTGGCCAGCGTACAGATCACTCTGGGCGAGGATTTTGGCGTGAAGGGGCGCGGCGCATTTTACGAAAGCGCCGGCTGTCTGCGTGACGTTATCCAGAACCATATGTTCCAGATCGTCGCGCTGCTGGCCATGGAGCCTCCGGCCTATCAGGGCTTTGGCGCCGTCCACAGCGAGAAAGCCAAGGTGTTCCAGGCCATGCGCCCCCTGCAGCCAGGCGACGTGGTGCGCGGCCAGTACGCCGGCTACCGGAAAGAGCCGGGCGTGGCGAAGGACTCAGACGTCGAGACGTTCTGCGCCCTGCGGCTGTTCATCGACTCGTGGCGCTGGGAGGGGGTGCCGTGGTACCTGCGTTCCGGCAAATGTCTGGCGGCAACAGCAGCCGAGGTCCTGGTAGAGTTAAAGCCGCCACCGCAAAGGCTGTTCGACGATTCAGCGCCGGTGGCCGGTCGGGCCAATTATCTGCGCTTCCGGCTCTCCCCCAACTCCGCCGTCGCCCTCGCCGCACGCGTCAAACGCGCAGGCAAGGAGTTCGTCGGCGACCAGTGTGAGCTCTACCTGCTGGATGAACAGCCGGGAGAGGAAACTCCCTACGAGCGGCTCCTGGGAGATGCCATGGCCGGCGACGGGGCGCTCTTCACCCGTGAGGATGCGGTTGAGGCCGCCTGGGCGGTGGTCGATCCGGTTCTGAATACCCACCACCGTGTTCACCCTTACAAGCCCTGCAGCTGGGGGCCGAAACAAGCAGACGCGCTCATTGCGGCAGACGGAGGCTGGCACAACCCAATACTGGTGAAGGCGGCAAAATGACGGCGGCTTCAAAGCCGGTGACGCGCAATAGGAGGAACCATGAAAGCGACACAACGACTGCATGATCTTGGTCAGAGCCTTTGGCTCGACAACATTACCCGTGGGCTCCTGACAAAGGGGACTCTCCGCCATTATATCAGCGAACTTTCGGTGACGGGGCTTACCTCGAACCCCACGATCTTTGATAACGCCATTAAGAATACCGAGTTCTACAAAGGGGAAACGATATGAAGACCGCGATGATGATAGTAATGGCAATGGTTATGGCGACGTGGGCAATGTATGGCGAGGCGGCAGAGCAACCGCCGCCGATACCGGCAGAGGAGCAGCCGGAGGTACTGACGCGGGGGCCGTTGAATGAGGCCTTTGCCCAACCGGTAAACTTGGAGGACCAGACAGGTTTTATAGCGCCAATAGAGCCGCCGGCCAACATAGAGGAAGTCCCGCCGGCAGAGAGGCCGGCGGGCGAGCAGTTTGCATGGGTGCCGGGCTACTGGGCGTGGGATTCGGACAGGAACGGCTATATCTGGGTCAGCGGGTGCTGGCGAGCAGTGCCGCCGGGTATGTACTGGCTTCCAGGCTACTGGTCGCGGACGGCGCAAGGCTGGCAATGGGTGGCGGGATTCTGGACGCCTGTCAGCAATAATGAGATAGAGTATATGCCTGCGCCGCCCGCGCTGACGGGCGTGGAACCGCCGGGGCCGGCGCCATCACCGGATAAGCTGTGGGTGCCGCCCTGCTGGTACTGGCATAACGGACAATATATTCGACGGCCGGGCTACTGGATTGCAGCACAGGCGGACTGGGTATGGGTGCCGTCGCATTACGTCCGGACACCGCGTGGTTATGTATTTGCGAACGGGCACTGGGATTACGCGCTTGGTCGCCGCGGGGTGCTGTTTGCCCCGGTGTATTTTCCGAGGCACACCTATGAGCGCCCGGGGTTTTCTTACGTGCTGAGCATCGCCATCAATATCGGCAACCTGCAGTTTGGCCTATTCACCCGTCCGCAATACAGCCACTACTACTTCGGCGATTACTATGACAGCACCTATATCGGCATCGGTATTTTCCCGTGGTATGAGTGCGAACAGCGACACACGTGGTATGACCCGATTTATGTCCATGATCGCTGGCGCCATCAAAAGGATGAATCGCGATGGGAGCAACATGAGCGGCAGGAATATGCGCGTCTCCGAGCCGATCAGGCACTTCGACCGCCGAGGACGTATCGCGAGATGGAGCGTAGAGTGAGCAATATGCCGGAATCGCAACGAAGGAACTTCGAGATAGCTGAGCCGATGACAAGGGTTGTCACAAGAAAGACGACGACGTTCAAGTTCGAGCAGACTAAACCGGAAGCTCGACCGCAGATATCGCGGCATGCCGATGACGTTCACAAGTTTGTCAAGGAGCGAAGTCAGTGGGAATCACAGGGTGCTGGCCGTAAGGCCGGCCAGCCGGCGATGGCGCGCGTTCCATCGGCCGGGTCAAAAGAAATGGCGCCGCCGGTGAAGCGCAAAGGACCGGAGATGAGGCCATCGGAACCCAAGGAATCAGCGCCTGCACAGCGTGCGGGTCGCGGCGAAGCGCCAGGCCGCGGCCGGGAGGGTTCCACGACTTCGCCCGAGCAGCAAAGGTCGGCAAAAGTTTCAGCGCATGAAGCCGAACAGAATCAGCCGGACAAGGTGAAGGTTCGGACCCCGCCGGTGGGCGGCACACAGAGAGGCGGCTTTTCCCGGCAAGGGCTGCCATCTCGGCCGGCTGAAGAACAAAAGGTGGAAAGGAAGTGAGTCATGAAGACGAAGAGGACTAACCCCAAAGAGAGACCGCAATGACGATGGCCGTTGGTAATCTGGTGGACGACGTCTGGCACATCGCTGCCATCGGAATTGGGTTGCTTCTCTCTGTGTTGGCGACTGGGCACGTGGTTCTCAACAAGCGTGGGATGCGCGAAGCTTGCGCCTTAACTTCGAGTTCAACTTGGAATGTTACGACGCCGAACTCGCCCAGCGGCTTGAGCAGTGGGTCGAGGCGAAACGGAATGGCGCCCATCCTGTGACGAAGGAGGAGATTGATGGCCGGCCGCTGCCGGCTCGCCTGCGCGACGGCATTGCGCTGGCCAAGGGCATTGTTGCGTGGATAACCGGGTCCACTTCGATGGTCGCCGAAGCCGTGCACTCGGTTGCCGATTGCGGCAATCAGAGCCTGCTGCTGCTCGGTCTCAATCGTTCGGCGCAGCCGCCCGATGCCGAGTATCCGCTGGGCCATGGACGCGCGATCTACTTCTGGTCGTTCATCGTCGCCTTGATGCTGTTCAGCATGGGCGGGCTGTTTTCGATTTACGAGGGCATTCACAAGATGGGCAGCGACCAGCGCCTCAACGACCCGTGGATCGCGATTGCTGTGCTGGTGCTCAGTCTTGCGGCCGAGTCGGTCTCGTTGTGGAAATGTCTGACCCAGGTCAATACGCTGCGCGGCGATCAGTCATTGTGGCACTGGTTTCGCGAGACTCGCCGCAGCGAGCTGCTGGTGGTGATCGCCGAAGACATTGCCGCAACCGTTGGTCTGAGCCTGGCATTGTTCGCGGTAGGGACGGCGATGCTGACGGGCAATCCGCTTTACGACGCGCTCGGCAGCTTAGCGATTGGCGTGCTGCTGCTGATCGCTGCTGTCTTCGTCGGCAATGAAGTCAAGGGGCTGCTCGCAGGGCAGAGCGCCGAGCCTGTATTGCAGGAAGAAGTTCGCCGCTTTCTGATTGACCGCGAGGAAATTTCCGAGGTGCTGAGCCTGATAACGCTGCAGTACGGCGCCGATGTTGTCATAGCGGTCAAGGCGCGGATGACAGAGAACGTTTCGGCGCCGATAATGGTCGAAGCAATCAACCGCTGTGAACGCGCGCTGCGCGCAGCGTTTCCGCAAGTGCGCTGGCTGTTCTTCGAGCCCGACGTTGAGAAATGAAACGCATGATCCTGCTGATACGAAAGGGCTGAATATGAATGCACAAGAGCTTACAACCACTGCTAAGGCGATGGTTGCTGAGGGCAAAGGCCTTCTGGCCATGGATGAGAGCACCCCCACCTGTAACAAACGTTTTGAAAAAGTGGGGATTTCTCAAACTGAAGAAACCCGTCGTTCCTATCGGGAATTGATTGTGACCACTCCTGGTTTAGGTGAGTTTATCAGTGGCGTCATTCTTTATGATGAGACCATCCGCCAGTCCAGTAAAGATGGTACTCCGTTTGTTAAAGTCATCACCGATGCGGGAATCATTCCCGGCATCAAAGTTGACACCGGTGCAAAGGACATGGCCGGTCATCCCGGAGAGAAAATAACCGAAGGTCTGGACGGATTGGGCGACCGCCTGGCTGAATACGCTCAAATGGGCGCCCGCTTTGCCAAGTGGCGGGCGGTAATTGCCGTGGGCGATGGGATTCCCAGCCGGGGTTGCATCGAGGCCAACGCGCAGGCGTTGGCTCGCTATGCCGCGTTGTGCCAGGAAGCCGGACTGGTTCCCGTCGTCGAGCCGGAAGTGCTCATGGACGGCGAGCATACCCTGGAGCGGTGCGGCGAGGTAACGGCGGAAGTCCTGTGGACGGTTTTCAACCAGCTTTACACCCAACGGGTGATGCTGGAGGGTATGATCCTGAAGCCCAACATGGTGCTCCCGGGATTGACCTTCCCCAAGCAAGACAGTGTGGGGGAGGTGGCAGATGCCACCGTAACCTGCCTCCTGAGATCCGTCCCCGCTGCCGTTCCGGGGATTGCGTTTTTGTCAGGCGGCCAACCCGGCGAACTGGCCTCGGCCCGTTTGAATGCGATGAATGGCAGATTCAAGTCACGGCTGCCCTGGGCGTTGGCATTTTCATTTGCCCGCGCCATCCAGCAACCTGCGCTGGAAATATGGAAGGGTCAGCAGCCAAATGCAGCCGCGGCGCAGCAGGCTCTGTATCATCGAGCCAAGTGCAACGGTGCCGCACGCCTTGGCCAGTACAGGACCGAGATGGAGAATGATGTGGACTCGCGGGCAAGCTAAGCAAAGGTCGTTACCTGATTGGGTGAGATCTCGTGAGGTTAAAGCAAAGCGAAGGACTAACTTATGAGTTTATTCATCTATTTTCTGCGACATGGGGAAACCACTGCCAGCCAGACAGGCGGTTACTGCGGGACTCTCAACCCGGATTTAACCCCGGAAGGTTGCCAGATGGCAGCGGATTTTGCCGATGCGTATAAATCTCTTCCCTGGGTCGCTGTCTTTTCCAGCCCGCTGCGCCGTGCCGTAGCCACGGCCAAACCTCTTTGCGAGGCCGCAGGCATACGAATGCAACTCGAGGAAGGGTTGAAAGAAATTGCTTATGGTCAATGGGAGGGTAAGACTCCCGAAGATATTAATCGCGAGTTTCATGATGACTATGTTCGCTGGTTAACTGATCCGGGATGGAATGCTCCCACCGGAGGAGAAAGAGGCATCGATATTGCCCGGCGCAGTTCACATGTGCTTGAAAAAATCGAGAAAACTTACCCTACCGGAAAAGTCCTCGTCGTTTCTCATAAGGCTACGACCCGCATTATGTTGTGCTCACTGTTAGGCATTGACGTAGGGCGTTTTCGCGACCGCATTAGCATGCCTGTAGCCTCTATCAGTATCGTGGAAATGGCGAAGCATGGACCTTTATTGCACATGCTAGGCGACCGGGCCTATCTGCGGGAGCACCTGCGCGAACGAATGGGAACATAACAACGCATTGCGGAGGCACTCAGGCGGGCGGCCTTGCGTGGTGTCAAAACCCACCTTCTGATCGATGGATTCGGCTCGCATAGAATTCCGAAAAACCATGGCCGATTACCTTGCGGAAGCTGGAGCAATGGTGCTGAAGTTCCGGCCCAAGACATCGCCCTGGACCCTGCGGCGCCGGAGATTGCGCCGCTTGCACCGCAAAATTGTGGTCGTGGACCAGAAAATTGCATTTGTCGGAGGCATTAATATTATCATGGTTTGGTGCGCTTCATGGTAGGAATGGCGGGGTATGCCCCGGGGAAACAACCTGGCCAGTTGTAATCGATCGATATCGGCCATCTTTTATCTCATCTGTGGGAAAGATTGGTAGAGATTCAGGAAATCCAGATGGAGCTAATCAGCGAGGTGCGCGGTCGCAGATA
>Ga0307426_1003029_pt1 | contig 10238 bp, 10 predicted proteins | sample SalMarWE160340MG_FD_202165 | JGI IMG/M metagenome (GOLD analysis project Ga0307426, IMG submission 202165) | Salt marsh sediment microbial communities from the Plum Island Ecosystem LTER, Massachusetts, United States - WE1603-40 | ecosystem: Environmental > Aquatic > Marine > Intertidal zone >... | reverse complement strand
AAAAAGCCATTTTTTGTTCATTTTGCTTTTTACAAACATTTTACGAACGACATTCCATAATTGTTCTATCCTATATGTGAACATAAATTTGGAATATTGTTAGAAAGGAGAGTGAAAAATGAGGCTCAGATTCCCGCTGGTTCTAAATCTTGTTCTTATGCTCTGCCTTTCGGGCTGCCAGACACAACCGGGTGTCTGCGATTAAAAATCTGTGAAATCTGTGGCTTATAAAGCACTTTTATGTTCATTTTTTTGTTGGCTAAATCCTTTATGCTCTCCTTGTCCTGCGTAGCTCCAAAGGAGCGAAGCACGGATGTGCCTTTCTTGTCCTGCGTAGCTCCAAAGGAGCGAAGCACGGATGTGCATTTTAGTGGCTAAAAAATTCAGGTTTTTAAACATTTGAGGGTATTAATGGCTAATAAAGAATCCCTTTTTGCCGGCCTGCATATTCTTATGCGGGCCATCCTTGATGGCCCAGCGGACGTCGGCCGCAGGCTTTGCAGATACTGGTATCGAGAAAGCCGCTGCCAAGTCCGCACCGGCTGGCAAAAACAAAATCCGCGTAAATCCGCGTAATCTGCGTCTAATTTCTCTTTGTGCATTTTGTGCATTTTCGTGGCTATTTTCTTCGTGATTCTTCGTGTGCTTCGTGGTGAATTTTTTTATTAAAAAAGTTGTATTTTTATTGAACATTTTGGAAAAGTTTGGTATAATACAAACCGCAATTGAGAATTTAGAATGTAAAATTGAGCAGTTAGAGATCAGGAGTCAGCAGCCAATTACCATTAACCATTTACAATTAACCAATTTACCAATCATGAGTATCGAGAATCCAACTTTAGTTCACTTTAGGCACTTTAGACACTTTAGCTCACTCTTAACTAACTTGCCCTTTACACTTGTAGAGAGCGCTTTACAAATCAGACCTTTTATGCAAAACGAACCCAATTTCCGAAAAAGTCAAATGAACGTAAAGCATTTTAATACAGTGGATTATGACAAAAGGACACTTGGTTAAGTGGGAAAAACGAACCCAAAACGAACCCAATTTATCCTTGCGTAGCCTCTGGCGAAGCAGGAACGAACCCAATTTATCCTTGCGTAGCCTCTGGCGAAGCAGGATCAAACCCAATTTCAAAGGCAAAAAAATGCTGCGTTTTCCGTTTGGGTTCGCCTTTCGGCGGAGGCTGCCGCCCTTAAAGCATCGAGTATCATTATTTATCCCGACGTTCCATGCCGGGTTTCTTTTCAACGGCAGAGAAGTTCTTTTAGCATAGGTTTTAATTTTCTGATTGCGTTGCCGCGGTGTGAGATTGCGTTTTTCTCTTCGCGGGTCAGTTGGGCGACGGTTTTTTCCAGGTTCGGGACGAAAAAGACCGGGTCGTAGCCGAAGCCGTTATTTCCGATTTCTTTTTCGGTTATCAGGCCTTCCAAGGTCCCCTGTGTTTCGATCAGGATTTCAACGGAACTTACCAGGCACAGAGAGCAGACGAATCTTGCTGTTCGTTTTTCAGTGGGCACGCCTTTCAGAAGTTTTAAGACTTTTGCGATGTTTTTATGGTCTATAAGCTTCCTATCCTCGCCTTTTTGGCCGCTGAACCTTGCCGATTCTATGCCGGGGGCACCATCAAGGGCGTCGATAACCAGTCCTGAATCGTCGGCGATGGTCCACAGGCCGGTTGCGCTTGCGTAGCCGACAGCTTTTTTACGGGAATTTTCGATGAAAGTAGTGCCATCTTCTTTGACTTCGGGGATGTTCGGGAAATCGGCCAGAGTAAGCCACTTAGCATCAATGTCGAGCATTGCCTGCAATTCAGCCGCCTTGCCGGGATTGGTTGTAGCAACGAGAATTTTTCTCTTTATAGCAATGGTTAATAATTTTCAATTCTGTAATCTGTTAATTTCGTTTTTAATCTCATCAATTACTCCAGTGTTATATATTATTTTCTTTTTGCCGGACTTGATGGAATAAACAAAAAAAACTTTGCCCCCAAATTTCTCTTCAAATTTTTTATGATTGACTTCATGCATCTTATCCCACTGATATTGGTCTAAAGCCAAACCGGAAGATATAGGTTTAATTTGAAGCCCAATACACTTCTCACCAACCTGAATGTAAAAATCCACATTGTAAGTTCTGTCCCACTTATCCGGTGCAGGATGAATCTTAACTTCCAGAAGTGCCTCTAATTGCCCATACACTGTATCGATTTCCGATCTGTAACCTTCGTACGTTCTGTTGAGAACGAGATTATAGGCATAATCGATACATTCTTGCTCCTCGATGGATTCCAATTCGTTTTGTATGACTTCGGAGAGCTTCACATAAAGCCTTCGTCCCAAATCTGTGACATATTCCCTTGTTATCTTAATGCCGTTTCGTTTCTTTTGCGTAGCATTGTTGAAGTAAAAAGCCTCCCATTGCTCAAATGTCTTGGGGGTACATTGTCTTATCAACTCAGAAGTAGGCCCGACGCTATATGCCTTGTTAAGTCCCCAACGATTCATGGCCCAGTTTAGCAAAGTTTCCCTTTTGAATTTGAGATTTCTGCCTTCTCTGCCTTTTATCCATTCTTTTTCCATTAGTTTTTCCCTGCAGTCGTCAAAAACTTTTCCTTAAATTTATAATCCAGAGAAGTATCGACATCAGCCAGTCCCTTTTTTATCAGATGGGCGTTTAGAAAGGTTTTGTTCTGCAGATATAAATAGCAAAGTAAATTGTTATCACGGTCATGTTTTACTGCATCGAACTTCATAAAAACCTTTTGTCCATGTGTCTTATCCCTTAAGAACTGAATTGCCTGGATGCTCATTTCGGGTTTTTTTCTTATACCTAACAGTCTTACTTTCAACCCATCTCCAATAACCAATTGCTCTGGAGAAATTATGTCTTTTACAGGGTAATACTTCTCCCTTTTAGATTTATGATTGCTAATTTTTGAGCCAAACTGCAACTTCCGTGGGTCGACTTTCTTGTCAAATTTGATAGGGTCTTTGAAAATATAAGGCAGTTTTTTGGTAATTTCCTTATAATCTATATGTGGTTTACTCTGTTTGATTATCTCGAAATCAGCATCTCCGAAGAACAGCTTTTGATGTATATTCAGCTTGTCTTTTATCAACGGCAGAAATTCAGGATTTATCTCATATCCGATAGAGTTTCTCTCAAGTTTTCCGGCGGCCAACGAAGTCGTACCGCTGCCAAGAAACGGGTCAAGAACCGTATCATTTACAAAACTGAACATTTTGATTAACCGGCGGGGTATCTCTTCAGGAAACACCGCCAAATGCTTATCTTGTTTTTCTCCCGGAATATTCCAATGACCGGTAAAAAGCTGGTTCCATTCCTTTATTGTCATTCTTGATTTTTCTTTAATTTCTTTGCTGACCCTCGGAGCAGTACCATGCTTTTTGAAAATCAAAATAAATTCATAATCAATTTTGAGGATGCCATTTCTTGGGAAGGGGAACGAGCCCATTATTGTTGCCCCGCCAGTAGTATTACAGGTCGTAACCTTTTGCCAGATAACCGCCCCCATGTAGTCAAAACCTACTGTTTCGCAAAACTTTATGACCTCAGTTCTTATAGGAATAACCTTGTATCTTCCATAATAAACAGAGCGGGCAAACTGATCGCCAATATTCACACATAAACGACAACCATTCTTTAAGACTCTATGGCATTGGCTCCAGACTATATTGAGGTTGTTGACATAGTCTTCAAAACTGTCATCAAAACCTATTTGCTCGCTTTTTCCATAATCCTTTAGCTGCCAATATGGTGGAGAGGTAATAATAAGATGGACGGATTCATCAGTAACTTCTATCATGCATCTTGAATCGCCAATAATTATCTTATGATGTGTCATTATCAACTCAATAGTTTCTTTAACAGTGCTCGCTGGAAGTGGAGTCGGTTTTCGGCCTGGTCGAAGATAATCGAGTTGGGGGACTCGACAACGTCATCGGTGATTTCAAGGCCCCTATTGGCCGGCAAACAGTGCATAATTTTGGCATCGGGCGGTGCGGATTTAAGAAGCTCGGCGTTTACCTGAAAACCAGCGAAGTCGTCGCAGCGTTTTTGCTTTTCCTGCTCCTGGCCCATACTGACCCAGGTGTCGGTATAAACGATATTGGCATTCTTGACAGCCTGGGCCGGGTCGTTTGTCTGGGTGACGGTGTCGGCTGCAATTTGATTTGCCTTCCGGACCGATTCGGCATCGAGCTGGTAACCGGGTGGGGTGGCAATAATCATTTTCATACCGAGCCTGGCAGAGGCAAATGCAAGTGAGCGGGCGACGTTGTTGCCGTCGCCAATGAAGGCGATTTTCAGGCCTTTCAGCTCTTCACAATGCTCCTGCATAGTGAGCACATCGGCCATTGCCTGGCAGGGATGGAGCCAGTCGGTGAGAGCATTTATTACCGGCACAGTGGCATACTTAGCCAATTCAACGATTTTAGAGTGCTCGAAGGTCCGCGCCATTATGCCGTCCACGTATCGGCTCAGGACCCTTGCCATATCTTTTATCGGCTCTCGTTTGCCGATGCCGCCGATGTCTTCGGGCTTGACATAGATAGCACTTCCGCCAAGGTCGGTCATAGCAACGTGAAAGCTGATTCTGGTTCTCAGGCTGGGCTTTTCGAAAAGCATTGCGAGGACTTTTCCTGTAAGACACAAGTCGTTTCCCCCGACGCTATACAGACTTTTCAGGCGGGCACTTGACCGTAATAATTCCCTGAGCATTTCCGTGGTATAATCATTTATAGAGAGAAAATCTTTCACTTTGCATCCTCCGTCAACACATTATCCAGGATATCGATTGCTTCGTCTACCTGGGTTTCATTTACAATCATGGGCGGCATAAACCGCAGGACAGCACCCTGTGTACAGTTTATCCTGAGGCCCTTGTCCAAACATTTATCAACAATTTGTGAGCCGGGGCTTGTTAACTGAACGCCAATCATCAGGCCGACGCCGCGGACATGGTCAATAATGGAGTGTTTTTGCTTTAACTGGTCGAGCTTTTCCTTTGTGTATTGGCCCATTTTGACGGCGTTTTCGAGCAGGTTATCTTCTTCTATCGCCTCAATGACTGCGATGCCCGCGGCACAGACCAAGGCGCTGCCGCCAAATGTGGTGGCGTGTTTGCCGGGGACGAGCGAGGCGGCGACTTCTTCTTTGGCCATCATTGCCCCTATTGGGACGCCTCCTCCGAGTGCCTTTGCCATTGTCATAATATCCGGGGTGACATCAAAATGCTGATACGCGAACCATTTTCCGGTTCTGCCTATTCCCGTCTGGACTTCGTCGAGAATCATTAAAGCTCCATTTTCATCGCAGAGTCGGCGGATTTCCTGCAGATATTCTTTCGTTGCGATATTTATACCGCCCTCTCCCTGTATAGGCTCTATCATAACGGCTGCCACCTCATCGGAGAATGCGGCTTCCATCGCGGCTATATCATTAAAGGGAACATACACAAATCCGGGCAGCAGTGGCAAGAAACCTTCGTGATGCTTCGGCTGGGCAGTTGCGGTCAGAGTGGCAAAGGTGCGGCCGTGGAAACTGCCTTCGCAGGTGATGAATTTATACTTTTGCTGCGATGTATGGAGTCGGGCAAGTTTCATTGCCCCTTCGTTGGCCTCGGCGCCGCTGTTGCAAAAGAAGGATTTGCCTCCAAAGGCCCGCTCGCTTAAAAGTTTTGCCAGTTTGCCCTGCGGCTCAGAGTAAAAGGTGTTGTCAATGTGCAGAAGCTCGGCGGCCTGGGTGCGGATGGCCTCGACGACCTTCGGATGGCAGTGGCCTATAGCGCTGACGGCCCAGCCGGGGAACATATCCAGTATCTTGTTGCCGTCGGCATCGAACATATAGCAGCCTTCGCCCTTCACAATAACCCGGGGCAAGCGAGGGTAATTAGCGATAACGTATTTATTAAACAAATCAATCGTTTCCTTTGTAGTCATTTTTCGTATCTCGTATCTCGTATGTCGTAATTGTTATTCCTGCAGCCGCTTTCGCAGTTGTAAACTTATCCTCGCGCAGGGTGACAGGAATCCTTTTTCCAATTTTTCTAATCTTTTCTATGTGTCCTCTGCAACTTCTCTTGTTCCTTTTACTCTTTAATTATCTGTGTCCCTATTCCTTTATCGGTATATATTTCGAGCAGCAGCGAATGCTGTATTCGGCCGTCGATAATATGCGCCTTTTTGACGCCGGCTTCCAGGGCGGTCAGGCAGGCATCGACCTTGGGCAGCATTGCATCTGTGATTATCTTCGAATCAATCATATCCTTGATTTGGTTTTCGTCGGCGCTCGATACTCTGCTATCCGGGTCTTCGAGGTCGGTCAGTATTCCGTGAGTGTCACTTACGACGACGAGCTTTTCAGCCACGACTTCGGCGGCGACTCTGCCGGCTGCGCTGTCGGCGTTGACATTCAACTTTCCGCCCGTCTTATCTTTAGCCACCGAGGCGATAACGGGAATCGTACCATCGGCACACAGCGTCTTTAGTAACTGGGCATTTATCTCGACAACCTGCCCAACCAGGCCAAGGTCGAGTTTTCGTCCGTCTTGGCCGGCCAGCCTGAGGGGTTCGGCAAACAATACACAACTGCTCAGGGAGTGCAGGGCCATAGGGCGGCAGCCAAGTTCCGTGAGAATCTCGCATATAGGCGTATTTATTTTGTGCACGAGGGTATGTTCGGCTATGGTCAAGGTGCGCTGGTCGGTATATCGGCGTCCCTGTACCCAGACGGGCTCAAGGCCGGCCTCTTTCATCGCTTTAGTGATGGCCTTTCCGCCGCCGTGTACGATAATCGGCTGCATACCGACGGTGGCCATAAAGGCGATGTCGGTCAGGAGCTCTTTTTGCAGAGCGGTATCTTCGAGGACGCTGCCGCCGAGCTTTACGACCACGATTCGGCCTCGGAAGCGGCGAATATATTCCATCGCCTCGATGAGCGCACCAGCTTTTGCAATAGCTTCTTCCACAATAAAAACTTTCGAAAAATAAAAATTAAACGAAGAAACGAGTTTATGAATACCAAGGCTATTCGTCAAGCCAAATTTGCTTCTGATAACGGTTAAAACAGGCGTGAGCTGTCGAGGAGGAAGGTTACGGGGCCATCGTTGGTGCTGGTTACGTGCATATATTCGCCGAAGAGACCTTTCTCGACAGAAACGCCCTGCTCGGCAATCAGGTCAGCTACTTTTTCATAGAGCTGCCGGGCCAATTGCGGCTGTGCGGCGGCGTCGAAGCCGGGGCGTCGGCCTTTTCGGCAATCGCCGTGCAGCGTAAAATTGCTGACCAGCAAAATCGCACCGCCGACGTCGAGCAGGTTCCGATTCATCTTGCCGGCCTCATCGGGGAAGATACGCAGGTTCACGAGCTTTTCAGCAATGAACTCGGCATCTTTGGCGGTGTCCTCTCTGCCGACGCTGAGGTAAACGAGCAGTCCTTTTTCGATTCGGCCAACTGATTGGCCATTGACTTCAACCCGTGCCTGTAAAACACGCTGACAAACGAAACGCATAGCTGTCCTTTCTCGTTATGCGTCGTGCGTATATAGTATTGCGTTATCTGCTAAAACCACGGTGTTGAGGTCGCCCTGCGGATGTGCAGCTCATCAATGACGGCATTTCCCTTGTGGGTAACAAGGTACAGTACTAACTCAGCGATTTCTTCCGGCTGCATCAGGTCCTGCTTCTTTATATCCGGACGTACTTTTTGCACCAGCTCAGTATCGACACCGCCGGGGCAGAGCAAATGCACTCGAATATTCGAGCTCTTCAGCTCCTCAGACAACGATATGGTCATTCCGCGAAGGGCATGCTTAGAAGCTGTATATGCGCTCTGTTGTGGATATCCCTTGACGCCTACAACCGATGCTATGTTAATAATGTACGCACTTTCGGCTTTTTTTAACAACGGCAGCGCTTCTCTGCAAAGAATGAACGGTGCGCGTGCATTTATACTCATGCAACGGTCGTAATCCTGGGTTAAGGTCTCTTCAAGCCATGCTGAGTGGGTGATACCCGCATTGTTGACGAGTATGTCGAGTCGGCCGAACCTTTCGCCAGTTTCTCTGACGAGATTTTTGATAGATTGCTCGTCTGTCAATTCTGTGGGGGCGATCTGTGCTTTTCCGCCGGCTGCTTTAACCTCATCAGCGGTCTCTTTCAGTTTGTCCATCGCGCGTGCAGCCAGGACAACCGCTGCGGCTTCTTTGGCCAATGCGAGACTAATGGCTCTGCCTATCCCGCGGCTTGCTCCCGTTACAATTGCGACTTTTCCTTCTAACCTTTTATCCATTTCAAATACCTTCCGAAAATTTAGCAGGGATTATAACCGAAAAATATGAAAAGCAAAAGTCCCTCTTTGTCGGACGTGTGTAGTCGGCGGCACTACTTCGGTGGGTTATGGCCGAATCTATTGGTCTATTATCGTGTTCTTGTTCGACTCGTGCGCTGCTCAGTGCGCTGCTCTGTGCGCAACCTCTTCTTCTCCTCCAGCATTGCCTTGTTGAGTCTTCCCAACCGCTCCTGCCTTGTTACAATCAAGCCGTCTGTCGCCACTGTCGTTTTTGCTGCATCTTCTCCGATGGCAAGCTTTCGTACGAAATTAAGCTCTACCGCCACCTGCTCATACACGGCTTTTGCAAGAATAGGTGAGGTTTCAAGCTGGTTTCGCGTCCATCCTCGCATCTCCTTTATTGCCATCCTGTCTATGGCTGTTAATTCTTTTTCCAGGCCTTCAAAGGCCTTTATGGAGGCCTTTACCTTGTTCGGGTCGGTAAACTGTACCTTTAAGGTTACTTTGGGCTGCGATGGTCTACTTGTCATATCTTCCCGGGACCTTCTTCTGCTGTTCTGCCTTGTATTATCCGTATATCTTCCTCTGCTATAGCTGCCGTTACTGGTACTTGTTCGACCCATTGTACCTGTTCCTTCTACTGTACCTGTACGTCCCCGTGTGCTCCTTCGCGAGCCTCTGGCTCCTCTCCTCGACTCCAGCAACTCGCGGCGCATTTCATTCTCTTCCATTTTTTCGACAATTTTATCGAACCGCCCTTTTCTTTCTAACATCAAGCCATCGATAGCAGTTATTGTTTTCTCTGCTGATTCCTCAACAGCCTGCTTTCTTACGAAGTCATACTCGGCACCAATCTGTTCATACACGTTCTGGATTATTTCAGTTGTGCACTCCGTTAAGCCATTATTCCACCCTTCAATCTCAGTCCGGCTTCCAGTCTCAAGGTTTTTTAATGCTGCTTCGAGGTCTGTGAATTTGCTAAGCCTGGCCTTGACCGCATTTGGGTCCGTAAGCGGGTCTATATTTTTTATGGAGTTGATATCAATAAACGGTTTCGGCAGTTTTTGTGCTTCTAATATCCTATTTACCTGCCTATTATTTACCGGCCTCGTAGAGGTTTGCTGTCTGGCTCCGCGCCTTCTCAACAACTCAACGATTTGTGTCTGGCGTTTTACTTGTGCCCACCATAATGGCGACCGTCCATCGAGGTCTTTAGCATTCACATCGGCGCCTTTTGCAATAAGTATTTCTGCGACATCTCGTCTACCTGCGGTTGCTGCGAGGTGCAATGGAGTCCAGTTTTGATTTCCTTTAGCATTTACGTCTGCACCATTTTGTATTAGCAGCTCCACAACATCCTTGTGGCCTCTTTCAGCGGATGTATGCAGGGGGGTAAAGCCATCAACTTTTTCGTTTACATTTGCTCCATTTGCAATAAGCAACTTGACCGAAGCGAGGTCACCCTCTCCCGCAGCCTTGTGCAGTGTCTTATTCGCCATATTGGGAGCCTGGACGGCATAAGAGAGACTTATGCCGTAAGATACAACCAATAGCATTGAAATCAACAAAGACTTCACGATATATACTCCAAAATCACAGGTATGTTACGAAAAACCAATCTTTTTTCATAAACGTACATCTAAATTATACACTAAATTTCACTTATTCTTTATAAAAAAAATTCCCAAGTTCGACAAATTGGCCTATTTTCAAACCATATCTAACGACTCAATGCCCATTTTTTCCGCTATTCTATCGAACTCATCAAGTGTATGAAATTGAATGATTATTTTTCCTCTCTGACTATTCCTGCGAGTTTCAATAACTACATTTGTTCCAAGCTGTAAGCTAATCTTTTTTTCAAGGTCTATTATATGAGGCTGTTTTTCGTGTTTTGTGCCTTCCTGTTTTTTGCCTGTAAGATA
>Ga0307426_1003025_pt1 | contig 10250 bp, 7 predicted proteins | sample SalMarWE160340MG_FD_202165 | JGI IMG/M metagenome (GOLD analysis project Ga0307426, IMG submission 202165) | Salt marsh sediment microbial communities from the Plum Island Ecosystem LTER, Massachusetts, United States - WE1603-40 | ecosystem: Environmental > Aquatic > Marine > Intertidal zone >... | reverse complement strand
TTTATGGAGCGGTTATGTCTGAGGAAGCAGGCGATTACAAAAATCGCGAGTGAGGGCAATATGTCGGTAAAGTACTATGTTGGTTGCAGCGGCTGGCATTATGAGCACTGGCGCGGGCTTTATTACCCCGGGGAATTGCCCAGGTCGAAATGGCTGCAGTTTTACGCCCGGCAATTTACTACCGTAGAGCTCAATAACAGTTTTTATAAGCTGCCTTCGGAGAAAGCTTTCACCGCCTGGCGAGAATCCACACCCGACAACTTCATTTTTGCTGTTAAGGTGAGTCGATTCATCACGCACATAAAAAGGTTAAAGAATTTAGGTTCGGCGGTGGAGAACTTTCTATCTCGGGCTGTTTTTTTGAGAGAAAAATTGGGTCCTTTGTTATATCAACTACCTCCTAACATGAAGCGGAACGACGAGCTATTACAGGATTTCTTATCTTCGTTGCCGCCAAAATATCAGCATGTAGTTGAATTTCGCCACGAATCCTGGATTGATGACGGTGTATTCGATATTTTACGGGGACATAATGTCGGGTTGTGCGTTTTTGACATGCCTGGCTTTAGCTGCCCCCTTGTCGCTACCAGTGATTTTGCCTATGTCCGTTTCCATGGCAGCGAGGGTCTGTATTCCAGTTGTTACTCTGGCGAAGAGCTTTCCCAATGGGCACAAAGAATTGCTCGGCTGGGGCAAAACGTTAAAGCCAGCTATATCTATTTTAATAACGATGCTGAGGCATTTGCGGTTAAGAATGCTATAACATTGGGGAATTTTCTACAGTCGCTCCGCTCCAAATCCTAAATTCCAAATGACAAAATCCAAATGACAAATGAAATCCAAATGTCTAAATGCCAAAATTACCTCTTTTCATCCTTTGGGTTTTGAGCTTGATTTGACATTTGAGCTTTGTAATTTGTCATTGTTTGACGAGTTCTTCTTTAACTTTTTGTGCCAGGGTCAGAGTGATGCCTTCTGTCTGGCTGAGCTCCTCCGACGAAGCCTCCTTGATAGATTCAATTGAGCCAAACTTTTTTAGCAAGGCCTTCTTTCGCCTTGGCCCGATGCCGGGGATGTTATCCAGAGCAGAAGTAATGCCTTCTTTGCGGCGCAGCTTCCGGTGGTAACTTATAGCGAAGCGATGGGCTTCATCCCTGGCTCTTTGTAGTATATGGAGGGCTGGAGAATCTTTAGCTATATAAACTGGCTGGGGGTCGCCGGGTATAAATACCTCCTCGTTTTCTTTAGCCAGGCTGGCCATGGGGATAGAGTCTAGCCCTAATTCTCGCCTCAGCTCCAGAGCGGCATTAAGTTGTCCCTTGCCGCCATCAATGAGGACAAGGTCGGGAATGATTGCCCAGGCACCTTCGCCTGTCAGGCCCCGTTTAAACCTGCGCCTCAATGTCTCTTGAATCATGGCATAATCGTCAGCGCCAGCCACAGTTTTGATGCGGAAGCGGCGATAATGTGCCGGTTTAGACCGGCCTTTTTCCAGAACAACCATGCTGCCCACGGCCAAAGCGCCCTGAATATTAGAGACGTCATAACATTCTATTCTCCGGGGCATTTTGGGCAGGCGTAGTCTGTTTTTTAGCTCTCGTAGGCCGGAGCTTATAACTTCTACTTTAATCTCTTTAGCCTGGGCTAGTTCTAAACCCTGGGCAGCGTTTTCAGCTGCTGTATCCACCAGCTTCTTTTTGGCCCCCCGCTGGGGCACTTGAAGCTCCACCCTGCTCCCTCTTTGCTGTTCCAGCCATTCAGAAAGCACTGCTGGCTCGTCCACCGGGTGCTGAAGCAATATCAGCGGTGGGATATATGAAGCCGAGGCATAGTATAGTTTCACAAAACTGGTCATTATTTGCCCGGGAGACTCGCCCTTGATGCCTTCCATAATAAAATGGTCCTGGCCGATAAGTTTATTATTGCGAATAGAAAAAAGCTTGACATAAGCCTGTTTTTCATTTTGTGCCAGACCGATGATATCCTTTTCCCCCTGTAATGTTATAGCAATCCTCTGCCCCTCTATGACTTTTTCTATGGCCTTTATTTGGTCGCGCAGCAAAGCTGCTCTCTCAAACTGAAGCTGCTGCGCTGCGGCTTTCATCCTGGCATTTAATTCACGAAGAATAAGTTCCTGCTTTCCCTGCAAAAATAGGATGACCTGGTTTATTACGTCGTGGTATTCCTGTTTTTCCACTGCTCCAATGCATGGTCCGAGACAGCGGCGGATATAATAATCGAGACAAGGCCGCTTATCTTTACCCTCGATGCGCTTGCTGCAACTGCGAAAAGGGAAGATTTTCTTTATTAACCTTAGAGTTTTGCGTACCGAGCCAGCACTGGCAAAAGGTCCAAAGTATCTAGCTCCGTCTTTCTGAACCCGGCGGGTGATGTAGACACCAGGCCAATCTTCGTTAACGTTTATCTTGAGGTAAGGAAAAGTCTTGTTATCTTTGAGGCGCACATTGTACCGCGGGGTATATTTCTTTATCATGTTGCATTCTAAGATAAGCGCCTCTTGCTCGGAATTGGTAACTACGAACTCAAAATCATGTATTTTTGCCACTAATCTTTGGACCTTGGCTGACAGGCTAGAAGGAGCGCCAAAATAACTCCTTACCCGACTATTCAGGTTAGCAGCCTTGCCGACATAAATAATCTTACCCTCTTTGTCCTTAAACAAATAAACTCCGGGCTTTGCTGGCAAAGCTCTTAATTGCTCTGATTTCACGGCAGATTTATTGTAGCAAGTGGCTTGTATAGAGGCAAAATGACTTGCATTATGTTAAAATGACTCTGATGAAGCTGGATATCGATGCCTTCCTTCAAAATTTGACACAAGGGAAAGGCTATTCTCAGAATACTGTGGCTGCTTACCGCAATGATTTGACGCAAATGGCAGCCTTTATTACTGCAGAGCAGGCAAAGGGCTTAATCAAGTCCTATGATGAACTTTTGAAGAGCTATTTACTCAAGCTCAGGGAGAAGAGATACTCTGTGGCAACAACAGCTCGCAAGGTCGCATCAGCCAAGTCATTCTTCAAATTTATGGTTGCTTCAGGGAGGATGAGGGAGAATCCGACGCAAAATTTACCTTCTCCTCAAGTTAGCAAGCATTCACTCAAATTCTTATCTCCGTCTGAGTACCAAAAGTTGCTTGCCGAGCCAACAAAACTATCGTCTCCGGAAGCTAAAAGAGATGCGGTGATGCTGGAATTACTTTATGCCACTGGTTTACGCATAAGCGAATTAGTGTCATTAAGTGTCAAAAATATTGATTTGAAGCAAGATTGTGTGCATATTAATTCTAAGAGACAAGTTCCTTTTGCCCATCGCTTAAGCCTGATTTTAGGAAATTTCCTCAGGAGTGATAGACTGGATTTATTATATGACGAGAGAGAAGAAGCCCTATTTCTTAACCGACGTGGTAAGAGGTTGACTCGGCAGGGGTTCTGGCAGATTATCAAGGGTTATGCCTCCAAGGCAGGTCTGGGTGGCAAGGTCACACCGCAGACCTTGCGGCATAGCTTTGCCAGACGTAAATTGCAAAATGGCATTGAGCTCCATCAACTCCAGCAACTTTTAGGTCACGCATATATCTCCAGCACAAGAGTTTATAAGCAACCTGCACCAAGGAGAGGATAATGGCGAAAAAATCACGACGTGCTAAAGCTAAACATCGGGCTAGAGTGGCGAAGGCGGCACAGGAGGGGCGTTCGCAACAGCTAAGGCCGCTGCCTGCTGAGGTACAATCGCCCACCCGAGTGTCCTCAAAAGTTCAAGATTTAACCAGCCGCTATCAATATGTTATACCTGAAGTAAAACGCATCGGCATCATTGCGGGAGCTATAATTCTGGTCATCATAATCCTGTCTTTCGTTGGCATCCCCGGCTGGTGAACTGCGGTGGATTTAGAGCGGGCTAGGCAGAGTTTACTTAATTCTCTTGACCACGAAATCGCCGACAAGCGTGTAGTTGAAGCTATGAAGCATGTTCCCCGTGAGGCCTTTGTATCACCAGAGCAATATCATGCAGCTTATGACGATAGACCCTTGGGCATTGGCTTTGGGCAAACTATCTCCCAGCCCTTCATTGTGGCTCTGATGCTCCAAGCTTTGGAGCTCAGGGGGGATGAAAAGGTGCTGGAGCTGGGTACTGGAAGCGGCTACGAGGCTGCGATATTAGCTGAGTTAGCTCAAAAAGTGGTTACCGTAGAGTGTATACCTGAATTGGCGGAATCGGCTAAGCAGGTTCTGGATAAACTTGGTTATTCCAACATCGAAGTTCACGTAGCTGGCAAAACTTTGGGTTGGTCAGAGGGAGCGCCTTACGATGCTATTATAGTTTCTGCTGGTGCCCCCACCGTGCCTCAAGTTCTTTTGAAGCAACTAGCCTGGAATGGACGATTGGTAATCCCTGTGGGCTCTCGATGGCAGCAAGAATTACTCAGGGTCACTAAACTGAGGAAAAGAAACAACATAGAAAACTTAGGTGGTTGCTATTTTGTGCCTCTTATTGGTGAAGGTGCCTGGAGGAAGTGAAAAGGGTGATTAGCGGAAATATTGTTGGTGTTGAAAACAGATAGCTGTGAAAATTGCTGCATTGTGGGTTAAAATAGTAAATCCTGGTTGATAAGAAAAAGATAAGGAGGAAAGCTAAGGCATGGAAATTGTTGAGGCTATCCAGCAGAGGAAGAGCATTCGAGCTTTTAAATCTGACCCTGTGCCCAAAGAAATTGTGAAAGAGATAATGGAGCTAGCTTTGCGAGCTCCCTCTTGGGCGAATACTCAGTCTTGGGAATTCGCCATAGTGACTGGGAAAAAGCTGGAGGAAATAAGGCAAGCCTTCGTTGAAAAGGCAGAAGAGGATCCCAATCCAGACATTCCTCGTCCTCGAGAATTTCCCGAACCTTATGATACTCGTCGCCGTGTTTTGGGCAGGAAAGTTCTCGAACTAAAGGGAATAAGCAGGGAGGATAAGGAGAAGAGGAGGAGGTGGCTCTTGCAAGGCTTGAGACTGTTTGAAGCTCCTTGCGTCATCTATATCTATATTGACCGCTCTTTCTGCCTACAGGGCGACGGGTTAAATATTTGGCCTATATTTGATTGCGGCCTGGTGGCTGAGAACATCATGCTGCTGGCTACCAAGTATGGGCTAGGAACTATTCCTCAAATACAGGCTGTCGTGTATCCTGATGTGTTGAGGAAGGTGTTGGGAATACCAGATTCCAAGCTTATAGTGCTGGGAATAGCTGTTGGCTACCCTGACTGGGATGACCCTGTAAATCAGCTCCGCTCCGAAAGAGAACCGTTGGATAATGTGAGCACCTGGTATGGCTTTGATTAGAAGATAGATTAACGCAAGAAATGCCCCCAAGGGGATTCGAACCCCTGGTCTTCAGCTTGAAAGGCTGATGTCCTAGGCCTCTAGACGATGGGGGCAACGTTAAGCATTTTACGGGTAAAGAGCTAAATGTGCAAGGTCTGACTAAAATATAGCCTGCTTTGGCTTGCTAATAACTTGGATATGAGGTATTATGTGGCGGTTGTTATGTACACAACTGGTAACCTCAAATTGAAAGGAATTACCCGAAAGCGTCAAAAACATGGACTGTGCTGTTTATTCTCTATGATACCTACGCTCTACCTGTTTGGTTCTGGAAAGGATGACTATCGAGGTCAATGCATATGACTCAAAGGAGGTTTGATAAGTATGACGAAAGAGATAGATAAAATTGCTTCGCGAGTTGAGGAAGCAATTGATGAAGCCAGCGGCAAGGTATATTTGCCTCCTTGCCAGGTTCGCTGTCCTCTTAAAATAGATATTCAACGCAATCATGCCATGATTTCATGCCTTCCCCTGGATGAGAAGGAGGCCTCCAGCCAGATATTAAAGATAGGTGATGAAATCTATGACAAAAATCCCCTATTTCCAATAATCTGCAGCTACATTTGTGGGCTTTGCGAAAAAGAGTGTAATTATGAAGACCAAACCGGAGCGGTGAGAAGAAAATTGCTTTTGCGATTTATCGCCGAGCATTATCTGCCCTACTTGGAAACAAAACCTTCATACACTCCTCCCGCCAAGGAAAAAGTGGCGGTGATTGGAGGAGGGCCGGCAGGCCTGATGTGTGCTTATACACTGAGCAGGAAGGGTTACCGGACCACCGTTGTGGAGAGAAGTTCGGAGTTGGGGGGTGCCCTGAGACTAATTCCTCGATATCGCCTTCCTAAAAATATCATGGATGCTACTTTGGATAGTTTAGTAAGGATTGCTCATATAGATGTCAAACTGGGGTTCAGAATGGGAGACGGTGAGAAAACGCTGGATGAACTTAGAAATGAAGGTTACAAAGCCATATTTATTGCTACAGGCACCCCTTCTCCAAGACCCCTTAGCTTTGAAAGAGAACCCGTGGCGGGAGCAGACCTGGAAGGAGCCATGTTTGGTTTAGACCTTCTCTCTGACTTCAACCAAAGGAAGATTCATCCTCGGCTCTTTGAGGGCAAAAGGGTGATAGTAATTGGAGGTGGTAACGTGGCTTTTGATGTGGCAAGAACTGCCCGACGACTTGGTGGAGATGTTGCCGTTGTATGCCTGGAGAGTGAAGACAAATCCTCCAAGGATGGAATTCCAGCTGATATTGAAGAAATCGAAGGCGCCAGTGAAGAAGGAATCAAAATTACCTATTCACGTGGTGTAGAAGAGATAATTGGCGAGGATGGGAAATTCAAAAAGATAAAGTGCCCTCGCTGCACATGGGTCTACGATGAAATGGGGTATATTGGATTTAATCCCAAGTTTGACCGGAGTGATGTGATATATCTTGAGGGAGACGTACTACTCGTTACCATCGGGCAAGCTCCGGAGAGGAAATTCTTCCAGCAAGAGGATTTATTGGATGAAAGAGGCAGGATTGACGTCGACCAACTGACTCTGATGAGCAATCGCAAAAAGGGGATTTTCATCGGAGGCGATGTAAGGCGAATAGGCTATGCCTCAGAGGCAATGAGAGAAGGGATGATAGCTGCCGAGTCTATAGACCGCTACCTCAGAGGCGAAGACCTTAAGGAAGGGAGAGAGATGGAGTATGAGGAAGCAGCTATTCCCAGGGCTACAGATTACAAGCCTCAACCTGAGCTTATATGGTTGCCGGCGGACAAAAGGTTGAACTTCGAACCTTTTGAGAAAGGATTTACCATGGAAGAGGTGTTGGAAGAGGCTGGGAGATGTCTATGCTGCGGCCCGTGTAAGAGTTGTAAGGCATGCGTGGTGCTAGAGCTTCAACTTGAGATACCAGAAATTGAAATCAATCAAGAGATATGTAGCGGATGTGGGGTTTGTGGTTTCCTGTGCAGCTATGACGCCATCAAATTAGAGAAATCTGGGAATGGAGCTTTAGCAGTTATTAATGACTTCAGGTGCAAGCGATGTGGGGTATGTGTTGCTGCTTGCCCCAGCGCGGCAATTGCCCTTGAGCACTGCATTAACGAAGAAATTATGGCCGAAATCGAGGGCGTGTTAGTATAAGTTTCAAGCCGTCTATTGCGTTTCCCAAGAATCGCCTTATATGTCAAAAGCAGCAAGGCAGTCCCTCAAATTAGCTTCTATTAGCGTCCGGGGCATTGTTCAAGGCGTCGGTTTCCGGCCTTTCGTCTATGGACTGGCTATTAAATACAACCTTAAGGGATGGGTTTACAACACTTCAGAAGATGTCAAGATTGAGGTAGAAGGTGAAGCGGAAGCTGTTGGGCAGTTTGAGCGGGAACTCAAGACCGAAGCTCCACCGCTGGCTCACATCGAGAACGTAACTATCGAGTATCACCCACCCCGCGGTTACAAAAACTTTGAAATTCGGCAGAGCCAGGCACAGGAAGGGAAATATCAGCTTATCTCTCCGGATGTCGCTACTTGCCAGGCTTGCCTTGGCGAGTTGCTAAATCCTGAAGACCGTCGCTACCGCTATCCCTTTACCAACTGCACCAATTGTGGCCCACGCTTTACCATAATTGAGGACATGCCCTATGACCGCCCCAAAACAACCATGCGCTACTTCCAGATGTGCCCCCAGTGCCAGGCGGAATATGATAATCCCCTGGACCGCCGCTTCCATGCCCAGCCCAACGCCTGCCCAAAATGCGGTCCCCAGGTCGAGCTAGTTGATAACCGGGGCAATCGAGTAACCGAGTCGAATCCTATAGCCGTTGCCAGTCAGCTCCTCAACGAGGGAAAAATCATTGCCATTAAAGGCTTGGGGGGTTTTCTCCTGGCTTGCGATGCCACGAACGATACCGCGGTTAAAACGCTGCGGCAGAGGAAGAAGCGCTCCTCCAAGCCGTTTGCCATAATGGTAACAGATATAGACGAAGCTAAGAGGCATTGCTATGTCTCGCCAGAGGAGGAAGAATTGCTCACCTCACCGCAAAGTCTCATCGTGCTCGTGAGGTGGAGGGAGGACTCATCTGTGTCTCGGGAGGTAGCGCCAAATTTACGATTCTTAGGGATTATGCTGCCATATACACCGCTTCACCACATACTGCTCAGGGATACAGGCCTGCCTTTAGTAATGACCAGCGGTAATCTCAGCGAAGAGCCTATCGCCAGAGACAATGATGAAGCCTTAAGGAGGCTTTTCGATATTGCCGATTATTTTCTAATCCATAATCGGGATATCTACTCCCGCTACGACGACAGTGTTGCCGTAGTGGAACGGGGCACAAGCCAGCTTATAAGGCGGGCGCGGAGCTACGCTCCCTATCCCATCCGCCTATCATTTGGGGCCAAACAGGTGCTTGGTTGTGGCGCTGAAGAGAAAAATACTTTCTGCCTGACCAAAGATAATTATGCCTTCTTATCACAGCATATCGGTGATATGGAGAATATGGAAACCTTGGAACATTTTGACAGCACTATATCCCTGTATAAAAGGCTTTTCCATATAGAACCTGAAATCATTGCCCATGACCTTCACCCTGATTATCTGGCCACGAAGTATGCTCAGGAGTTAGGCGAGTCCGGTATGAAGCTCATTCCTGTGCAGCACCACCATGCCCATATCGCCAGTTGTCTGGCTGATAATGGGCTGGAGTCCCCGGTTATAGGCGTGGCCTTCGATGGCACGGGGATGGGTGCTGATGGAAATATCTGGGGAGGGGAATTCCTTGTAGCCGATTACCGTCATTATAAAAGAGCAGGACATCTGGAATATCTGCCTTTGCCCGGAGGGGCCGCAGCTATAAAAAGACCCCGCCGCACCGCCATCGGCTATATTCTCACTCTATTAGGGGAAAATGCCCTCAACCATGATTTGCCTGTTATGAGAGAAGCCGACGACATGGAAATAGAGGTTATCAAGCGCCAGATAGAAAGAAAGATAAATTCACCGCTTACCTCAAGCATAGGACGACTTTTTGATGCCATATCAGCCCTGCTGGGCATAAGGGGCGAAATAGATTACGAAGGACAGGCGGCGGTGGAACTGGAGATGGTTGCCCTCTCTTCTGTCATTGCGAGGCCTGGCCCAAGCGAGGCGAGGGAACTCGACGAAGCAATCTCCGGTAATAATGAAAGCTACCCCTATCGCATAGTGGAAGACGAGGGAATAAGAATCGTGCACCTGAGGGACCTGCTCTCAGCCGTAATAGAAGACTTGCGTCAAGGTATCTCAAAGGGGAGGATATCAGTCAAATTCCATAATACCGTAGCCCGGATGATAAACGAGATGTGTCACTTGATAGCTGATGAAACTGGCGTCAGCCAGGTAGCCTTAAGTGGCGGCGTATTCCAGAATCGCTTACTGTTGAGAAAAACGGTCAGCTTACTGGAAAGCAGCGGTTTCCAGGTTTTTACCCACAGACAAGTACCCTGTAATGACGGTGGCATTTACCTGGGGCAAGCAATTATTGCCAATTTTGCCGTCTAAAGAGTTACGGCTGCCAGCTCAGGAAAGGATAAGTCTCGTCGTCAACGATATTCCAGATGTAGGTGGGGTTGGTCTGGCCAGATGTGACTACGATTATATCCCAGGCTGAGAAGGTGGCGATGCTCTTCATTTGTGCGGTGGTCTTGCCCGTCCCGCCGTCGCTCACTTCTATCCCGGAGGTCTCCTTATCCCAGAAGGAGTTGCTCACAGTGCCCTCACTATATCCCACCAGGCCGCCAATATCATTATTGCCGGTCACGCTGCCTGTGGAATAGGAGTTGCTCACAGTGCCACTATTAGCTCCCACCAGACCCCCAGCACTCTCCTC
>Ga0307426_1003024_pt1 | contig 10251 bp, 8 predicted proteins | sample SalMarWE160340MG_FD_202165 | JGI IMG/M metagenome (GOLD analysis project Ga0307426, IMG submission 202165) | Salt marsh sediment microbial communities from the Plum Island Ecosystem LTER, Massachusetts, United States - WE1603-40 | ecosystem: Environmental > Aquatic > Marine > Intertidal zone >... | reverse complement strand
CTCCCCACTTTTCAGGCCGCCTACCTGCCCTTTACACCCAATGAATCCGAGTAACGCTCGCCACCTCCGTATTACCGCGGCTGCTGGCACGGAGTTGGCCGTGGCTTCTTCTCCCGGTACCGTCAGCCCCGGCGGATATTCACCACCGGGGTGTTCTTTCCGGTCGAAAGAGGTTTACAATCCTAAGACCTTCATCCCTCACGCGGCGTCGCATAGTCAGGGTTTCCCCCATTGCTAAAGATTCTCGACTGCAGCCTCCCGTAGGAGTCTGGGCAGTGTCTCAGTCCCAGTGTGGCTAAACATCCTCTCAGACTAGCTACCCGTCTTAGCCTTGGTGGGCCGTTACCTCACCAACAAGCTGATAGGCCGCGAGCTCCTCCCTAAGTGACAGGCCTTGCGGTCCCCGTCTTTTACCGCGTCCTCCGAAGAGGTCGTGGTCACATCTGTCATTACCCCAGATTTCTCCGGGCTATTCCAGTCTTAAGGGCAGATGACTCACGTGTTACTCACCCGTTTGCCGCTATCGTTAAACCATCGTGCATTTTCTTCTTGCGTCGAAACTGCATGACGGAGCAACAATCGCTCGACTTGCATGCCTAATCCACGCCGCCAGCGTTCACTCTGAGCCAGGATCAAACTCTCCGAAAAAAAAGGGCATGATCCTCACCGAGGATCATACATCTTCTTGTTCTTGGCTATTTGTCAAAGAACGGAAGCCTGCCCCGCTGGGGCAGACTAAAATCTTCAGAGCCTCCGGCCAGGCCAACAAAAAAGGCATCCCGTTGGATGCCTGCGCATTCTCAACGCGTTGTTTCTGAGGCCTAGTTTGTCAACTCCGGTGCGGCGCTCGTCAAATTCCTTCCCACCCGTTGTTCTGAAAGAAACGAAACTGCTTGTGGTTGTGATAGTTAATTATACGGATAAAAAAATTGATGTCAAGTTTTATTTTTGCAAATATTTACCCGTAGCCAAGAGCGTTTGGCCACCTGGAACAGGTACGCCTTACCCACCTCCAGGGGGGCGTCCGCCGACACCTTTTTCCCATCTATCTTAACGGACCCTTGATTGAACTGCCGCAACACCTCGCTCGTGGAACTGTTCCCGGTATGCAGCGGGAAATCTCCCGCCTTGACCACTTGTATCATAATGGTCGAAGCAGTAGGTAATGAAGATTCCTTCCAATAGCAATCGACCGTGTCGATCTCATCCGGCAGACCGGTACCGGAAAAGACCTTCTCAAATTCTTGCCGCGCATTTTTGGCGGCCGCGGGTCCCCGATACGCTTTCACGAGGAGCTCCGCCAGGCGCATCTTGGCTTCCTTGGGATGCCCCTTGCGGACCTCCGCCAGGTCCTCATCCGTCAGCAGCTCATAATACTTCATCATAAGCTCGTCGCTGATCGACATCACCCTTCCGAATACCTCCTTCGGGTCCTCATGGATGCCGATATGGTTGCCCAGCGACTTCGACATCTTCTGGACGCCGTCCGTACCCTCCAGGAGGGGCAGCGTGACCACGACCTGCGGGGGCTGGCCGTATTCACGCTGGAGATCGCGGCCGACCAGGAGGTTGAACTTCTGGTCCGTACCGCCCAGCTCCACGTCGGCCTCGAGCTTGACGGAGTCATAGCCCTGCATCAAGGGATAAAAGAGCTCCAGAAAACTGATCGGCTTGTTCTCTTTCAGGCGCTTCTGGAAGTCGTCGCGCTCCAACAGCCGCGCCACGGTATACCGCTGTGCGAGGTCCACGAGCTCCTCAAAAGCAAAAGGCGCCTTGCCTTTATTGGCCGGCGCCTGTCTGGAGAACCACTCGCTGTTATAACGCAGCTCGAAGGTCTTGGGATCATCGGTGTTGAGGATCTTGCCCACCTGCGCCTTATACGTGCGGGCGTTGGCCAATACCTCCTCCCACGTCATGGTCTTTCTCGTCTTGTTCTGCCCGGAGGGATCGCCCACGAGAGCTGTTGCGTCGCCGATGAGAAAGATCACCTTGTGCCCCAGGTCCTGAAACTGGCGCAGCTTGCGCAGAAGGACCGTATGACCCAGATGGATGTCGGGCGCCGTGGGGTCAAAGCCCGCCTTGACGCGCAGGGGCCTGTTCTTGCGGACGCTCTCCTCGAGGCGCTGGGCGAGCTCCCCCTCGTTGATGATCTCGCTCGTCCCGCGTTGTATGATCTTCAGCTGTTCTTGGATGTCCATCGGGGTGAGGCGGACTCAGGAAACGCTGCCCAGGCCGATGCGCATCTGTTCGACATCGACCTTGATGATCTTGACCTTGATCCGGTCGCCGATGCCGACCTTCTCGTAGTCTTCCTTGGGGATCTCGTTGATATACAAGAGCCCCTCCAGTTCGTCGCCCAAGCGGACAAAGACACCATAGTTGTTCTTGGAGACGACATCCCCCTCGCACGCCATCCCCACGGGGTACTTTTGGGCGATCTGCGGCCACGGGTTCTCCCCGGCCTGCTTGAGCCCCAGGGAGATCTTCTTGTTCTGGGGGTCCACCGAAAGGATCACCACCTCGACCTTCTGCCCCTTCTTCAAGACCTCCTGCGGGTTCATGACCCGGCGCGTCCACGACATGTCCGATACGTGGATCATGCCGTCGAGGTTGCCGTCGAGCTCCACGAAGGCGCCGAAATCCGTGAAACCGGTCACCTTGCCGGTGACCCTGCCGCCGACCGCGAACTTGGCCTCCGCCTCGAGCCAGGGATTACCCTCCAGCTGCTTGATGCTCAGGGAGATGCGGCGGCTCTCCTTGTCGATGTTGAGGATCTGGACCTCGACCATGTCCCCGACGGCGAACATCTCCTGGGGGTTGATATTGCGCTTTTGCCAGGAGATCTCCGAGACGTGGATGAGCCCCTCTATCCCCTTCTCGAGCTCGACGAAAGCGCCGTAGGGCACGATGTTAACGACCTTGCCCTTGACCTTCGTGCCCACGGGAAACTTCTGCTCCACGTCCCTCCAGGGATCGGCCGAGCGCTGCTTAAGACCCAGGGAGATCTTCGACGTCTCCTTGTTCATGTTCAGGATCGTGACCTCTATCTTGTCGCGGACCGCCACCATCTCGGTGGGGTGCGCGATGCGCGACCAGCTCATGTCGGTGATGTGCAAGAGGCCGTCCACCCCGCCCAAGTCGATGAATGCGCCGAAGTCCGTGATGTTCTTGACGACACCCGAAACGGCGTCCCCGATCTTGTGGGTCTCCCAGAAGCGCTGCTTGCTGTCCTCGCGCTCCTTGGCGACCGCCTCCTTGCGCGAAACGATGAGGCTGCGGCGGATGGGGTTGATCTTGATGATCTTGAATTTAAAGGTCGCGCCCAGGAGGTCCTTCTCGGCGATATGGCGGAACATCGCCAGGCTCGCCGGCAGAAAAGCCTCCAGGCCGAAGACGTCGACGATGTACCCGCCCTTGACCTTTTTACGGACGATGCCGTCGACGAGGTCTCCCTCGGTAAAGCCCTGATTGATCTTGTCCCAACCCTGCAAGCGGCGGGCCTTGTCGCGCGAGAGGATCAAGAGGCCGTTGTCGTCCTCGATCGAATCGATATAGACCTCGACCTCGCTGCCGATCTCCAGGTCCTTGGCGCCGATGAACTCCTCGCGCGCCACCAATCCTTCGGACTTGTAGCCGACGTCCACCAGGACGTCCTTGACGCCTATCCGGACCACCTTGCCGGTCACGATCTCGCCCTCTTTGACCTCTTTGAAGCTCTGGGCATAGAGCTCCTCCATCATTTTGTTTTTTTCCTTCTCCTGCTCTTGGATCACCTGTGGTTCCTCTTTCCTCGCAAGGAGGTATTATAGCAGTCTTAGAAACAGGACATTCCTATCTTGCTGGTTTAGGACATTATTATATTGCGATTACACTCTTAAGTTACAGCCCCAAAAAGGGGACAGCCCCAAAAAGGGGACAGGCTACTTTTCTTCCAAAAGAAGAAAAGTAGCCTGTCCCCTTTTTTTGATCAGAGGGGCGGCTTGAGCGCGAGGATCGCCTCCATCACCCGTCGGGAGTGGTCGACGTCCGTTGTCTCCTGGCTGGTGGGCGCAGGGATCGGCGGGCCGAAGACGACATCGAGGGGAACGGGACGGATCCTTCGGCTCCCTTTCGGCATAGCCTTCGCTGTCCCCGAGACATACGCGGGCACCACCGGCGCATGGGCCTTGCGAGCCAAAAAACCCACCCCGGCAAAGGCCCGTCCGACCCGGCTGCCCACCTGACGCGTCCCCTCGGGAAAGATGAGCAGACCTCGGCCGTCGGCCAAATATCTTAACCCTTTTCGGATGGCTTCAAAGTCCGCGGCACGGCGCTTGAGGGGAAAGGCGTGGATCTCATGAAGAAACCAGGCGAAGAAGGGACGGCGAAAGAGGGTATCCCGCGCCATGTAATAGAGGGACCGGGGGCATCCTGCACCGAAGACCAGCGGGTCCAGATAGCTCACGTGGTTGCCGGCGAGGATAAAACCGCCCTGGGCCGGCACGTGCTCCTGCCCCTGGATGCGAAGGCGGAAAAACACGAGGAGGACGAGACGGACGAGGTTCCTGCACACCCAGTGGATCATGAGCGGTACCGGATCTCGCGCTCGACGAGGGCGTGGCCGACCCGGACCAGCTCCTTGGCCCTTTTGAGTGACTTGGCCTCGGCGTAGACGCGCATCTTGGGCTCGGTGCCGGAGGCGCGGAACATCAGCCAGCTCTCATCATCACAGATCAGCTTCAGGCCGTCGTAGTCTTTTGTCTTGACGACCCGGCGGCCCAAAAGGACGCGAACCTTGAGCCTCTCCTGATCGAGGGTGAATTTCTTGGATCTGAGCTTGAGGTCGCTGCGCAAATAATAATAGCGGCCGTACCTCTTCTCCATGTCGGCCAGGAGTCGGCTTATTTTCTTTCTGCGGCAGATCATCATCTCGACGAGCATGAGCCCGGCCAGCGTCCCGTCGCGCTCGGGGATGTAGTTCTTCAAGCCCATCCCGCCGGCCTCCTCTCCGCCGACGAGGATATCCCGTGTCTCCATGAGATGCGAGATGTACTTGAAGCCGACGGGCGTCTCGTAAAGCTCCACCCCGAGGTCGCGGGCGATATGTTCGAGCATCGTCGTGCCGGCGATGGTCGTCACGATACCCCCGGACCACCGGCGGTCCTGATGCAGGTGCAGGGCCAGGAGGCCCAGGATCTTCTGCGGCGGGATGTATTCGCCGTCAGAGCTGACCGCCGCGATGCGGTCGGCGTCGCCGTCAAGGATCAACCCGATATCGTAGCGGCCCGTCTTCATGCGCCCGATCAACCCCTGGACGTTCTCCTCGACCGGTTCCGGGCCGCGGCCGCCGAAATGGGGGTTGACCTCGGCACGCATCAGCTCCAGGCGTATCCCCGAACCCTTGAGCACATCGGCCATATAGCTGTTGCCGCTGCCGTGCATCGCGTCCATCAACACGCGGAAACGGGCCCTCTTGAAGGCCCGGGCGTCTATGTAGGAACGCAGGAACCTGACGTAGTCCTTGGCGATGTTCTCGACCCGCGCGGTTTTGCGCGCGACGGCCGCTGTCAGCGAAAGGCTCTTCACCGGCGAGGCGTCGATAAGGGCCTCGACGCGGCGCGTCACCTCGACGTCGGCGGCCCCGCCCTTGCCGTTCTTGATCTTGTACCCGTTGAACTCCGGCGGATTGTGGCTCGCGGTGATCATGACGCCTAAGTCCCAACCGCGCTTTTTCACCGCAAAGCTCAAGGCGGGTGTCGGGACCGCGCGGTCCGAAATGATCACCTCGATCTTGTTGGCGGCGAGGACGCGTCCCACGATACGGGCGAACTTGTCGGACATGAAACGCGTATCGTGGCCCACGCAGACCTTGGGACGGCGGCCCCGGACAAGGTCCTTTCGGCAATAATCGGCCGTGGCCTGGGCCAAACGCCTCAGGTTCTCAAAAGTGAAATCATCGGCGATGACCGCGCGCCACCCGTCCGTGCCGAACCTGATCCTGACCCCATGAGATCGTCCGCTACGCGACATTCTTCAGCCTCCTTATCGCCGCCTTCATGTCCGGCGCCGAAAACAGATACGTGCCCGCGGCCAGCACATTGGCCCCCCGGCGCACCACCTCGGCCGCCGTCTGATCGTTGATCCCGCCGTCAACCTCGATGTCGCCGTCAAAAACCCGGCGCAGCTCGTAGATCTTGGGCAGGACCGCCGGCATGAACGCCTGCCCGCCGAAACCCGGGTTCACGCTCATGATCAAGACCCAGTCGACCTTGTCCAGCACCCCCCTGGCGGCATCAAGAGGGGTCGCGGGATTCAGCGCCAGGGCCGGCCGGCGCGAGGACCGGCTGATCGACTTGATGAGCGATGTCGCCTTCTTGGTGCGGACGTTCCTGACCTTGCCCAGGGCCTCCATGTGAAAACTGATGATGTCCGCGCCCGCCGACACGAAGGCCTCAGCGTATCTCTCCGGGTCCTCGATCATCAGGTGGGCGTGGATCGGCAGCGTCGTCTTCTTGCGCACGGCCGCCACCACCGCCGGGCCGATCGTGATGTTAGGGACGAAGTGCCCGTCCATGATGTCGATGTGGAAAAAGTCCGCGCCCGCGGCCTGGGCGCGCCGGAGCTCCGATTCCAGGTTCGTGAAATCACATGCCAGGAGCGACGGTCCTATCTTGATCTTCATGGCCTTGACCTATACAGACGGTGCTGTTGGATGTAGCGCACGACGCTTGCCGGTGTCAAATACTTGATCGACCGGCCCTGCCGGACGAGGTGCCGTATCAGGGACGAGGAGATGTCGACCTGGGCGACGTGGATCTTGCGGTAAGGGCGGCCGCTCAGGCGGCGGCCGTAACCAGGCCTCTTGGCCAACACGAAGCGCGCCAGACGATGGACCTCCCCGACATCCTTCCACGTCGGGATCTCGTTGACCAGGTCCGATCCGCAGATAAAATAGAGCTGCGCCCCCGGATAACGCTTCTTGATCGCGCGCAGGGTGTCGACGGTATAAGACGTGCCCCGGCGCCTGACCTCGATGTCCGAAACGGCCAGGTGCCGGTTGCGACGCACCGCCAACTGCGCCATCCTGAGGCGGTGCCGGGCGACGAGGATCCGACGGCCGTCCTTGTGGGGCGGCTGGTACGTGGGGACAAAGATCACCTTATCAAGCCCCAGCTGCCCCTGGACCTGCTCGCCCAGGATCAGGTGGCCGTAGTGGACCGGGTCGAACGTTCCGCCGAGTATGCCTATCTTCATCCTATTCACGGATCTGGCCGCTGCCGCGCACGACGTACTTGTACGTCGTCAGCTCCTCGAGGCCCATCGGGCCGCGGGCGTGCAGCCGGTCGGTCGAGATGCCGATCTCGGCGCCCATGCCGAACTGGTAGCCGTCGGTAAAACGCGTGGACGCGTTCGCATAGACGCACGCCGAGTCGACCTCCCTTAAGAATCTTTCGCTGGCGGCGGTGTCGCGCGTGAGGATGGCGTCCGAGTGGTGCGAGCCGTAGCGGTTGATGTGCGCGACCGCCTCGGCCACGTCCTTGACCACCTTGACCGACAGGATAAGATCCAGGTACTCCGTACGCCAGTCCTCTTCGGTCGCGGCCGCGACCCCCTTGACGGCCTTGCGGGTCAAGGCGTCCCCCCGCACGGCGACACCGGCCGCCTGGAGCGACCGCACCACGCTTGGCAAAAAGTCCTTCGTCCGCGCCTCATGCACGAGGAGCGTCTCGACGGCGTTGCAGACCGCCGGCCGCTGGACCTTGGCATTGAGCACGATGCGTTCCGCTTGCGCGCGGTCCGCCGTCTCGTCCACGAAAATATGGCAAACGCCCTTGTAGTGCTTGATCACGGGGATCTTCGACTTGGCGCGCACCTCGCGGATCAGGGACTCCCCGCCGCGCGGCATGACAAGGTCGATGGCATCATCCAGGTCCAGCAGGATGTCGACGGCAAGGCGGTCCGTCACGGTGACGAGGTTGATGACATCGGCCGGCAGGCCGTGGCGCCGTACGACCCCGGCGAGCCGCTTGAAGACAGCCCTGTTGGAATGGAACGCGTCGCTGCCGCCGCGCAGGATGACGGCATTGCCCGACTTGAGACACAGGCCCACGCAGTCCGAGGTCACGTTCGGCCGCGACTCATAGATGATGAGGATGACGCCGACCGGCGTGCGGACCTTGCTGATCTCAAGGCCGTTGGGACGGCTCCATCTCTTGATGACCTGCCCGACCGGATCGGGGAGCTCGGCGACGCTGCGCAGCGACGCGGCCATCTCGTCGATCCGTTTGGGGGTCAGGGTCAGGCGCTCGACAAAGGCCTCGGCGCGCCGCTTCAAACAACAGGCCGCGAGGTCCTTCTTGTTGGCCAGGAGGATCGAGGAAACACCCTCTTCCAGGGCGCTCGCCATGTCGCGCAACACCGCGTCCTTCGCCGCGGTGTCGAGACAGGCGAGCTGCCGCGCCGCGGCCTTTGCCCTATGCGCCATGCGGCTGAGCTCCTGCCTGATCTGCGTGCGGGAGGTGCGTCTCTTGGCCATCTCCTACCCCAATATCACCAGGTGATCCCGGTGGATCACCTCTTTCTTTATCTTCTTGCCGGCACTGTCCGCGATCTCTTTCGACGATAAGTTGGACTTGCCCTTGGCGAAAATGACGCCCGCCTTATCGACGACCTCCACGATGTCGCCCGCCTTGAAGGCCCCCTCGCAGCCCACGACGCCCGGCGCCAGGAGGCTGACGGACCGCTCGGTCAGGGCGGCCCGGGCGCCGTCGTCCACGACGAGGCGGCCCTTGGCCACGGCCTCGAACGCGATCCAGTGCTTCTTCGCGCTGCCCACGGAACCAGCCGCGTAAAAATGGGTATGGGGGAACCCCCCGTAGACGCCCGAGCCGAAGTCGATGCGCACATCTTTGCGAGGCATCGCGCTCAGACACACTGAAAGGTCGCCGAGCGTCGCGATGTGCGCCGCCTGGATCTTTGTCGACATCCCGCCCACGCAGGACGCCTTATCCGTACCACAGGCCATCTTTCTGATCTCGGGGGTGATCATCTTGACCTCCTCGATCAGATCCTTCCCCCGACCCGTCTTTGGGTCGAAATCCTTGTAGAGCCCGTCGATATCCGACATGATCCAAAGACCGTCTGCCTCGACGGCAACCGCCAGGCGCGCGGCCAACGTGTCGTTGTCGCCGAATTTTATCTCCTCTACGGAGACGGCGTCGTTCTCATTGACGACGGGCACGAGGCCGTGGCGCAACAGGGTGTTGATCGTGGCCCGCGCGTTCAGATAACGCTTGCGGTCCGTGAGATCGCCCCGTGTCAACAAGACCTGGGCACACTTCAAACCATGCCTTCCAAACCCCTCGAAATACTCCTGCATCAAAATATTCTGTCCCGCAGCGGCAGCAGCCTGGAGTTCCGCCAAAGCCGTCGGCCTCTTCTTAAAACCCAATACGGACAGACCGCAGGCGATGGCACCGCTCGTCACCAGGATGACCTTGTCGCCCGCTTCGACGAACCGGGCAACGTGTCCCACGACACGCCTCAGGTTCTCCGGGACGATGCGCGCCCCGCCGCCGGTCAGGACGCTCGAGCCGACCTTAACGACGATCTTCTGAGAGACTCTCTGTGATCTCTTCAAGCAATGCCTCCAGGCCCTTACCCTCGAGGGCCGATATCTCGAAGATACGGCGCTTCACGACTTGACGAAAGCGCTTCAGGTTCCCGGCCGCGGCCTCCAGGTCCATCTTGTTGGCCACCAGGACCTGCGCCTTGTGTGCCAGGTCCTTTGAAAACGCCTCCAGCTCCCTGTTGATGACGTCGTAATCCTCGACCGGGTCGCGCCCGTCCACGCCCGCCATGTCCACGATATGCACCAGGACCTTCGTGCGCTCGACGTGTTTTAAGAACCGGTCGCCCAGGCCGCGGCCTTCGTGCGCGCCGGCCATGAGGCCCGGGATATCCGCGACGGTGAACTCCGCGTCGTCCTCTTGACGTCGCACGACCCCCAGCTGCGGGGCGCGCGTCGTGAAGGGATAGCTGGCGATCTTCGGCGTCGCGTTCGAGACCTTTGATATCAGCGTGGACTTGCCGGCGTTCGGAAACCCGACGAGCCCCACGTCGGCGATCAGCTTGAGGTTCAGGAGAAGCTCGCGCTCCTCGCCCGGCAGGCCCGGCGTCGCCTCGCGGTCACGGGAATTCCCTCTGCCCCCCGCACCGCCGCGCGCGACGACCACCTCCATGCCGGGGGTGGCGAGGTCCCGCAAAAAGCAT
>Ga0307426_1003018_pt1 | contig 10261 bp, 10 predicted proteins | sample SalMarWE160340MG_FD_202165 | JGI IMG/M metagenome (GOLD analysis project Ga0307426, IMG submission 202165) | Salt marsh sediment microbial communities from the Plum Island Ecosystem LTER, Massachusetts, United States - WE1603-40 | ecosystem: Environmental > Aquatic > Marine > Intertidal zone >... | reverse complement strand
AGTTAGAGTCCGCCTAGGAGACATTGTTCCAGCAGACATCAAACTCATGAAAGGCGACTACCTGCTTCTAGACGAATCTGCGCTGACAGGCGAATCCTTGCCTGTAGAGAAAAAAGTTACTGATGTCGGGTATTCAGGTTCTATTGTGCGTCAAGTTGCGATGAACGGGTTGGTTGTCGCCACTGGAGCAAAAACGTATTTCGGCAAGACAACAAAGCTGGTGGGAGAAAGCAAAACCCAAAGCCATTTCCAGAAAGCTATAATCAGAATCGGTGACTACCTAATTGTTCTCGCTTTGATGTTGGTGGCAGTAATCATTCTTGTATCGCTCTTTCACGGTCAGAGCATACTGGACATTCTACAGTTTGCGCTTGTTTTGATAAGCGGGTATAGACAAAAAAGCACAACAATCAGCCGCAACAAGCCGCCAGCATCAGTTCGCAGCGGCTAACAAAATCAAAGATAAATAGTTGTTTTGCACATTCGTAAGGAATAGGATGGAGATTAAAAGTGTCTGTAGCGCAGAGAAAGTTTTTCACAGAAGTCGCAGCGCTGGTTGATAAAACCGTTATTGTTGCAACCACCACAGGAAAAACGTTTACTGGCACGCTCATCGGCGTTAACCCTGACAGTTTGAGTCTTGCCATAGCCGAAGCAAAGGATGAAACTGGGCAAGTTTCCCACAGGGTTTTTCTCAACGGAAACGTCGTTGCCCAAGTGTCAAGCACAGAGAAAGCCTTTGACCTGAAAGCACTAGCCACACGCCTCGAAAAAGTCTTCCCAACCATGGTAAAACTCTACGATGATAAAGGTTTCATATGGGTCATGGACAAGGTAAAACTAACCGAAAAAGGCGTTGTGGAAGGTTCAGGACCAGCAGCCGAACGAGTGCAAAGAGTTTACGACCAGTTCATCAGCGAAGAAAAAGCCTAAATAAACCAGCGCATTTGCTGCTCCTCTTTCTTCTTTTCTTCAGCAACATCCTTGATCACTCCAAAAGACTCCAAGGCCTTCTTCGTCCGATCCACCGAAACATCCAACCGCGACAAGTCAACATCCAAACCCAAATACTTGGCAACCAAAGTCAAAGCGTACCGTGCAGCGTTCGCATCAGGATACATGCCTAAAGTGTCCACCAAAATGGCGAAACCCTTAAGGTTTCTAAGCCTTCCCAACCCAATGAGCAAACCTGCCACACCAAATATGTGACCCACCATCACTTTTGTCCCCAACCCCAATGCTTCCTCCATTGTTTCTCGATCCGTAGCGGCACTGTAAATCGCCGGAACCTGCTGCACCTCATCCTTTTTGAAACCTCCAATAGAGACGACAAAGCGGCAACCTAGCTCCTGAGCCAAATCCAGCACTTTGCCCACGAGTTCGTACTGCCCAAAAGTAGTCAACGCTTGAGTGTTACCGTACCATATCACCAAGTCGCGACCACCATCCTTTCGCTTGCAATAGTAAAGTTCGTTTATGGGTGAACGAGCACGACCAGTTTCAGTTGTCACGGCAAAATCTTGGAAAGAAGCGGAAACTATCGCGGCAAAACGTTTCGCTTTCAACTCGCTGATCAGATGCAAAGCGGCAATGTTGGCTACGAAACCTATTCCTGGTAACCCTTCAATTAAGACAGGATCGTTTAGTTCTGGCTTTTCGTAAATTTCAACTGTGCAGACCATGCTTTAGCTTCCTAAGTGTTGGCTGGGTATTAGAGGACAATAAGCATATAAGCGTGTCTAATTCAAGCCCTGTTTAGCCACCAAACGCCACCACCTTCAACAGCAACCGAAGTCAACCTTGCGTCAGATAACAAATCTTTTATTTAATCAACGAATAAAAAGAATAATGGTGGTTTAATTGTCAATCAAAAGCAGAGACCTTCGCTGGAAAAAAGTTATTTGCGAAGACATGACCGTAGGCGAAACAAAAGAAATCATAATCGACCCTTCCAGCTGGAAAGTCACTCATCTTGAGATCGATCTCACTAAAGACGCTGCAGAGCTGGCTTTCGGCGTTAAAAAAGGAGGAATACGGAATTATCTAGCTGTATCCGCCATTGGAAAAACCAACAAAACCATAAAGCTGAAAGTGAAGAAAGGGCAACTCCATATCTACCTGAAACCTCCCAAGACTAAATAACAGACTTTGCTACCAAGTACAACTTGCACAGGACTCAGCTTTTGCCTTTTTTTATGATTTCAAACAAATTTAATCGTAAACTCGCAAGCTGAAAGCCAGTTTTACATTAGCTAAACATGTGGGTATCTAATGACGACTAAGTCTTGCAGGTACTTTTCGTTTGTTTTAACGTATTTTCTAATTTTAAACAGTGTTCCCCAGCTTGAGTCCCATTTGCTGCGACCTATTCTTTTTATGCAGGGGATTGGGATTTCGATAACCTTCATCTTGCTTTTTCCCATTTTGACTTCCATCTCTGTTTCGATCAAGAAGTCGTGGGATTGCAAATCTAGTTTATTCCATGTTTCTTTTCTCAGTAATCTCATGCCTGTTATTGGCTCTGATGTTTTGAATTTTTTCAAGTAGCTTCTGAATATGAAGGGGAAAAAGCGGTAATGGACAAAGGTGTTTATGGAATCGTTAGCGCCTTCTTTTTTTAGCAGTCTGGAAGCAACAACCACGTCACATTTTTTTATTAGCTCTAGCATTTTTGGTATGAACCTTGGCGGGTAAGTTCCATCACCATCCAAGAAGCAAACTATGTTTGATTTCGCGTTTTTAACTCCTGTAGACATGGCTATGCCTTTGCCTTTTCTCTTCTCAAAAACGATTTTTGCGCCATAGGCTTGGGCGTTTCTTACCGTGTTGTCAGTTGACAATCCGTCAACTACCAAAACCTCTTTATCAACGTCCAGTTTGTTGACTTGTTTTAAGGTTTCCAGAATACCCTTTTCTTCATTCAACGTCGGAAGTATTATGCTTATACTAGGCGTCATCTGAAAGCAGTAATTGGTATCAGTGTTTCCCATATAAAATGTTTATTCTCGAGTAATCCGTTTTTTCTCTTCAGTATAAGTTGCCGCAACACACTGAGCGCTTTAATCTATGCCATTTTACCGATATTTTTAATCCTAAGGCCAAAAAAAGAAAGCATAGAAACAAAAAAACATTATTTCCTGTTTCTGGTCCTTACCTAATTAACTGAGTAATACCTATGTCTATTCAGAGTGGAAAGCTGGAACTGTTGTGCTTTTTTGTCTATACCCGCTCTATGGTGCTGGTTGTTTGTGTTTTGCGCCCTGTTCGCTGTTCAGGCTGTGAAACGGGGTTTTCCCGCGTCTTTTTCTGTCCCAAGAAGTCTTGGAAAGACGCAGTAAGTCCCGTGAGGCGCGTTGTTTAGGGCTGCGCTGGCGCGTGTGGCTAGCTGCTCGGAACAGACTATAGCCTTACATAGAGCAGCTGAATACTCTTTTATGGCGCTGAACCCAACCGGAAACCTAAACCCAAATAAGCGCAATAATTATTCAAGAGTCATTGGCATTATTGAAATATTTCACGCCGTTCGGTGACCTCTGTCATTGATGCTGAAAACTTGACGAGAAAATTTGGCAATCTTACCGCAGTGGAAGAACTCACCTTACACGTTGGCGAGGGTGAGGTTTTTGGTTTTCTTGGACCGAATGGCGCGGGAAAAACCACGACAGTGCGGATGCTTTGCTGTTTGATATCGAAAACCAGTGGTAAAGCCAGTATAGGTGGTTACGAAGTTGGAAATGTCTCGGATGCACAGAAAATTAGACGAATAATCGGGTTGCTACCTGAAAACGTCGGTCTCTACGCGGGCCTTAGCGCTTACAAGAACCTCGACTTCTACGGGCGACTATACAAGTGCACCGAACAGCAGAGGAAAGAGCGTATTCAGTATTTCCTCAGGATGCTGAGGTTTTCTTATTATTGGCTGCACCTCTTGCGTGCCTTTTCAGCGTCGAGATGAATGTCATCGTCTCCGCAAGAGTCAGTGATGTACGGGCATCAAACCAGTTTGGGGAGTTGTTGGTGATTCCGTTTGCAGCGTTGTATGTGTTGGGCGAAATCAATGTTGTTCCACTAACTGCCAACAATCTGCTTATCATTTCGGCCGTTCTTCTTTTAGTTGATGTAATTCTGTTCTTCGTAAACAGGTCCACCTTCCGCAGGGAAGGGATACTGACAAAATGGAAGTAGTTCGCGCTTAAGCCAAAAAGTTTGTCAATAAGCGCCCGACAATTTCGACATAAATTAACTATCGGGTCTCTTCGTTAATGGTTAGCTTGCTGGATGTTGGATTCTTGCTATTTCTTCAAGAGTTCCATGAGTTTCGGCATCAACTTGTAGCCGCGATCTAAAACCCCCAAGCTGCCGTTTCTGCATTCGCGCTCAGAGAACTTCGAGATTTTTTCGTCCCTGATTTTTCCGCCTGATATGAGCACGGGCACTGGAGTGTCGCTGTGAACCTTCAAAGCACATGGTGTTGCGTGGTCGGATGTTACGCAGATGATGTGGTCTTTCAACGATATTTCCTTCAATAGTCTCCCGAAGAAGTGTTCGTCGATGGCTGAGATTATCTTGGTTTTTCGGTGGCAGTTGCCGTCGTGACCTGGCTCGTCTGGACCTTTAAGGTGAATGTAAAAGCAGTCATGACTGGGCAGCACATCGAGCAGCTTCTTAACTCTAACTTCGCAGTCTCTTTCAAGGTCACCTGAGGGCGGAGGCAGAAGAGCCGCCTGCATCCCAGCCAGATGGGCTATTCCTCTTTCCGCGTGCATGTCAGCAAGGGCTGCAAAGTTCACGTTATACCGCTGGTTGATGTTGAAAAATTTCGGCAGATGGCTTCCGGCGTCACGTGTGAGCACAACATTCGCCTTTAACTTGCCTTCGGCTGCGCGTTTCTTGTTTACCGCGTGGTTTTCCCAGAGTTCATGAGTTTTCTCGATAAACTCGTTCACAAGGTCCGCCGAGTTTCGCGCTTCTTCTGTGTCATCCAACGGCAGGCTTTTTTTGAGAACCATCTTCACATGGGGTGTGGCGACTCCGATGCCGTTCACTATAGTGTAAGCGGGGTCGCTGTTGGTTATTTTGTTGGAAACACATTTTTCTTTGCTTTTAATAACAAGGACGGCACGATGCCCCAACGTGTTTCTGAATTCAAAGGTTGATGGGCACGACTCCAATTTTATCTCGTTGTTGGCGGCTTCGCTTAGTTCCATTGCCTCTTCAGTGGTTAGGGTTCTTTTCACTCTGCGGTCGATTATGGTTTTCCCCTGCCCCAGAGTGGCGAAGTTGCATCGCAACGCCAAGTCACCGTCCTTCACGTCGATGCCTGCGCCGACAGCTTCGATTATGCCTCGCCCCGTGCTGTACTCAAACGGATCGTAGCCCAGAAGCGAAATAACAGCCACATCACTCTCAGGCGCAACACCTTTTCTAACAGTATACATTAATCCCGTTTCGCCGTTCTTGGCTAGAAAGTCCAGATTAGGGGTTTTAGCTGCTTCCAACGGGGTTCTGTTCCCCAACTCAGCAATTGGCAAATCGCCCATACCATCAATAGCAACCAGTATCAGCTTCAACGCAGGAGTTTCCCTCCCTTAACGCCAGAGAACTTAACTCTATTCATAAGCTTTATTTCTTTTTTGTGTTGTTACACCATTTTTTTTACGAGTGCTGCTCTAACTTCCGTTTGCACCAACGCCTTAAGTGTTCCCTTGGCGGCACAAGGCAAACATCAATTGTTCGAAACATCTTCGAAAGAAATCTGTTCGAAGCTCGATTTTTCTGTTGTCTCGCAATAGTTGATGCGAATTGCAGAAATCATGCGTCAATAAGTATTGCAAACCGGTATCCGTGCTAAGTTGAGTCACTGCGTTCTTGTTTTGAGCTGGTGTATGGCGAGAAAGCATCACGGCGGTGGGTTATTGAGGTCTGAATAGTCGAAACGTTAGCAGAGGCAGTTGGAGTTGGGCTTGAGGGTTCTAAGTAGCTTACGGTGAAAACTGAGCCGTCACCAATTAGGGGTGAAACTGAAACCAATGGAGTGCCCTCATCATTGTGCATTACGAGGTGGGCGTAGGAAAAATTGCCGGTGGTTTCAGTGACGCCGTTTAAGGTTGCTTTACAGTTAGTGAAGGTTACGTTTCCGAAGTTTGCTAAAGTACTTATGGTGTCGTTAACCTTTGGTCTTTCCATTATCCACTCCGCCGACAGCATAGAGGAATTGTAAACAACAACCTTTTCGAACCGTCCACCCTGAGTGCCATCACTTAGCTTTATCGCCCAAGTGCTCGTGTTTTCGTTTATGAGACTTATAGACGCTGTAACAGTGTCGCCTGGTCGAATGTGAAAGTTCGAGATGCGAACCAAATAATCAGGCAACAGTTCATACCAAGCGTAATAGACAGATTTACCGTTCATGTACTCTTGCTCAGTGCCAACCTGGATCAAAGTTTCTTCTCCGTATCCACCTACTCCCACCCACACCCCTGAAAACGCGTCGTTTTCCGAAGACTTAGCTTCGGGCACTACCCAAGAGCCGCTTACGCTGGTTACTACTGGAGAAAAGTTCTGAATGTCCGAAGCTACAATGTAGCCTGACCACTGCAAAAGGCGCAGAGACGTTGGCTCGTTCACTTGACTCGGGCTTGTCAAAAACAGGCTTACGGAGTAAGCAATCACAATAATGTCGATGACAATCACCACTGAAGCCAGTATTGTATAACGCTTTGAGCTTCCAGTTTTGGAGAAAATGACCGGTCACCTTTTACATTAGAAGGAACAGGAGAATATTTAAGAAAATTGGAATCTCAAACGGCATCATCGGTTGCTGCAAAACTGAAGAAAATTTGCCTGCAACTGAGGTGCCTGCTGCAATTCTGCCAGTAACAAGCTGAGCTTGGTTACCAACTTGCTCTGAATCCCGACAAAACATCTTTAATTGATTGAATTAACGGATGCTTTATTTCCGTTGGAGCCTCAAGTTTCTTCAAGCGGTCTACTCTGAAGTATATGGGCGGATGAGGGTCTAAACCCACCCATTCTTGAAGCCTGAAGGACGGCGTCCGCTCGTAAAGCAGTCTTTGGAAACCGATTTTTTCAAGGGCGCCCGCTAAGACCTCTGGCTGACCCATCTTAATGGCGGATACGAGGTCGGCACGGGCTTCGAAGAATTTGGCTATGAAGAAAATAACCACCATCACAGCCCAGAAGTATGCGAAGAACAGGAACGAAGTGAAAATTAACGGGAACAGCGTAAACAGCACATAGAAGCGGAAGAGAAACTCGGCGGAAGTTAACCCGTAAAGAAGAAGGGGGTCTCGCCCTTTAAGATGACCGAACTCGTGACCCAGCACGCTGATAATTTCCGGCTCTTCAAGCTGAACCAGAAGACCCGTAGTTATCAAAACTACGCCGCGACTTGGGCTGGGGCCTGAAGCCGCCGCGTTCGGAACCATGGTGTTTGCCACCACGATTTTAGGCACTGGAAAACCGAATTTGTCTGCCACCTTTTTCACGAGCTCGTAAATGTTCACTCTTTTAACCGAAAGGTTTTCAGAATGACAGGCTATGCCATGTTTTCCGAAGACTTTTTGTGCTTCTCCACAGTCAATTTCGCCCCGTTTAGCCAAAATTTCATCATATATCTCCTTCTTTATCGCCAATACTTCATCTCGCGCGAGAGTTTGCTTAAGCTCGTCATTTGATTTGATGGGCAAATTGTACTTCAGAAGGTGAATTATGGGGTTAGCTTTGGTGATGTGCCAGTCAGCGGTTCTGGAGATGAATTTGCTGGAGTAGAAGACGAAAACGAACTGAACCGCGATAAGAATTAACGGTGCAATCCAGAACGCCTGCGGATATGTCGTGATTATGACTAAGAAAATTACCATGCCAAAAACTATGAACACCACAAAAAACAGAATCTGAGTTTCAAGAAACAGGCGGCGGAAGGACCTTTCCTTTTTCCTAAGCGTTTCTGGGACTATGTTTTCGCCTTCTCTCCAAGCAAAGTACAAGGTTGTTTTTCTGGCATTTTCCTCAAATATCTGCACCGCGATGACAACGTCCTGTTTCGCCTCATCCAGAACTATGGCTGACACTCCCACGTCGATGGGAACTAACTTGACTTCTATGGGAGTAGTGCCTTTAACTTCGACTTTGAGAAGTTGTTTGCCCTGTGGGTTAAGAACCACGTAGGAGAGGAACGGAACCCCGTCTGAGGTTTCTCTGTAAAAGTTCGTAAACCGCTGTTTCTGAGGAAGCAAGTACTGCGTGTACATGAATACAAATAGTTTATCCATGTAACTGGCTGGAATTTCAGTGGCTATCTGGTAAGAAACAGCTTGGGCCATTATGACTCAAATCGCATTTTTCGCTTGTATTCAATTCAATAAACTTCTTTTTTATAACTCTATGGGTCACGCTTCAAAAAAGGAAAATGCGTGTGCCGCCACGTTTCCAACCGTTAAGAGAAGCTATAAATAAGCTTTCAGAAATAGTTAAAACCGCAAACGTGGGTGAAAGTTTTGAGAGTTGGCTTTTTTGTTTGGGAATACCCGCCTAGGATTGTCGGCGGCTTAGGCACTTACGCTGAATACTTGGCACATGAATTCGTGGACATAGGACATGACGTTTCGGTTTTCACACTTAACGACGGCAACCTGAAAACCAGAGAAATACTGCGGGGCGTAGAGGTTCATCGACCTTTGATTGCGGATGCGAGCAACGTTTTTCCGTTCTTCGTGGTTGACGACCTAAAGAAGTGGGGTACAAACATCAAACTCTTCAACGACATTTTCATCTACAACATTCTAAGCGCCACAAAATTCCTCAACGGGCTAATAAAAAAAGAAAACTATCACTTTGACGTCGTCTGCGTCCACGATTGGCTAAGCAGCGTGGCAGGACTCGTAATTAAGAACGAATCAAAAATTCCCGTGGTCTTCCACGCCCACAGTGCTGAATGGGGCAGAAGCGGAGGTCACGGGTCAGAAGTGGTGTCGCACTTGGAGAGCGCCATGGCTCAAAATGCCAACAGAATAATAACCGTTAGTTACGCCATGCAGCAAGACCTTATACAGCACGGCTGGCCGCAATCAAAAATCAGCGTGGTTTGGAACGGCGTAGACCCTGACCGCTACGACCCTCGAAAAATTAAGCGAGAAGACGCAGAGAAAATTCGAGAATTATACAAAGTGCCTAAAGACTGGAACATGCTTCTTTTCGTGGGAAGACTCACCTGGGTGAAAGGCGTCAGAGCCTTGTTGCAGGCAATGCCCAGTGTATTACGGGAGTATCCCAACACTAAGCTTGTGATTTTAGGCAAAGGAGAAGAACAATCAGACATTGAGGAAACGGCTGAAAGACTGGGCATAAAAGACAAGATAGTGTACCGTTTTGACTTTCTTCCTGAAAAGGAGAGAATCCTGCATTACGCCGCTTCAGACGTATGTATCTTCCCGTCCACCTACGAACCCTTCGGCATAGTCAGCTTAGAGGCTATGGCGCTGGAAAAACCAGTAGTGGTAGGAGCACGGGGCGTAGTAGGCTTCAAAGAGCAGGTTATAAGCTCGGGTCCAGACCAAAACGGCGTGCACGTAAACGGCGAAGACCCAGCGGACATAGCTTGGGGAATAAAAGAGACACTTAAAAACCCTGAAAAAGCAAGAAACTGGGGCGAGAACGGACGCAAAAGAGTACTAGAATACTTCACATGGAGAAAGGCTGCTGAAGAAACAAGCAAAATCTACGAGGCACTTCTATAAAAACGAGAAACAAGCATAGTTTTGCTTAAAACCGAAAGAAACCTTAAAAAGCAAGAGCCAAACCCTTTTTTCGGCTGTACTACAGAAGGCGCTTCTATTAGTGAGCTCTGAAGGATCAAACAAGTCTTCTAAGGACGGAACACCCTTTGAACTGTATTCTAAGAACGGACTCTCCTCCGAAGAAGTTGAAAGAACACGGCAATTCTATGGTTCCAATGACATTCCTGAAAAGAAAGTCAGCCCCCTGAGGAAGTTTCTAACCTATTTCTGGGGTCCCATTCCCTGGATGATCGAAGCGGCAGCAGTTCTATCCATACTCATCCAACACTGGGAAGACTTTTCCATAATATTTACACTGCTAATAGTGAACGCTGTAGTCGGATTCTGGCAGGAACACAAAGCCGACAACGCCATAGAGCTGCTGAAAAAGAGACTGGCGACGAAAGCCCGCGTGCTCAGAGACGGCAAATGGAGCGAAATCCCCGCGAAAGACTTGGTGCCAG
>Ga0307426_1003016_pt1 | contig 10265 bp, 7 predicted proteins | sample SalMarWE160340MG_FD_202165 | JGI IMG/M metagenome (GOLD analysis project Ga0307426, IMG submission 202165) | Salt marsh sediment microbial communities from the Plum Island Ecosystem LTER, Massachusetts, United States - WE1603-40 | ecosystem: Environmental > Aquatic > Marine > Intertidal zone >... | reverse complement strand
GACCCTACGGCGTACGCCTTGGAGCAGTGGAGCACGTTCGAGGCCATGATCCGCCTGCTCAAGCCGGAGGCGATGGCCGATCTGATGGTCGAGCTGTTCCCACCGATGGTGGACGCCATGCCCTGGGGCCTGGGCAAAATCATGCGCGGCATCGGCAGGGCCGGTCCGACCGGTGCGGCAGCACTGCGCGCGCTCAAGCCAACGTTCCCGTTCCTCTTTCCGCTGCTCATGCCGAGGATGATGCCCGCGTTGATGCCACATATGTTGGACGCGGTCGAGCAGCGAGTGCCGATGTCGGACGAGATGAAGGAGCAGATGCCAGAGCTCATGCCCGAGGCAATGTCGCGGCTGATGCCAAAGATGCTGCCCTCGATCGTCCCCCTGATCAGCGATCGCCTGATCGCGTACCTGAGCGGCGCGACGGTCTAGCAAGGATAGCGAGTGAGCGCATGGGAAATGGACGGCCTGGGAAGGGCAGGAAACGAGAGATGAGAAATGGATCATCGATGAGACGTGTGCAGATCTGCCTGATGGCAGCAGGCCTGCTGTTGCTGCCCGCATGGGCACCGGCCCCTGAGATCGGCCCCTCGTTGCTGTGGGGCATCGTGCTCTACTTTGTTCTGGTGCTGCTGATCGTAGCGGCTATGCTGGGCTTGTCGTACGTGCTGGGAGAACGGCATGCCGGAAGGGCGAGGGACGAGCCGTACGAGTCGGGTGTCCCGCCTACCGGCTCGGGTCACATACGCTTTGACGTCAAGTTCTATGCGGTAGCCCTGTTCTTTGTGATCTTTGACATCGAGACCGTATTCATCCTGGCCTGGGCGATAGCCGCGCGCGCATTGGGATGGCCGGCCTACATCGACATGGCAGTCTTTGTGATCATCCTGGTCGCCGCGCTGGTCTATCTATGGCGATCGGGCGCGCTGGCGTGGGGTACGAGCGCACGCTTGGCCGCGGCAGATGAGAACCCAAAGCTTGGGAAGGAGTGAGTCCATCTATGGCAAAGTGGCTGAGTAGTTCACCCAATCCGGCGCTAGCCGAGAGCTTTCCTCCCGGCATAAACGACAAGACGCTGGAGGAGATGATCGGGCGCGTGGTCGTCTTTACGCGGCTTGACAAGCTCCTGGCGTGGGGGCGCAAGAACTCGTTGTGGCCCTATGGCTTTGGCCTGTCGTGCTGTTTCGTCGAGATGGCTGCCGTCCTGACCAGCCGCTACGACATCGCACGCTTTGGCCAGGAGATCATCCGCGGCTCGCCTCGAGAGGCGGACATGATGATCGTGGGCGGTACCGTCTTTAGAAAGATTGCGCCGCTGATGAGGCGGATGTACGAGCAGATGATGGCCCCACGCTGGGTGGTCTCGATGGGCTCGTGCGCTAACTCGGGGGGAATGTACGACATCTATAGCGTGGTGCAGGGCGTGGACAAGTTTCTCCCTGTGGATGTCTATGTACAGGGTTGCCCACCGAGCCCGAGCACGCTCGAAGAAGGGTTGAGGCTGCTCCAAAAGGCCGTGGGGCAGGAAGAGCGCCCACTAAGCTGGGTGGTCGGGCCTCAGGGCGTGCAGAAGGGGCCGCTGCCCTCGATGAGGGATCAAAAGCGGGCTGAGAGACAGGCGGCGACGATACTGCGCCCGCCGGATGAGGTGTAGAATGCCAGGCTGGAGCCTAGCGTTCCAAGGGTTGTCGCTCCGGAGAATAAAAACCCGAAGGCGAATGGGAGTCCGATGAACGATCTGGAAGACGTTATTCAGGACCTGAAAGGCGAATTCGATACTGGCGCGGATGAGAATCCGATCGTCGCTCGCCAGTCCACCCACGACCAGATCCCGACGGTGTGGGTCACCAAGGAACAGGCACACGGCATACTGCGTTACCTGAAAGAGGAGATCGACCAGCCGTATCGCATGCTGTTCGACTTGACGGCCATCGACGAGCGCGTACGCGTCCACCGAGAGGGGCAGCCAGAGAGCGATTTCACCGTGGTCTATCATCTCCTGTCATTCGACCGGAATGAGGACGTGCGGGTCAAGGTCGCGCTCCAGGGAGAGCATCCCTCGCTGCGCACGATCACGGACATCTGGCCCTCGGCGAACTGGTACGAGCGCGAGGTATGGGACATGTTCGGGATCACGTTCGAAGGGCACCCTCACCTGACACGCATCCTCATGCCTCCAACCTGGGAGGGATATCCGCTGCGCAAGGATCATCCTGCTCGTGCCACCGAGATGGGACCCTACGAGCTCACCGACGAAAAGTGGGTGGAAGAGGAAGAAGCGTTGCGCTTCCGGCCGGAGGACTGGGGAATGGTGCGCCACACCGAGGACACTGACTACCTGTTCCTCAACCTGGGCCCCCAGCACCCCGGCACGCACGGCTTGTTGCGCATCGTGCTGCAACTGGACGGTGAGGAGATCGTGGACGCCGTCCCAGAGATCGGGTTCCACCATCGGGGTGCCGAAAAGATGGCAGAGCGCCAGACCTGGCATACCTACATCCCGTACACGGATCGGATTGACTACCTGGCCGGCGCGCTGAACGAAATGCCCTACCTGCTCGCCGTGGAAAAGCTGGCAGGGATCGAGGTCCCAGACCGGGCCAAGGTGATCCGGATTATGATCGGCGAGCTGTACCGGATCGCGAACCACCTCGTCTACTTTGGGACCTTTGCCCAGGACCTAGGCATGATGTCGCCCGTCTTCTGGACGTTCAGCGACCGGGAACGGGTGTTTCGCATCACGGAGGCCATCTGCGGGGGGCGTATGCACCCCATGTGGTTCCGCATCGGCGGCGTGGCACAGGACCTGCCTAACGGATGGGAGGGCCTGGTAAGAGAGTTCCTGGATTACTTGCCAGCCCGGCTCAGTGAATACGACCATACGGTCCTGAGAAACCCGATCTTTAAGGCGCGGACGAAAGGCATTGGTGCCTACACGATCGAGGAAGCGATCGACTGGGGCGTGACCGGGCCGAACTTGCGGGCGTGCGGCCTAGAGTGGGACTTTCGAAAGAAGCGGCCCTACTCCGGTTACGACCAGTTCGAGTTCGACATCCCAACAGCGGAACACGGCGACTGCTACGACCGAGGAGTGATGCGCGTCGAGGAGATGCGCCAGAGCTTGCGGATCATCGAGCAGTGCTTGGAGAACATGCCGGGTGGCGAGTTCAAGTCCGATCATCCGCTGACGACGCCGCCGAGGAAAGCGCGAACCATGCACGACATCGAGACCCTGATCAACCACTTTCTGGGGGTGAGCTGGGGGCCGGTGATCCCGGTTGGCGAGGCCTGGTTCGGCGCCGAGGCACCCAAAGGGTACACCAGCTACTACCTGATCAGCGACGGTGGCAACCACGCCTACCGCAACCGGATCCGTACGCCCTCTTTTGCGCACATCCAGACAGTTCCCCTGCTCAGTCGGGGGCTGATGGTGCCGGACGTGATAGCGATCCTGGGCAGCATTGATTTCGTGCTGGCGGATGTGGACCGGTAGGGACGGGTGTGACACCCGCCCCTACGGATGGACATCAGGCGGATGGGAATCCGTGGGCGGATGAGAGTCCGAAGGCGGTGAATGCTCGGTCGAGATAGGATGAGAGTATGTGGATGGGAATCCAATGCTAAGCGACGACGAAAGACGTGAGATCGAGGAGCGCATGCAGCGCTACGAGCACAAGAGAGCGGTTTGTGTCGATGCGCTCAAGATCGTCCAGGAGCATCGCGGATGGGTGTCCGACGAGGCGATCCGCGATGTGGCCGCATTCCTAGAGATGACACCAGATGAGCTGGATGGTGTTGCCACCTTCTATAGCATGATCTTTCGCAAGCCGGTGGGGAGGCACGTGATCCTGGTGTGCGACAGCGCACCCTGCTGGATCATGGGGTATGAGCAGTTGCTGGATGTGCTCAAGATGCATCTGGGCATCGTCTTTGGCGAGACGACAGAGGACGGGAGGTTCACTCTACTCCCTGTCTCCTGTCTCGGCGTGTGCGACCATGCGCCGGTAATGATGATCGATGATGACTTGCACCTGGACCTCACGTCCGATCAGGTGGAGGGTATCCTTGCGCAGTACGAGTGATATGCCGGTGTGTATAGAACAGCGAACAGGACAAGATGGAGAAACAAATGGATAGGCCGTTGACGGAGCATATCAGGCAGGGCGAGGAGCCGCTGAACGTAGCCGAGTACGAAAAAGTGGGCGGCTACCAAGCACTGCGCAAGGCGCTCGGCACTATGGCGCCCGAGGAGGTGACCCAGGTCGTGGCCGACTCTGGCCTGACGGGGCGCGGTGGGGCCGGCTTTCCAACGGGCCGCAAGTGGGGTTTTATCCCCCTCGACGGCAGTGTCCCTCATCCCAAGTACCTGATCGCCAACGGAGACGAGATGGAGCCCGGCGCGATCAAGGATCATCTCCTGCTGAGGGGGCATCCGCACCAGTTGATCGAAGGCATGATCCTTGCTGCCTATGCCGTACAGGCGGATAGAGCGTTCGTCTTTGTACGGTGGGCTTACAAGCTGGCTGCCAAGAGGCTGACCAGGGCGATCGCGGAAGCGTATGAAAAAGGCTACCTGGGGAAGAACATCCTGGGCTCTGGATACGACCTGGAGTTGCATCTCCATACCAGCGCCGGGCGCTATGTCTGCGGCGAGGCCACGGCGCTCTTGAACGCCCTCGAAGGGGAACGGGGGATCCCACGACACAAGCCTCCGCACGCGGCGCAAGCAGGGATGTGGAGCAGGCCGACGGTGGTGAATAATACCGAGACGCTGAGCAATGTGCCTCACATTGTGGACAAGGGTGCTGAATGGTTCAAGGGCCTGAGCCGTACCGGCACGGATGGGACGAGGCTGTACCAGGTCAGTGGCAAGGTCGTGCGCCCGGGCGTTTGGGAACTGCCGACGGGAACGACGGCCCGCGAGATCATCGAGGAGCACGCAGGTGGCATGCGCGAGGGCCTGTCCCTACGGGCATTGCTCCCCGGCGGCGGATCGACCCCCTTTCTTCTGTCCAAGCACCTGGACGTGCAGATGGATGCAGGTTCACTAGAGAAGGTGAACAGCAGGCTGGGCACAGGCACGATCATCGTACTCGATGATCAGACCTGCCCGGTGGGGATGATGGCGAACCTGATGCATTTCTATGCGCGCGAGTCGTGCGGGTGGTGCACACCGTGTCGAGATGGCCTGCCGTGGACGGCCAAGGTCCTCGATGCGATCGAGGGAGGACAAGGCCAGGTCATCGATATCGAGCGGCTCGCCCTGCACGCCAGGCTGATCAAAGACGATGCGACCTTCTGTACCCTGGCTACAGGTGCGATGCAGCCCCTCCGCAGCGCGCTCAACTACTTTCGTTCAGATCTTGAGCAGCACATCGAGGAAAAAGGCTGTCCATGGCGCTAGGTGGAGGCGGAGACAGGCTCGTGAATGCGAACGCCGGCTCACCCGATCCTGGATTGCGGCCCCTGACGCAGCACATCGAGCCGGGCAAGGCGCCGCTCGAACTGCAGGCCTACGAGCGGACGGGGGGCTATGCGGGCCTGCGCCGGGCCCTGCGCGAGATGACGCCAGAAGAAGTCACCCAGTTGGTCAAGGACTCGGGCCTGCGTGGGCGCGGAGGCGCCGGATTTCCTACCGGGCTCAAGTGGAGCTTTGTCCCGATGGGCGAGGAGGCGCAGCGGCCCAAGTACCTGATCGCCAATGCTGACGAAATGGAACCCGGCACGTTCAAGGATCGCCTGCTGCTGGAGGGCAACCCGCACCAGTTGATCGAGGGCATGGCGATCAGCGCCTATGCAATCCAGGCTGAGGTCGCTTACGTGTTCGTACGCTGGGCGTACAAGCGTGCGGCACACGTTCTCCGGGAGGCGATCGCAACAGCCTATCGAGCGGGCTACCTGGGAGAGGATATCCTGGGTTCGGGGTACAACCTGGAGATGGACCTTCATGTCAGCGCAGGACGCTACATCTGTGGCGAGGAGACAGGACTGCTCAACGCGCTGGAGGGCGAGCGGCCGGTACCGCGCTCCAAGCCCCCCTACCCGCAGATCAGCGGGCTGTGGAGCCGCGACACGATCGTCAACAATGTCGAGACGCTGTGCAACGTGCCCCACATTGTGCGGCACGGCGCAGCGTGGTTCGGCAGCTTGAGCCATACCAGCGATACGGGCACCAAGCTGTACGGGATCAGCGGACGGGTCAAGCGACCTGGGTTGTGGGAACTGCCGATGGGGACGACGATCCGCGAGATCCTGGAGGAACGCGCGGGCGGGATGGAGGAGGGGCGCACCCTACGCGGACTGCTGCCCGGCGGTGCGTCAACTGATTTCATGTTGCCCAACCATCTGGACGTCAAGATGGATTACCATTCGCTGAACACGGCCGGCAGCCGCCTCGGCACGGGCGCAATCATTGTGCTCGACGATCAGACGTGCCCGGTGGGCATGGTGCATAACCTGGAACGGTTCTTTGCGCGCGAGTCGTGCGGCTGGTGTACACCGTGTCGAGAAGGACTGTCCTGGACGGCCCGGATCCTGCAGGCGCTGGAGGAGGGAGAGGGGCAACCAGGGGACGTGGAGCGGTTGGAGCGGCACGCGCGGCTGCTTGGACCAGGCCGCACTTTTTGCGCGCTGGCGCCGGGCGCAGTAGAGCCGCTGCAGAGCGCGCTCAAGTATTTCAGGACTGATTTCGAACAGCATATTCACGACAAGCGATGCCCGTGGAGATAACCAGATGGCGACTATTTACATAGACGGACAACCGTACGAGGCTAAAGAGGGCAACAACCTATTGCATGCCTGCCTCTCGCTAGGGTTCAACATCCCCTACTTTTGCTGGCACCCGGCGATGGGATCGGTCGGCGCGTGCCGCCAATGTGCGGTCAAGCAGTTCAGCGACGAGAACGACAAAGTGGGCCGCATTGTCATGTCCTGCCTGACGCCGGTGGAGGATGGGCTGCGCATCTCGATCGACGATCCGGAGGTAAGAGAGTTCCGGGCCAGCGTGATCGAGTGGATGATGGTCAACCATCCGCACGATTGCCCGGTCTGCGACGAAGGCGGCGAATGCCACCTACAGGACATGACCGTCATGACCGGGCACAATCACCGCGAGTTCCGCTTTGACAAGCGGACGCACCGTAACCAGTACCTGGGCCCTTTTATCAACCACGAGATGAACCGCTGCATTGCGTGCTATCGCTGCGTCCGCTTTTATCGGGAGTACTCGTGGGGACGGGATTTCGACGTCTTTGGATCTCACGACAATGTGTACTTTGGCCGCTACGAGGACGGCGTCCTGGACAGCGAATTCAGCGGCAACCTGGTCGAGATCTGTCCGACCGGCGTCTTTACCGACAGGACGCTCAAGGAGCACTATACGCGCAAGTGGGATCTGCGGACTGCGCCTTCCGTGTGCGTGCACTGCGGGTTGGGATGCAACACCATCCCGGGGGAACGCTATGGGGAGCTGCGCCGCATCCGCAATCGCTACCACGAGGAGGTGAACCGCTACTGGTTGTGCGATCGAGGCCGCTACGGCTACGAGTTCGTGAACAGCGAGCGCCGCGTGCGCCGCCCCATGCTGCGCAGGGCAGTGGACGAGGCAGCGGAACCGCTGAGCAAGCAAGATGCACTGGCCTACATCGAGCCGCTCCTCCGCGACAGAAAGCGGGTGATCGGCATCGGCTCACCGCGCGCTTCGCTGGAGGCCAATCTGGCGCTGCGAACGCTGGTCGGAAGGGAGCGATTCTACTGGGGCCTGTCCGAGAACGAGTCGCGCCTGATCCCGCTCTCGCTCGCGATCATGCGCACCGGGTCTGCACGCCTTCCCTCGCTTCACGACGTCGAGCTGTCGGACGCCGTGCTGGTGCTAGGGGAGGACCTGAACAATACGGCGCCGCTGCTCGCCCTGGGCCTGCGGCAATCGGTGCGCCAGATCCCGATACAGAAAGCTGAGGAGTTGCTGCACATCTATGGTTGGCAGGACGCTGCAGTACAGGAAGCGATCGCCCTGGAAGAAGGCCCATTGATCGTCGCGACGCCGACAGGTAGCAAGCTCGACGCCGTGGCTACGTCGGTTTTCCACGGTGCCCCGGATGACCTGGCTCGCCTGGGGTTCGCCATCGCCCACATCCTACGTCCCCAATCGCCCGATGTAGAAGACCTGGACGAGGAGGTGCGTGCGCAGGCACAAGAGATCGCAGAGCTGTTGGAAAGAGGGCACCGTCCCCTGGTAGTCACCGGCACGAGCTGTGGCAGCGAGGCGCTGATCAAGGCAGCCACCAATATCGCCTGGGCGCTCTGTCGAGAGGAGGGCACGGCAGAGCTGTGCATCACTGTCCCCGAGTGCAACAGCCTGGGCCTCGCCTTTATCGAGGGAGGTACGCTGGCCGAAGCGTTCCAGGCGGTCGAGGAGGGCGAGGCCGATACGGTGATTGTGCTAGAGAATGACCTCTACCGCCGCACCGCGCCCACGGCTGTAGATGCTTTCCTGGAGGGAGCGAGACACGTGATTGCGATCGAGCATGTGGCCAGCGCGACGACGGCCAAGGCCGAGGTCATCCTCCCGGCGGCCACGTTTGCCGAATCGACGGGCACGCTCGTCAATAACGAGGCCCGCGTCCAGCGCTTTTACCAGGTGATGACGGCGGAGGGAGACGTTCAGGCGAGCTGGCGCTGGCTGCGCGACCTCATCGTCGCTGCCGGTCGCGATGAAGAGGCGCCGTGGCAGATCGTGGACGACGTCGCTCAAGCTGTAGCCGAGGAGATACCCGAGCTAAAATCCATCCTCGACATTGCGCCACCGGCCTCGTTCCGCATGGCAGGGCAAAAGATTCCACGCGAGTCACACCGCGCGACGGGGAGAACGGCGATCCATGCGAACGTCGACGTGCAAGAACCCAAACCACCCGACGACCCGGACTCGCCGCTCTCCTTTACGATGGAAGGGTATGGGGAGCAGCCGCCCGCGCCGCTGATCCCTCGCTACTGGAGCCCTGGTTGGAACTCTGTCCAGGCGCTCAACAAGTTCCAGAGCGAGGTGGGCGGGCCGCTGAGGGGCGGCGACCCTGGACATCGACTGATCGAGCCGATCGCGTGCGGGCTTTGGTACTGGACCGAGATCCCGCCGGCCTTCCATGTCCGGGAGGGCGAGTGGCTGGTGGTTCCGATCCACCACATCTTTGGTTCGGAAGAGCTGAGCTACCTGACGCCCGGCATTGCGCAGCTATCTCCTGACCCCTACGTGGCGTTGAGTCCCGCCGATGCCGAGGCCGTGAGGGACGGGGCGGATAAGAATCCGAAGGCGGATGGGAATCCGAAGGCGGATAAGAACCCAAAGGCCGATCAGCACCCCGAGGCGGGGGAGGAACTGGACGTGATCGTAGACGTGGACGGTGAGTCATTTCGCCTTCCCGTCAGGGTGGTGCCTGCTGTACCGCAGGGAGTCGCTGGGCTGCCGCTTGGGCTGCCGCATGGCCCAGAGGTGGACCTGCCGGCCTGGGGCAAGATCAGGCGGATATGAATCCGGGGGCGGAATGAATCCGGGGGCGAATATGGGACTGCGGGGTACGGGCAGAGAACGCCGGATTTGAGGGAGTTGGAAGCATGAGCATGACGGTACGGACGATAGTCATCGTTCTGATCGTGTTGTTCGGCGCATTGTTCGCGGCTGCCGGGATGATCTGGGTGGAGCGACGCCTATTGGCTGTCTGGCAGGACCGCTATGGGCCGAACCGCGTCGGGCCCTTTGGCCTGGCACAGGTACTGGCCGACATGGTCAAGATCTTTTCCAAAGAGGACTGGATACCGCCCTTTGCCGACAAGGTCGTCTTTGTCCTGGCGCCAGCCGTGATCCTGATTACAGTTCTGATGTCTTTTGTCGTCATCCCGATTGGGCCCTACTTTCGGGTGGCAGACCTGAACATCGGCCTGCTCTTTTTCCTGGCAATGTCGTCGATGGGCGTATACAGCATCGTGCTTGCCGGGTGGTCATCCAACAGCAAGTATTCGCTGCTGGGTGGCATGCGAGCCGCTGCGCAGATGCTCAGCTACGAGGTGTTCCTGGGGCTCTCGCTGGTTGGCGTGGCGATGATCGCCGGTTCCTTCAACCTGCAAGAGATCGTCAACGCCCAGAGAAACCTATGGTTCTGCATCCCGCAGTTCATGGGCCTGATCATCTTTTACATCGCCAGCCTAGCCGAAACCCGCCGTACGCCCTTTGACATGCCCGAGGCCGACAGCGAGCTGGTCGCCGGCTTTCATACCGA
>Ga0307426_1003012_pt1 | contig 10270 bp, 9 predicted proteins | sample SalMarWE160340MG_FD_202165 | JGI IMG/M metagenome (GOLD analysis project Ga0307426, IMG submission 202165) | Salt marsh sediment microbial communities from the Plum Island Ecosystem LTER, Massachusetts, United States - WE1603-40 | ecosystem: Environmental > Aquatic > Marine > Intertidal zone >... | reverse complement strand
CCGGGTTCCACCAATATGACTGGAAAAAACACACCGTCACTATTATTGACACCCCCGGTGATCAGAACTTTTTTTCAGATACGCTTAGCTGTCAGCAGGCGGCTGACGGTGCCTTGGTAGTTATCGATGCCGTGGATGGCGTAAAAGTTCAAACCGAGCAGGCTTGGGAATTTGCCAAGAATTTCGAGCAGCCGTGCATGATTTTTATCAATAAACTGGATCGCGAACGAGCTGATTTTTCGCGTGCCTTTCAAGATGCCGTTGCAATTTTTGAACCCAAACCAATCGTTTTGCAGCTTCCGATCGGTGTTGAAGCCGACTTTAAGGGTGTCGTCGATCTAATAAGCGGTATTGCATACATTTACGATGCAGACGGCAAAGCTCAAAAGGGAGATGTCCCGGCCGACATGCAGGAGATGGTCGCAAGTGAGAGAGAAAATCTCATTGAAAACATAGCTGAAGCTGATGATGAATTGATCGAGCGCTATCTGGAAGGGGAAGAACTCAGTGAGGAAGATTTAAGAACTGCCTTGCGAAAGGGCACCCTGACGCGCACGTTTGTGCCGGTGGTGTGCGGTTCAGCCACCAAAAACATCGGGATTAATCTTTTGATGAACCAGATTGTGAATACGATGCCTTCTCCTATCGATCGCGGTTCTAAAATCGGCACCAATCCGGCGACAGGCGAGCAAATAGAGCGTGCGCCTGATCCGGATGAACCCTTTTCCGGTTTTGTGGTCAAAACCCTGGCAGATCCTTATGCCGGCAGACTGACTATTTTCAGGGTGGTTTCCGGTACCCTCGGAACCGACGGCACCTTCTACAATGCCAGCAAAGAAATAAGGGAACGTTTCAATCAATTGCTGACCATAACCGGCAAGGAGCAAAAACCTGCAGCGGGAGCAGGACCCGGTTCAATTGTTGCTGTGGCAAAACTTAAGGAAACCCTCACGGGCGATACGCTCTGCGATGAGAATAATAAGATTGTGTATCAATGTGCCGAACCCCTCCCCTCTTTGATTTCGTTTGCAATAGCTGCCAAGTCTAAAGGCGATGAAGACAAAATATTCAGCTCTCTGACCAGGCTGCTGGAAGAGGACCCGGCGCTAAAATTGGATCGAATTTCTGAAACCAAAGAAATCCTTGTGTCGGGTCGGGGTCAAATTCACATCGAAAACACCGTTGAAAAACTCAGAAGAAAATTTAACGTCGAGGTGGTGTTGAATACGCCCAAAGTCCCTTATCGCGAAACCATTAAGAAAAAAGTCAGAGTTCAGGGCAGGCATAAAAAGCAAACCGGCGGCCATGGGCAATTTGGTGACTGCTGGATTCAGCTGGAACCGCTGCCCAGAGGAAAAGGATTTGAATTCGTCGATGCCGTTGTCGGCGGTGCGATTCCCAGAACGTATATTCCGGCTGTTGAAAAGGGCATCATTGATGCATCTCAAAAAGGCGTCCTGGCAGGCTTTTTGTGCGTCGATTTTAAAGTCACCCTCGATGACGGATCTTTTCATGCCGTGGATTCATCGGAAATGGCTTTTAAAATTGCAGGATCTCTTGCTTTTAAAAAAGCGGCTGAAGAGGCCCAACCTACTCTGTTGGAACCTATCATGTATGTTACCATTACGACTCCGGAAGAATTTATGGGAGATATCATGGGGGATCTTAACGGCAGGCGCGGCAGGGTTTTAGGCATGGACAGTGCCGGAAAAAACCAGGTCATTAAAGCAAACGTGCCGATGGCCGAATTCTTAACTTATGCACCGGATCTCAGATCCATGACGGGCGGGCGTGGCGTATATACCATGGAGTTTTCCCATTATGATGAGGTGCCGGCCCAGATCGCAGAAAAAATCGTTGAAGCGGCAAATAAGAGCAAAGAATAATGGTAAATAGAATTGAGTAAGTGCCAATTCAGGAATTTGGCGCCTTAATTGTGATTTCTTTGCATTACGTCAATTTCCTTTATCGTAACTCCAAAATTCAAGGATACACTCTTTTGCCGGAGCATAACCGGCCTGAAAAGCGTCCCATTTGCTGGAAAACTCGATCTTATGTGTTGATTTTATTTTCCTGGCAAAAGGACATGCGGCAAGATGAAATCTGCGGGATTTTGGATTTCCGATGTATGTGGCATTTTTTTCTTTCCAATTGTGCCATAATCCCTTTCTTGATGCCATGGCTTCCAGCTGAGCTTTGTACAGGATCTTCTCGTATTTCACATTGGGCAGGTGATACAGGTAAAAGGCCAATCCGTTTAGCAGCAGACGGGAATTTACGAATGATCCATCCGGCAGGAAAATATAGGCCAGCATTCGCCCGTATTGATCGTAGCGCTCGGTATCGAATTCAAGGCGAATGCGGCGGGACATAACCAGATTTTTGTTAAAAGACTTGGCTTTGTAGCCATAAGGCTGGGCCTTCTGATCTGCGTGGTCGATTTCAGGCGCATTGATGCCAAGGTATCTGATCCGCTGCCCTGTGGATAGAACGATGGTGTCACCGTCGTCCACCCACTTCACCGTATACCCGGTCTGGGCGGGTAAATATCCCGCAGTCATCAGTAATATGAAGATGACCCATACAGCCGAGCGAACATTTTTAACAATTTTATTCATAGCTCAATGATTACGCTAACCAAACACACTATACATGGCAAGCGGGTATTCGCTTTTTTAGGGTTTCTTTTTTCGATCAGACTGGCCGCTTTCCAGGCCAGCGGCGATGCTGAAACCTGACACCTACTATCTGCTGCCCTCCACCTTCTACCCTATACCCTATACCTTTTAGGCGCTCTTAAGATCGCAATGCTTTACCGCCTGCTCATCCAGCATTTTTTCAAGACTGCCTTGATCGGAAGCAGTAAATCCCAGGGATTTTTGCCAGACCTCATCATCTTCCATGCAAAAATAAATGCATACCTGTGGCGCAAGTTTACGTATGCTGTCAATAATTTTTTGATACACCGCAATACGCAACGGCTTGAAGTACCGCATCTTGCCATCCAGACCCGTGATAAATTCTCCATAGATAATTTTTGATTTTGGAAAGCGCTTCTGGATAAGCGGCTTCAGAGACGGCATAAAGCGAAAGGTACCTAAGCTGATCCACACAATGTTTTCCGGCGACACATAGGAGAATATTTTTTTTACCACGCTTTCATAATCGGCTTCGCAGCCGTCATAGATCACAATCGGATCAAAATGGAAAGCCAGCGGATACCCCCAGGATTCGCATCTGGCTGCTGCTTTGAGTCTGGCTGCAAGTGAGGCCGTTCGTCGTTCTTCTTCTTCAATTACCCGGGCTGTGTTAACTGACCATGCAACAATGGTCTTGCGGTTGTGCGGCAGCTTTTTCAAACCATCGATTGCTGTCGTTTTTGTTTTCAGTTCCAGAACGGCCTGCTGTTGGGCGGCAAAAGCGGGAACCAGCTTTGTGCTAAGATCCGTCCACAATTCCCATATCAGGCTGTCGGTGAATTCTCCGGTTCCAATTCTATGGATTTCGTTGTCCGTGAATATACTGTCGAGCTCCGTGAAAAGATCGTTATGATTGACAAAATATTGCAGCACGGGTGGGTGGAAATATGACTGCAAAATACAGTAGGTGCATTCCATGTGGCAAAAAGTTCCGATATGCAGAATCTCATACCCGCAGCAAGTATAAGAGCGGGTGCCCGGACATTTTCGAATGAAAGCGCCTTTGTTGCAAGTAAGAAAAAGAACCGTTTTCGCTTTTTGGATGGGATCCGGTGCTGCGGACACACGATCATACACCATCTGTGCGTCTGTTACGATTTCAAACGGCACGTCCAATCGACGGATGATGGTATCCACTTCAGCAGAATCTTTGGCCTGCTGATCGATGTAGAGTCTTTGAATAGACATAAGGCTGGAAGGTTGCGGAAGGATTATTCGGTTACGCCGCGCGTAAATATTTCAAAGGCCACATCAAGTGTTTGCTTTAAAAAGTTTTTTTCATCGTCGATCATCCGTTTGCTCTCCTCCCAGAGAACAACACCGGTGAATAAGGACCACACAATGTCCGCTACGGCAGTGGGATTGTTGTCCATAAAGCCATCTTTACCGGAACCCTCTTTAAAAATTTGAGCCAGGACATTGAGTGAATTGCGAGACAGTTCCGTAATGTTTTCAAGAAGCGGCGAAGATAAGTTTTTCAGGGTTTCACTGGATTGAAGGTGGAACATATTGATCAAAATCATGGGATCAAATTGGTAAACGTCATACAAAGCTTCTTTTATCGCGCCAATTTTTTGCCGGGGATCGATATCTGTTTCCCTTTTCACATCCTCCAGTCTGATGTTCAGATACTGCAGAATCCTCAAGGACAGCGAGGCATACAATTCGTCTTTGTTTTTAAAATATAGATACAGGGTACCCGGACTCAACTCGGCTTCTCTAGCAATGTCTTCCATGGTGGATTTCGAAAAGCCCTTTTCAGAAAACACTCGTTTTGCCGCCACAATGATCTGCTGGCGTCTTCTTTCACGTTCCCGTTTTTTTCTTTCCTGTATTCCCATAATCTTCTGAAGATAATTTACTTCCTGCTCATCACTATAATTTTTAGAATTCGGTTGTCAAGTAATATTTGTTCATTTAATTGTGTGCCGTTAATTTTGGTTGGTTTGCCAACAATCCGGAGAGGGACGGGAGCTTATTGCTGTCCGTTACGATACCATATGGGGTTTATTCTTTACTAAACTGTTTACCCCGCAAGCGTGTCTCGCCCCTCAACAATTTTTTCTAAGCTGGGATGCACAATTAGCTGGTCTAATCGGTTTCTCAATTTCGTGAGGTGCGCAAGATTGGTGAAATTCAAATTCAACGTATAGGTAGTTCCTTCAAAGTCTTTGGGAGGGACTAATTTGATGTCGCTGCCGAGCTTCAATTGCTTGTGATGAATTTGATAATTTTTTTCAGCTTTAACTATTCGAGGAAAACGCCATTGTCGCAGGAAGGACCTTATTTGACGTCCCTTTTGTGTTCGGTCAAGATCTTTGTCATCGACAATCTTTTGTAATCTTGAGTCCTGCATCACTTGCCAGACAGAGCTATTTTCGCGCCGGACGATCTCATCCACCAGTGTAAGGATTTCTTTTTGTTTACTCAGGCTTAATTTCAACTGATCAAACAGACGGGCAAAGGCAACGGCGCTATCCGGATCCAATGTCCCCAGCTCACAGGCCATTGACAACGAAATTACATCGTTCAGGACGCTGCATTGAACAGGCCGGGGCAGCAAACAGAGGTCTTTAATTTTTTTGATGATTGAATGATTGGCCGGCAGTCCCAGCGTTGACGCCGCCTTTGTCAATTGATTTTTGCTGTCAAAAAATGACGATAGTTTTTGAAGCGACCGGGAGGTTTCGATTAAATTGAGCTGTCTTTGAAAAGCATTTTCTGCAATGGCCAAGCGCAGACAATCAAGATGATCTGCATCAGAATCCAGGATGCGGGCGATGATTTCATTGCGACCCAGTTTTTGGAAGGCGTTGACACGGCGAAATCCGCTGATGATCACATAGGCCGAAGGATGCTTCTTGATCAAGATTGGGGGAATAATGAGGCCATCATGCTGAATCGAACCCGATAGTTCATCGACATCCTCACGAGTGGTGATGCGGAAAGTATCATTTTGCAGATTAATCCGATTAATTGGTACTGTGTGATATTTGGCTGAGTGTATGGGGGGAAGCGGCATTTTCATTTGATTAACTATTGAAAATTAAACGGCTAAAACACCTGCAGCCCGTGACTGTCACCGGTGAGCTGAGAAAGTGCTTCCAGATACTTTTTGCGCGTATTGCGAATAATATCTTCCGGTAGCGAAGGGCCGGGGGGTTGTTTATTCCAATTAATGGAAATCAGATGATCTCTGACATATTGTTTGTCGAAGCTTTGCTGGGAACCACCGGGCTGATAGGTATCTTTGGGCCAGAAACGAGATGAATCCGGCGTTAAAACTTCATCAATGAGAATGAGTTCACCCCCTATGCGTCCGAATTCAAATTTTGTGTCGGCAATGATAATTTGCTTTTCATCGGCGATTTCAGCGCCTTTTTTGTATATGGCAAGACTTAACTGTTTCACATTCGATGCCAAGTCGCTTCCGATTCTTGTGACAGCTTCATCAAAATCGATATTAACATCATGCGCCCCGAGTTCTTCTTTTGTGGAAGGCGTAAATATCGGCTCCGGCAGTTTGTCGGATTCCCGCAAACCCTGCGGCAATGGAATGCCGCAAACCGTCATCGATTGCTGGTATGATTTCCATCCGGAACCGGATAAATATCCTCTGACCACACACTCAATCGGCAGCGGCTCGGTTTTTTTTACCAGCATGCTCCGACCCTGCAAGGTTTCCGCGTAGGGCTTGCAAATCGGCGGATAATCATTGACGTCGGCGGAAATCACATGATTATCAATGATCGGTTTCATAATATCGAACCAGTAAAGTGAAATCTGGGTCAGAATGATACCCTTATCCGGAATAGGATCTGGCATGACCACATCAAAAGCGGAAATTCGGTCAGTGGCGACCATTAATAGATTTTCTCCAAGGTCGTAAATATCCCTGACTTTGCCCCTTTTGATCAGATTTAGATTTTTAAAATCAGTTTGACTGACAGGTGCTTGCATTGATGAGAATCCTTTCAGATTGATCAAAATTATTTATTCGCCTCGTTTTAATTTCGACTTTTGTTTTGTTCCCCCGTCGCTGATAAATTTTTTTAATATCGTGATTGATTGTTGATCCAAATCCTGAAACTGGATTCCTATTTGATATTTTCCGCCCTCGATGGATCGAATGTGGACCGGTTGACCCTTAATATCCAGAAGCTCTTCTTCCAAACTGATGGTTAACTGCAACGTATGTTTGGATTCTATCGGAAAGTGCGTTTCCAACAAAATCCCTGACTCGGATATATTCAACGTTCTGCCCATTCCCTGTTTGACGATATTTTTGTCTTCATCAAGACAAATGTATGACAGATTGAGTGATTCGATACGTTCGTGTTTTCTTTTGTTTTCAGAAGTCATAGCATTTACTTTTTTTTTGGATTAAGGGTTGATGGAACATGTTTTAACTATTTGGAAAATGATCTTTTAAAATAATCCGTTGCGATCAGCGTTGTCACGGATATACAGTTGGCCAGATGACCTAATACGTTCTGCAGGGTTGATGAAAGCTTTGCGTGTTCTTTTTGTAAAACTTTCGGATCCAGAGACCCCAGCTTAAGGTTCGGCGCTGCAAAAATTGATGCCGAATTTGGCTCATGCCCCATATCCAGAAAGGGAATGTGTCCGAAAAAATCATCCTTTCCAAGACGTGCCAAGGGTACGATACCGGCATCGGTTTCCCGGGCCACATAAGCCTCTCCGGCACGAATCCGAAACAGGCGCTCTTCGTCCTGCCCCTGTTTAATGAGAATTTTCTTGCCTTTTATAAACTCATTAATCGCTTTATTTTCAGAATAGATTTCAACGGCCATGTCGGTGACCAGTTTTAATCTCTTATCAAGTCCACTCACAAATTCCCTGTATTCCAGTGAGCAATTAGCCAATTCGCTGGTCATCAGCTGCGCATCCAGCATACCGAGTTGAACATTGCCATTCGCAGTAACGGTGGCGCTGCGCACATTATCGCCTTTTAGAAGTGAGGCGACACTACCCAGAAACGCACCGTCACCGATTCTGAGAAGCTTTAATTTACCCTTGGGGGTTTCTTTGGTAATTTCGGCAATTCCCTCCAGGATCACCCATATCCAGTTTCCGTGATTACCTTCATGTACAATTTCATCCCCGTCGTAAAAACCCTCTTCGTCGACCACAAAAGAATAGTCGACCAGAGGACCCTTGATTAATGGCAATGAACCTGATTTTTCAGCCGTTCTCGCAGGTTTGTTTCCAGCGTCAGCCGGCCCCAGCACCTCCACTTTACCTTCGTCCAGCAACCGCAAACCATCCAGAATTATTTCCATCCGGCTTTTGTTAATGACTTTCTCAGTGCTGACCTCTTCCTGGGTGAATTCGAATAGACCATCTTTCCAGCCAAACAAGGAGAAGAGTGCATCAATCCCGGTCATGGAACCATTGGTGGCATTTATCGGATTACCTTTATCAATGTAAATAACACCCGGCTGGGGAGCGTAATTGCTGATTATTTTCATTGTGCCGCTGCCGGCAGTAGTGCCCAGCAGCTGCAACAGCTCGCCAAGATTAAGAAAGTTTAGATTTCCTGCAAATGCAACATCACCGGCCATTATTTAAATTTACCCACCCAAATTCAATTCTTTTTGAAGCGCTTTTAAAACCAATTTCAGACAGGCATTAAGGGTTTTACCGACGCCGTCTCCTTTTAAAGCACTGCCCGGAATAGCCGGAACCTTTAACTGTCGATTGAGATCGTTCTGCATTTTTTCCATCGGCATCAGCGTAATGTTGGCATCGGTGAGGTCTCTTTTGTTGTATTGCATCACCAAAGGCACTTCAAAGATACTGATATTGTACTCTTTCAGATTTTGCTGGAGGTCTTTTAGCGCCAGCATATTTTTTTCACGCCGGACTTCCAGAGAATCTGCAACAAAGATAATACCGTCCGCTCCCCTTAGAACCAATTTTCGAGTTGAGGAATAACGTACCTGTCCCGGCACGGTGTACAACTGCACCCGAACATCACAACCCATAAGCTTACCGAGCTCTAAGGGTAGAAAATCAAAGAAAAGGGTTCGGTCCCCATCTGTGTTGATAGAAACCATATCCCCTTTTACTTGCTTTTTAAACGCCTTGTGAATATATTCAAGGTTGGTCGTCTTACCACACCGGGCGGGCCCGTAATAAACGATTTTGCACTCGATTTGTCTTTTCTTTAAATTTACAATCGCCATCTGAATTAACTCATAGAATTACAACAGCTTATCATATCACAATCAAACCCGGATCGAAAGACAAATTGCAGCTTATGATTAACTAAATTACTTATCCTATTTTAAGGTCCTCTGTCAATAAGATGAGCTACATAAATGAGGTTGACAATATACAAAATTATGTTAACCAACGTTACCTTTGATCGGGTGGACAAATGCCATTCTATCATTCCATCATTGCATTCAACGTATACAGGCGAACGCCACCCCTGTGGGGTGAAATCAAAGTCGGGTCCTCCGGGCCCGAGTTCTTTACTAACTAATTAGGACGGGAGGATAGGTTCATGGACAAAAAAGTTACCGTGGTTGGTGCCGGCAATGTTGGGGCAACAGCAGCCCAGCGACTGGCTGAAAAACAAATATCTGATGTTGTGTTAGTGGACATTGTCGAGGGGGTCCCCCAGGGCAAGGCCCTTGATCTGACCCAGGCGGCCGCCATAGAAAAACACGATTCCCGGGTCACGGGGGCCAACGCGTATGACGACACCGCCGGATCGGATATAGTAATCATTACCGCGGGAATACCGCGCAAGCCCGGAATGAGCCGGGACGATCTCATCAGCACCAACGCCGGAATCGTAAAAAGTGTCACGCAGGAAGTGGCCTCGCGGTCGCCGGAGGCTGTTCTCATTATCGTCAGCAACCCGCTGGATGCCATGTGCCATGTCGCTTTTGATTGCAGCGGATTCCCCAAAGAAAGAGTCATTGGTATGGCCGGAGTTCTGGATTCTGCGCGCTTCAGGGCGTTTATCGCCATGGAGTTGAATGTTTCCGTTGAAAACACCCATGCTTTTGTTCTCGGCGGACACGGGGATACCATGGTGCCCTTACCCCGCTACTCAACAGTGGCCGGTATTCCGATTACCGAACTGCTGTCGGAGGATCGTATCGATGCGCTGGTGGAAAGAACCCGCAACGGCGGTGCCGAAATCGTCGGCCTGCTCAAAACCGGCAGCGCTTTTTATGCACCGGCCTCTGCAGCGGTTGAAATGGCGGAATCCATCTTAAAAGATAAAAAGAAAATCCTGCCGTGCGCAGCTTATCTGCAAGGGGAATATGGAATAAACGATCTTTTTATCGGCGTCCCTGTAAAATTAGGTGCTAAAGGGGCCGAGGAAATCATCGAGATTACCTTAAAAGATCAGGAGCGGCAGGCCCTGCAGAAATCAGCAGCCGCCGTCCAGGAACTCAAGGACCTGCTGAAGACGCTGGGATAATTCAGCAAAAAGGTTTCACGTATGAAAAGTGAAATCAAGGTATAAAAATCCTTAACTGTGAAATCAATTTTTTTTGATTTCACAGGACGACCTTAGGTTGAAGCGA
>Ga0307426_1003006_pt1 | contig 10277 bp, 17 predicted proteins | sample SalMarWE160340MG_FD_202165 | JGI IMG/M metagenome (GOLD analysis project Ga0307426, IMG submission 202165) | Salt marsh sediment microbial communities from the Plum Island Ecosystem LTER, Massachusetts, United States - WE1603-40 | ecosystem: Environmental > Aquatic > Marine > Intertidal zone >... | reverse complement strand
GTGTGACCTTCGTTTCGACGCAGGTCATAGTCCCCGGCAGTTCCGGGGATAGTAGGCTCCCTTTGTGATTTAGCGATTGCTCAGGTGAGCCTACTTCTTTTTCCTCCTATCGGCAATTACGGGACACCCTGCGTTTGCGGCCTTTTAGTTCAGGTGATCCCCGTTTACAATTCATGGTCACCACATTTGATCCCCGCATCCACTTTGCTTTGGTCTGCGCCGCCAATTCATGCCCACCGATAGCTTTCTACAACGGCGAGCAACTCGATCAGCAGCTCGACCTGGCCATGCGCTCCTTTCTGAGCGGCGGCGGGCTGCATGTGGAAAGAGATTCAGGGACACTTTTCCTCTCCAGAATATTCAAATGGTATCTGGGTGATTTTGGTGGAAAGACAGGCCTACTGAACTGGTTATTGCCCTTACTTGAGGACGGACCGGTCAAAGGCGAGACCTGGAAGATCCGCTACATACCGTATGGTTGGGGACTCAACCAGGTTGTCTAAGCGGGTTATTCGTTTGCACCCGGGAACGTTAGCGTTACCTTGATCGACTTGTTGCGCTTATCCTGTGCGGTCCGGATCGCCTGTCGGTAGGCATCGAAGGGAAAGCGGTGGGTGATCATCCCTTCGTCGGTCAGCGCGCTATCCTGAAGCATCTTAATCACGATATCGAAAGTATGGACTTCCGACCCCAGCCAGTCTTCGATCCCAAAGGTCAGAGCACCGATCAAGTCGACTTCCTGGTAGTACACGGGGGAGAGGTCCACACGCATCGGGGCGAAGGAAGATCCAACCATCACGACCCCCGGCCGCGTGCCCGAGCCCAGCGCAGGCTGTCGGTCACTGTGGTGGCGCTGCCGACACAATCGTAGATCACATCGAATCCACCCAGCAGCATGCCCCGGTTGAGGGGAGCCTGATAGTAGCAGGCGCCGGCAACCTCGGCCATGGAAGCATAGGTTTTATTACCAGATATAATCCGATCGGCGCCCATCGACCGGGCAGCCTCAGCCTAGTGGTCGTAACGTGCCAGTACGGTGATGTTCGCATCAGGGGCCAGCGCCCTTGCCGCCTGCAGCGTCAGCAGCCCGATCGTGCCCGCACCAACCACGAGCACTTTCTCGCCGGGAGCCGGGAGCGCCCGCAGCACAGCGTGCACGCTAACCGCCATCGGCTCGATCAGCGAAGCCTGATCATCGGAAAGCCCCTCCGGCACTGGCCAAACCTCCGTTTCGTGGGCAACATAACGCTCGCTCCACCCGACCACAACGGCGTTGGGGCCGCGGCCGAGTGAAGCGTTTTCACAGAAACGGCTCTGACCGGCTGCGCACTGCCGGCAAACGGGTTCGATCTCCTGTGTGTGGCAGTTCGGGCTCCCGATGGGCCGGGCCTCGATCACCACCGTGTCCCCCGGACTGAAGCGGGTGACACCCGCACCCACTTCGATAACTTCACCTACCGCTTCATGACCTAGGTAAATGCGCTGCAGCCCGGGTTCGGCGGCGATCGCCACGCGCGGATCTGCGTCGACTCGCAGGAGAGAGATATCCGTAGCGCAAATCCCGCACTGCCGGTTGGACACCCGCAGCCAGTGAGGGCCTGGCAGGTGTGGATCGTCCATGATCGCTGCCCGAAAGGGAGCAATCGGGCTCCAGATCACGCCGGGCTAGAGGCCACGCAGAGCCTTGACAGCCAGCGCACGGGGGATGTCCTTCTCGAAGTAAAGTGATTTCAAGCCTCTACCTTCAAAAAGTTCCTGCAACTCCCGGCCGCCCGGGATCCGATGGATCCGGCTGGCGGACGTCTTTCCTGACCGCCGCACACTCGGGGCAGGAGGGTCGGTCACAAAGCAGAGCGCGCGGATCTTCTCTGATCCAGGCCGAGGCGATGTTTACCAGATCACGCAGCGCGATGGCCTCCATGGTAAGCGGGCCGATGACGGTTCTGCGTACTTCCCCTCCAAGCCGCTCCTCGATGGCGTTGAAGCCCTGCGAGCAGCCCGGCATATTGGTGCAGGTGACGACGCCTTTCTCGGTCAGCGCCCAGCGCACGAATGTCTTGCGCCCGGCCTGCCGCTCTGCCCAATGCAGAGCCACATTCACCCGATGGTCCACCCCGATCAGCAGCACATCCGCATCGAATTCAGCCATCCACCCAATCGGGGCCAGGGGCTCATTCAGGCTCTGGCGTTCGATGCTTTCCGGTGCACCGCGCACGGAAAAAGAAAGCAGCGGGTGATCCGATCGTGCTGTTTCAGGATGGTTGCGGAAGAGCTCGGCGACCTCACCCAGTTCGGTATCAACGGGCAGATCGGGTGTGAAGATCTCCGAATCGAAGTTAGCGGCATCGTCCTCGCCGTAGGCCAGCCCATTATCCTCGGGTCCGAAAGGCGGCACGATAGCCGCACGCGACGTGAAGGCGGGCATACACACCGTCTCGGTCACCGCCATAACTGCCGCAACCAGGCTCTCATCCCCGCCGGCCAGGAGCCGGGCACTACCCGGCGCAGCGTGGGCAATCAGGCGGCTGTGGGAATCGAGTTCGAGACGTGAGAGCGCTTTAACCAGCTCACGGTAATGGACCAAGACCACCTCCTATGTGGTGGCTGCCTTCCGCTCTCACGCTGCGATCCGGGGGCATGAACTAGCTTCCCTTCCAATCGGCTTTGCGCTTTTCCAGGAATGCCTGCATGCCTTCCTTCTGATCCTGTGAACTGAAGAGGAAATAGAAGCTCCTGCGCTCATCGGCAATGCCTTCGGCCAGTGTGGTTTCGAATGCCTGGTTCACCAATTCTTTCCCGATGCGCAGCGCTAGCGGTGCCCGCTCGGCTATCTCCGCCGCGAGCGAAAGCGCTTCTTCCAGGTATCGCTCGCGCGGCACGACCCGGTTAATGAGCCCCAAACGCAACGCCTCGCTGGCATCCAGCCGGCGGTCGTTGAGCACCATCTCCATCGCCATGACTTTGCCAACAGCACGCGTCAAGCGCTGCGTCCCACCCGCGCCAGGGATGACCCCCAGGTTGATCTCGGGTTGGCCAAATACTGCTGTTTCCGAAGCGACAATCATATCGCAAGCCATCGCCAGTTCACATCCACCACCCAAACACCAGCCTGATACAGCAGCAATGATCGGCTTGTGGATCTCGGACACGCGGTCCCAAAGCTCGATTGGTTCTGAGAGCAGCATATCCACCGCTCCGGCAGCTGCTATTTCCTTAATGTCGGCGCCAGCGGCAAAGGCGCGCTCGTCACCCGTGATCACGATCGCTCCGATTGACTCGTTGCCATCATAGACGTGCAGGGCTGCGGTCAGCTCAGACATTACAGCCCGATCCAGCGCGTTCATCGCCTTGGGCCGGTTAATGCGGATCAGACCTACCTTGCCATGCTCTTCCAGAAGGATTGCTTTGAACGCCATAGCTGGTCTCCCTTTCAGTCCCCAATACCAGGTTCCGGGTACGACCGTCAATCGATTGACAGTTGTTCGAGGTGTTCCTCGGTGTGGCGAAGAGCATACTCAAACCACCACTGCACCGAACGCAGCCCTTGTGTCGGGTGACGGCCCTCACGGCTCCAACATTGCGGATCAGATCCTTCCACGGCTTCGAGCAGCTGCGAACTTGCCTGTTCAAATCCGGCCAGGATGGCCTCCACCGGCTCATGCTCATCGTAGTGCTCAACCATCCAGGCTCCCTCATCAAAGTACTTGAGGTCGGGCTGGTTGTGCTGGAGCATGTCCTCGACCCGGACCAGGAAGGCATGCTGCTCCATATCGCGCATGTGGACAAGAACCTGGTGTGCGCTCCAGCCCTCGTCTTCGAGCGGGGTGAAAATCTCGGCCAAGTCGAACTGTTCGATCCCCGCCCGTAAACGGCGCACTTGGGATCGCGCTTGTTCAACCATCTGCTGGCGGTATGCGTAAAGCTCTTCCATGGATCACGAGCCCTCCTCGGCTAGGACCGGACCAACCCTCATGCTCAAGCTCCGGCCCGGATCGACTGAAATTGCTTCGCCCGTTATAAAAGTCGTCCTGGGTGAGCTCAAGTAGAGCACCACTCGGGCAATGGTCGCCCGGATTTCATCGACGTCCGTCTCGGTAAAATGGCTTTCGCTATGTTTGAATGAATGCTCTGACGCTGCCAGGGTGGATGACAACGAAGGGCAGACCGCATTAACCCGAATCCCATGCGGGGCCAACTCAAACGCCGACTGGCGGGTCAGAGCCAGTAGGCCTGCCTTACTCGCCAGGTAGGCTCCGCCTCGATCCAACGTCCCTTGGATTGCCTGTGCGCTGGCGATATTGACGATCACACCACCCCTTGCTTCGACCATAATCCTGCCGACAGCTTGCGTAAGCAGGAAGGGACCCTTCAGGTTAACGGCAAGTGTCCGGTCCCAGTCCCACTCATCCATCGAGAGCAGGTCGATCCGGGGGACGACGCCGGCGTTGTTTACAAGTACATCGATCGCCCCGAACACCTCGAGCACTTGGGTGGCAAGTGCTTGCACTTCCATTTTCCGGGAGATATCCCCCAGGAACCCCCTCCCCCAACCACCCTCATCAGCGATCATTGCCAGGGTGTCATCCAGGTTGACCGGCGTGAGATCATTGGCTGCCACGCGGGCACCTTGGGCAGAGAAAGCGCGGGCGATCTCACGACCAAGCCCTCGCCCGGCACCCGTTACAAGAACTACTTTATCGTCGAACTCTGACATGCCGATCATCCCGAACACAAATAGTAGCGTGCTTCCGCATCAAGCACTTCTTCCCACTCCGGTCATGACTGGCACTGCGCGATGCCATCGCCGATGCCAGTTGCGCTCACATCAAAGCCAAGGTACGGACTGGGGTCGAGCGTGTTCATAATCTGCAGTTCATTCAGAAATCGACCTTGCCCATTATCCCGCACAATTGAAAAATGCAGGTGCATGCCGGTTGGATTATCCGGATCAGCGGAATAGTTGCCCTGGTATCCCAGCACGGTCCCGGCTGCCACAAAAAGCTCTGATGTTCCGGCCGGAAAGTCGGCAGCGATGAACGAATTGCCTCCTGCATCAGCCATGTGGGTGTAATAGAGCCAGATCTGTCGCTCCGGCAGCAGCGGATCCTGGGGGATGCGCAAGATCACCGCCGACCGCCAGGTCGGATCACGAGTGAGGTAGCCATCGTACGCGGCCACGACCGGTGTCTCGCCCAGGCCCGCTGGACCGCTGGGACCGAAGATATCGAGGCCCTGGTGTTTATGGCCAGGGCGGAAGGAATCACCCCACAGGAAGCCGATGTAACCATCGGTTGGCATCAAGAAGGGCGCGTCATCACAGCGCTCGCCTGCGCGTATGATCCAATCCTCATGCTGGCGGGGGTCTTCCCAATATTTCCGCAGCCTGGCCATCCGGGCTGCGGGAGGATTAACGTCGAGGAAGAAGAATAAGGCGCCGGCCAGCAGGACGACACTGAGAATCGCCAGCGCCGGGAGCCAGCACCTCCACCGTGAGGGAGTCAACGCCACCCTAAATTCCGACCGTAGAGACCAGCATCTTCTCTACCTACGCAACAACCCTTCCTCATCGAGCTTCCTCCAGGTGTTCCGCAAACACGAGGGTGGCATGCTCCCCGGCGATCGAGATCAAGGCCCGGCCAGCCTGCTGCCCCTCTTCGGAAGCCATGGCAGCCTGCACAGCATGCAGGTCGTCGAAATAAAATTCGTGCACCAGGTGTAGATCTTCATCCCCTGCAGGACCACCGAGCACGCGACTGACAGCCACCCTTCGCAATCCCGGCATTTGTTCTGCCAGACGCACGAATTCCTGGCTCCAGCGAGTTTCAAACTCCAGCGTGTCTTCAGTCTTATGGAAAAGGATCATCAGCTTGTGCACGCCGGTCTCGCCTTTCTGCCAACAGGACTAGTGTAATGGACTTGCGAACTATTGTCGGTCTGTTCAAATTTGCCTTATACTCACTCTTGAGCTCTTATTATTTGCCTTGTTGGAGGCATTTATGATTATTTATTCCCAACGAGGCCAGGGACTGGTCGAATACGCGATGATCATTATGCTGGTGGGCATTGTCGTCATCGTCATGCTGGCCTTGTTTGGTTCAGGCGTAGGCAATATGTTCAGCAACGTCATCGCCAACTTCTGAGCCAACCTCATATCGCCTACGGCGGGGAAGCTTTCACCCCGTAGATGCAACGTTAAGCGCCTTCGTTCGAATCGGGAAGGCGTTTTTTTATTCGCCGTGCCAGCTCGCGGCGAGGCAGCAGGATACGACGTCCACAACCAAGACATTTCAGCCCGATATCTGCGCCAAGCCGAACCACGCGCCAATCGCTGCTCCCGCAAGGGTGAGGTTTGCGCAGACGCAGGATTTCGTCCATCTTTAAATCCGGGAGCATGCTTCTTCCCTCAGTTGACACTTAAACGATTGGCTGGTCGGAGATTATATCATCCGCCTGTTTGGTATAATCGCCCTTATGCTAGGACTTTCCGCGCCCGAATTACTGGGGCGATTAATTACGTTGGTCGTCGCCCTCACGATGCACGAATTCGCACACGCCTGGACCGCCGATCAACTCGGCGATGATACTCCACGCCTGCAGGGCCGCCTCACGCTCAACCCGCTGGCCCACCTTGATCCACTTGGTTCCCTTATGTTGATCATCGCTGGCTTTGGCTGGGCTCGCCCGGTCATGGTCAATGCATACCAGCTCCAGCGCCGCACACCGGCCGGCATGATGATCGTCGCCATCGCCGGACCCTTCGCCAATTTACTGCTCGCCATCCTGGCGGCTGTCCCTTTCCGCGCCGGCCTGCTCAGCTTTGGCGCCAGTTCGACTTTTGCCTCTGAACTCATGGCGCAGTTTATTTTCATCAACTTGATCCTGCTCTTTTTCAACCTGATTCCCATTTTTCCTCTGGATGGTGAGAAGGTTGCCGACTACCTGCTGCCCCCAGGCGGGCAGGCATTCTTGGCCCGCATCCGCCCATACGGGATGTACCTCATTCTCGGGTTGATACTCTTGGGGAACTTTGGCGGCCTCGATCTGCTCGGCACAATTATCGGTCGCCCTGCGCTGAGCGTTTTCCGCCTCCTCACATCCTGATCATGGGCATCTCCTACCGGGTGGGGCAGTTCCTGCGCTCGGTTTTCCCGCGAATCAGGTCTACCGAGCCCGGCACCGTATACGAATTCCTCTCTCCTGACCTTGCCGGGTTGTTTTTCAATATGAACCGCGCCGATCAACTGCACAGCCTGCGGGTGTTGAATGAGCTGACTCGAACCGGCCAGGATGACCCCGATCTTCTGGCAGCAGCGCTCCTGCATGATGTGGGGAAGACCCTAAGTTCTCTCAACCCCATTCAGCGGGCTGTGGTGGTCCTTGCGAACCTGGTGGCGCCGGGGCTGGTAAATAGGATGGGCCAGGATTATAACGAAAGCGGTCGGTGGAAGCCCTTTGTCACCGCTGTTCAGCACCCACGCTGGGGGGCAGACCTGGTTGAGAAGCATGGTGGATCGACACGCTTGGCCAACATAATTCGCCGCCACCAGGAGCCGCTCAGCCCTACCACCCCTGCTGACCTGAAGCCATTGATCGCGCTGCTACAGCAAGCAGACAACCGGAATTGAGGTGCACCCATGGCATACGAAGTGATGATCATCGGATTGGATCAAGTCGGCGCATCGATCGGGCTGGCACTGGCCAATGCGGAAGGTGAACTACGGCGGATCGGGTTTGATGCTGATAAGGCCATTGGTCGGCAAGCCAAAGAGATGGGCGCGATCGATGAGTTCATCTCAAACCCGCGGCGTGCAATCAAGCACGCCGATCTGGTGATTTTCTCGATCCCAACTCCTGAAGTTGAGATCTACCTTGAAAACCTGGGACCGATGATGAAAGAGGGCGGTCTTGTCCTCGATACAGGAGGGATCAAATCGCTGGCGTTCGAATGGGCGAAAAACTTCCTGCCAGAAGGGCGTCATTTCATCGCCGCGATGCCGGTTGTGGGCCCAAAGAGCCTGGAAGAAACGCCTCTTGACCCCGGCGAGCCGCGTGCCGACTATTTTAAGGACGGGCTGCTGGCGATCACCACCTCCCCGAATACACCTGAGAGCGCACTGGCCGTGGCTGTCAACCTGGCTACCCTGCTCGATGCCCAACCCTTCTTTATCGACCCGGACGAACATGATGCGGTAATCGCTGCAACGGACGACCTACCCCCTCTGTTGAGTGCTGCTTTGCTGCACGCCGCCATCCGCTCTCCTTCATGGAGAGAGCTTCAGCGCCTGGCGGGGCAAACATTCGCCTTCGCGACCCAGTTGGTGGCCGTGCGGACACCGACGCATGCCCAGAAACGCATCGCGCTCAACCGCGAGAAGGTTCTCAGCAAACTGGATGTCGTCATCGAGGAGCTGAACCGTCTGCGAACGCTCCTGGCTCAGGAAGACAGTGATGCACTCTCGGAATACCTCGATCAGGCAGACCGCTCGCGCTATGCCTGGCTGGACGCCCGGATGAAGGCAGATTGGTCCCTCCAGGACATGAACCAGACTGAAAGCATGGGTGGTTTGGGGTTCTTTGGCAGTCTGTTCGGCATTAGACCGCACGAGAAAAAAGCCTGAGGAAGAAAGACCCCACACGGAGCATGTCCTCTCTCATAGCTCGAGCGACCTGCTCGACGTATAATCCAAACGTGACAGAGGTATTTGTATACATCGTCGAGTGTGCTGACGGCTCTTTCTACACGGGCTGGACCACCGATCCCCACCGCCGCCTGCGCGAACACAATGCCGGGCGCGGGGCGCGTTATACGCGCTCTCGCCGGCCACTCGAGCTCGCTTACCTCGAGACGCAACCCGACCGCGCCAGCGCAATGCGGCGTGAGCGCTCCCTGAAAAACCTCAGCCATGCTCAGAAACGAGCCCTGGCTGACCAGCAACAGCATAACACCCCAACCCAATCCGCAGCGTGAGGCTTCTTATGAGTAGCGAGACAAAGACCGCATGGATCGAGGAGGAGCTCGCCGGGCTCAAGCAGGCCGGGCTCTTCAACACCATCCGTACGCTCAGTTCCCCGCAGGGCGCCTGGCTCATCGTCGATGGAAGCGAGGTGCTCAATTTTTGTTCCAACAATTACCTGGGCTTGGCCAACCACCCGAAGCTGGTCCAGCGGGCCAAGCAGGCGATCGATGAATTCGGCATTGGCCCGGCAGCCGTGCGCACCATCGCCGGGACGATGTCGCTTCACAACGAACTTGAACGCCGCCTGGCTGCATTCAAGCGGGTGAAGGCCGCCATCAGCTTTCAATCCGGATTCACGGCGAATCTGGCCACGATCCCGGCGCTGGTGTCGAAGGAGGACGTCATCTTCTCAGACGAACTCAACCATGCCAGCATCATTGACGGCTGCCGACTTTCAGGGGCGCGGGTCGTGCGCTACGCGCACTGCGATCCAGAAGATCTCCGCCGCCAGATTCTGGCCACAGACCGGGATGGCTTCCGCCGGGCGCTGATCGTCACCGACGGAGTCTTCAGCATGGATGGTGATGTTGCACCGTTGGACGCATTGACCGCGGTCGCTCAGGAATACGATCACCTGATCATGGTCGATGATGCGCATGGCGAAGGCGTGCTGGGAAAGGGAGGGCGGGGGATCGTTGACCACTTCAACCTGCACGGGCAGGTCGACATTGAAGTCGGCACGCTCTCGAAAGCATTTGGCGTTGTGGGCGGGGTCGTCGCCGGAAGCCAGCAAGTCGTAGACTGGCTCCGCCAGCGTGGCCGGCCATTCCTCTTTTCCTCGGCGATGACCGTACCTGATGTAGCCGCCTGTCTGGCCGGGCTCGACTTGCTGGAGGAATCAACCGAACTCGTCGACCAGCTCTGGGAAAACACCGAGTATTTCAAGCGCGAGATGCAGGGGCTGGGCTTTGATATCGGCTCGAGCACGACGCCAATTACACCTGTCATGCTCGGCGATGCCAAGCTTGCACAGCGATTCAGCCGGAGCCTTTTCGAGCAAAGCGTCTTTGCCATGGCGCTCGGCTACCCAACGGTCCCGCATGGGAAGGCGCGCATCCGTGTGATGATCTCTGCCGCGCATTCACGCGATGATCTCGATGACGGCCTGGGCGCATTTGAGCGAGTAGGGCGTGAGTTGGGGGTAATCTAGACCAGGCATCCAATCGGGATAGGGGGAAGCCTCACGGCTCCCCCCTCCCACACCACCGGACACACCGCACCTGCGGTGGGTGCAGGTGTGCGGGTCCGCATCCGGCGGTT
>Ga0307426_1003005_pt1 | contig 10279 bp, 7 predicted proteins | sample SalMarWE160340MG_FD_202165 | JGI IMG/M metagenome (GOLD analysis project Ga0307426, IMG submission 202165) | Salt marsh sediment microbial communities from the Plum Island Ecosystem LTER, Massachusetts, United States - WE1603-40 | ecosystem: Environmental > Aquatic > Marine > Intertidal zone >... | reverse complement strand
CGTCCATCAGGGCCTTGAGCGCTTCCTCGCCGTTTGAAGGCCTGGCGCTTTCAGCCGCCATCGCCTCCTCCGATTTGAACAGATTGTCGCCTGCGCCCAGAAAACCCGCACCAATAACGCCTGCCCCGCCTATCTGAATAAACTTACGTCTTGATATGTCGGACATACGCATCACTCCTCCTTTTTTTTCTTGACACAATAATAATGCATATAGTTGCAAAACAAAACAGGAAAAAGATAAGACTTTAAAGTGAACAGAGGAAGGACCGACGAAGCCGACTATCAACATATATTTAAAAATGTGCATTGAGTCGATTTTCCCGCCGACAGGGCGCTCATGAGACGACATTGATGAATCCCGACGTACATCTTTTTATATAGTATAATTTCCCTGACTGTTTTCTAAACGAGCAGGCAGACAATATGAAAAAAGTCAGAACGGTTTCACAATTCGTGTGTCAGAGCTGCGGCAGCTCATCTCCAAGGTGGCTGGGAAAGTGTCCGGAATGCGGGAGCTGGAACACATACGTCGAGGAAAAGATGGAGAAAGCCGGTAAGACCGCCAGGAAAGAACACGGTACGGAACCCGTTTCCATCAACAGGATCAAAAGCGACAGAGAGGAAAGGATTCCCACAGGAAACAAAGAGCTCGACAGGGTGCTGGGCGGCGGTTTCGTGCCCGGCTCCGTCATACTCGTCGGAGGCGACCCCGGTATAGGAAAATCGACGCTGGCTCTTCAGATGCTGAATGACATCGGAGGCGGCAAACAGAAAAATAAACAGGAGCAACCGAGCCTCCTTTACGTAACCGGAGAGGAATCGCCGGAGCAGGTCAAAATACGGGCCGCCCGGACCGGAGTCACTTCAGATAACGTATTCGTACTCACGGAGACATCCGTCGAAACCATACTCGACCAAATAGAGAACATGTCGCCGGAAATAGCGGTTATAGACTCTATACAAACCATGTTCACCGAGGATTTCGGTTCCGCTCCGGGGAGCGTGGGGCAGATAAGGGAATGCACGTCGAAGCTCATGCAGTATGCGAAGACTCACGGCACCGCCATCTTCCTGATCGGCCACGTGACCAAGGAAGGCACGATCGCCGGACCGAAGGTGCTGGAGCATCTGGTTGACACTGTGCTCTATTTCGAGGGTGGAAAGGACCACCCGTACAGAATACTCAGGGCCGTGAAGAACAGGTTCGGCTCCACGAACGAGATAGGGGTTTTCGAGATGCTCGACAGCGGACTGAAAGAGGTAAAGAACCCCTCCGAGATTTTTCTATCGGAGAGACCGGAGAACGCGTCCGGCTCGGTGGTAACGCCAAGCATCGAGGGCACGAGACCCATACTGGTTGAGATTCAGGCGCTCGTCTCCCCATGCGGTTTCGGGGTGCCGCGCAGGACCACGATCGGGCTCGACAACAACAGGGTTTCGCTTCTCGTGGCGGTACTCGAAAAACGGGCGGGACTGCAGATACTGGGACAGGACATCTTCATGAACGTCGCCGGAGGTGTGAAGATCGAAGAGCCCGCCATCGACCTCGCTATATCGGTCGCGCTCGTCTCGAGTTTTCTGAATAAACCCGTTGATCCGAACACCGTGGTTTTCGGCGAGGTAGGACTCGCGGGAGAAGTGAGAGGTGTGTCACAGGTCGATATGAGACTAAACGAAGCGCTCAAGCTGGGCTTCACCAAATGCATACTTCCGAAGATCAATCTTGACAGAATCAGCTCAGGGGATAATTCTATTTCCCTCGTCGGGGTTGAATCCGTGGAAAGGGCGATAGAGGAGTTCTTCTGATCCCACCGACGTATCAAGGCAGAGAACAGAGATATGACAAAAGAAATAAAGAGCGCACCGATAGGTGTGTTTGATTCGGGAATTGGCGGGCTTACTGTAGTAAGGGAGATAACGAGAAGGCTCCCCGGTGAAGGGATTATTTATTTGGGAGACACGGCAAGAGTGCCTTACGGAACGAAGTCGAGCCGTACCGTAATAGCGTATTCGAACAGCAACGCGCAGTTTCTTATCCAAAAGGGGATAAAGATGCTCGTAGTAGCCTGCAACACCGCCTCTTCCGTCTCCATTCCTAGCCTCAGACGCGATTTCGACGTACCAGTAATAGGTGTTATCGAGCCCGGTGCGAAAAAAGCTGCGGCCGTCACGAAGACAAAAAAGGTCGGCGTAATAGGAACTCCCTCCACGATCGGCAGCAGCGCCTACACAAAAGCGCTCGAACGCATATCTCCCGATATTACTATCCACACCAAAGCATGCCCCCTCTTCGTTCCGCTCGCAGACGAAGGACTGACCGAAGGAGAGATTACGGAGCTTATAGCCGGGCACTACCTGCTGCCTTTTAAGGAGCTTGGAATAGACGTGCTCGTCCTCGGATGCACCCACTATCCCCTGTTGAAACAGACCATCCAGAAAGTAGTCGGCGGGGACATCACGCTCGTTGACTCCGCGGAGGAAACGGCCAAGGAAATAGAGATCGTTCTGAGAGACAACGACCTTCTAAACGACGGGGATAAATTTCCGTTGAGGGAGTACTACCTGACGGACGTTTCAGATACCTTCGTATCTGTTGCCGTAAGATTTCTAGGGGAAAAAGTAGATAATATAGAGATGGTGGATATCGTAGGGACGGCAATATAGCCGCCCCCACGGCTATTTTTTCTAACCCTCGGACACGAGCGCTTTTACCTTTTCAGTGAAAGGCGGTAGCACGTCGAAAAGATCGCCCACAATACCGTAATCACACTTCTGGAATATCGGCGCCTCGGGATCTTTGTTTATTGCGACAATTACTTTCGATGATCCCATACCGGCGAAATGCTGAACCGAGCCTGATATCGCGATGGCAATGTAGAGATTAGGCGAAACTGCCTTACCCGTCTGTCCGACCTGCATGTCGTAAGGACAGTAACCCGCGTCAACCGCCGCTCGCGTCGCTCCCGCCGCGGCTCCGAGTATATCGGCAAGCTCGTATATGTGCTTAAAATTCTCCTCGCTTGCGAGACCCCTGCCGCCGGCAACAACCCTTTCGGCTTCCGTAAGTTCGGGACGGTCCGACTCTTTGGTCTTTATCTCCACGACCTTGGTTTTTATATCATCGGCGTTAATCGTGACGCCTCCGTCGATTACCTCGGGCTCTTTGGGGTCTTCGACAGCCTTAAAGGAATTCGGCCTGACGGTCGTCATCATCGGATAATGGCTGTGAAAAACCTCGGTGGGTATCGCTTTACTCGAATGTGAAAAACGCTCTATTCTCAGCGTCTTGTCATCCGTCAGATCAATCTCCACTGCGTCCATAGTGACCCCGGCTCCCACACGGGCCGCGACACGCGGGAAGTAATCTTGACCGAAAACGGTATTTCCCGCTATTACAACGGCGGGTTCGTGTTTTTTAATTAACTCGCTTAACGCTATTGTATAACCTTCTGTGTTGTAATTTTTAAGCAGATCGTTGTCGACCACGTAAACCTTCTCGGCTCCGTACTTGCCCATCTCACTGACAAGGCCCGAGACACCAGAGCCGATGAGAACACCGCAAAGCTGACCGCCGAGCTTACCGGCTATCTTGTTCTTCGCTTCGGTCATAGCTTCGAAAGTCACTTTTCTTATGCTGCCGTCTAGTTTCAGATCCGCTACTACCCAAACTTCGTTATTCATATTATTCCTCCTGGAGTATCGATAAGATTGGCCCTATATAACCTTGGCCTCGTCTCTGAGGAGCTTTATAAGCTCTTCCGCCGCCTGCTCAACTTCCGCGCCTTTCACCATGGGCTCGTCCTGACCCTTTATGATCTTGAGCTTCCTCTCGATCTGGGGGACTTTCATCTCGACGGTTTTGACGCGCGCTCCTTCCTTTCCCATCTCGGCTTCGGACAATCCAATACTTCCGAGGTCGATGTCACCTAGGGTTACCTCTGTCAGCGGCTTTTTCTTGGCCTTCATGATTCCGGGAAGAGAAGCGTACCTCGGCTCGTTCATAGCGTCCGGACACGTAATGAGACAGGGGAGCGGAACTTCCACTACCATGTGGCCTCCGTCGATTTCCTTCTGGCAAACAGCCTTCTTGCCGTCGGGGTCTATTTCGACTACCTTGCTCACGAGCGAGACGTGCGGAATTCCGAGCTCCTCGGCTACCTGAACGGCAACCTGGCCCGATTCCTCATCAATAATCTTCATCCCCGTAAATATTATGTCGTAATCGCCGAGCTTCTTGATCTCGGCGGCCAATACTTTCCCCATGGCGAACGAATCTATATCCGCGAAGCTGTCGTCTTTAATATGGACGGCGCTGTCCGCTCCCATAGCCAGAGCCTGTCTTATGGATTCAATGACCCTGCCCGGCCCCATGGAGACTATCATGACTTCACCTCCGTGCTTCTCTTTGGTCTGAATGGCTTCCTCGACCGCGAACTCGTCATACGGGTTCATAATCCATTTGATGCCTTCCGTGTCTACAGAATCCCCGCTGGCGGAGACTTTGATCTTAGCCTCGGTATCCTGAGTCTGACTCACTATTGCTAGAATCTTCACCTTTAACCTACCTCCAGTTATGTATTAGTTTGTTGGCCGCGGCCGCAAAAAATTTAGGAAAAAATATTTGTAGTTAGAGCAAGTAAAACCAACTCATCCCAGCACATACGGAATTCTTTGCAACCCGGCCCGGACATGTAAAATAACCGATAACCGCAACAGAATAAATACTGAAATTAACTGTTTTTGAAAAGGATATTTATTATAATTATCGGCGATTCCTTGTCAAGGCAGACAAAGTGCTTACGGTTAAGCTAATTTTGGTATATAGTCGCATCCTATAACCTGTCCGCGGGGAACCAAGAAAGAAATGAATTCGGCCTTAATAAACGCACTGTTACTGATCTTTGTGATACTCACATGGGGTTACTCGTGGGTTCTCATGAAGATCGGACTCGGATACGCCAAGCCGTTGACTTTCGCCGCGTGGCGCTGCGCCATAGGGGCTGTCACGATGATCGTATACCTGAAGATGCGCGGAATAGACTGGCCCCCTGTGCGGAGATGGCCCGATTACATATTGGTCGGCCTCTTTCAGACCACTTTCCTGTTCGCGTTCATGCTATTCGGGATGGAGCGCGTTACCGCCGGCAAGACATCGGTGCTTCTTTATACAATGCCCATATGGACAATCCTGCTCGTCCACTTTTACCTCAAGCAGAGGATAGGCAGATCCGCCTGGGTAGGAGTAGCGCTCGGCAGCCTGGGAATCCTCTCAATCCTCGGCTGGGGCGTCATAACCAACCAGAGCCTTCACGTATTGACGGGGGAGCTGTTGATAATAATAGGCGCCGTCTCTTGGGCGGTCTCCAACATCTGGGTGAAAAAACGCATGACCGGAGAGAACGTTTACGCGGTAAGCACGCTTCAGCTGACATTCGGGACATTGGGGCTTTTGCTCCTCGCTATTCCGACGCAGGGCGTTTTGGACGTTGACTGGACCCCCTACTCAATCTATATCCTGCTCTTTACAGGCGTAATAGCATCGGCTGTGGACTTCACAATATGGTTTTACCTTATAAGAAAGCTGGATATAAACATCACTACATTCTCCTCACTCCTGGTTCCCGTATTCGGACTGCTGTTTGACTGGCTCATGCTTGGAAACAGACCGGACCTGGGAGTAATAATCGGCGGCGTGCTTATACTCGCAGGTATTTACAAGGTATCCAGGAAATAAACCGGCCGCTCTTGCATGGGCAATAAGTCCTTAGGTTTAAATACGCATTGAGGTATAATTGTTTAAACGTACATGCCGGGAATACCCCTTAATTAAACAGGTATTTCTTAATTCGAAGCCTGTACCGAATCCCGAAAAATCAGGATATGCGCACTAAAATATTAATTACCGTCGGCGTCTTCTTCTGCTTTGTGATACTCATAGCTATAGGCGCGTTTCTCTTCACACAGACGGAGTACTTCAGAACGCTCGTCAGAAGGACGGCGGAGAGCATTGTAAGCTCGTCTACGGGCCAGAATTTTACAATCGGCGAGGTCGAGGGAAATTTTTTCTATACGATCAAGCTGCGGGACGTTTCCTTTGAAGTAGAAAACGAGAACTTCGTCTCGGTTGATGAAATCTCACTCCGGTATTCTCTCCCGCAGATGCTCGACGGTACTATGCTCTTCAGCAAGGTTGTTCCCGTCGATGACGTAACCGTGAAGGGCGTGAATGTCGACCTGATCAAGTACGGGGACGGCACATGGAACTTCAGCAATATAGGCAGCGGTCAGAAAGAAGAAAAAAAGGATAAGGAAAAAAGCTCGCCTCCAGACTGGAGCGTAATACTTTCCGGCCTTCTGCTCCAGGACGCGAATATAACAGTCGAGGACAGACAGAGTAACAAGACAACGGATTACAAAATCGAAGAAATTGACCTGTCGGCCAAACTTATAAATATCACCGAGAAAATAGAAGTCGACCTCAAAAATGCTGCGCTGGACGCGCCTTCCGAGAACCTGAGCATCAGGGATCTGTCAGCCGGGGCGCTCTATTCGGAGGACAAGGCCGCTGTAAACGATCTGAAAGTCCTGCTAAACGGAGCGGAGATAAAGATAGACGCCGACGCAGAGAACCTGAAAGGCAATCCCGAGTTCTCATTCAACGCATCGGCCAAGAACTACAAGCTCGAGGACGTGGGAACGTTTAATCTCGAGACCCGGGGCGAAGGCAAGTTCATTAGCCCTGAGAACATACAGGCACAGGCGAGCATCAAAATACCCGAGTCGGAAGTCTTCGGCAGGAAGCTCACCGGATCACTGGAGAACATAAAAATGTCGGGGACGGAAATTCAGCTGGGAGAGGGGAATATAAAAACTTCCCTCGGGAATCTTCTGATTAACGGAAGCGCCGATCTCAAGCGGATACTGGCAAAAGAAGGAAGCAACAGCTTTAACGTCGACCTCAAGCTAAGCGACGTGAAGACGACCGAAATCTTCACCTTGCTGGAAGAAAAAGCGGACACCAAGACCGAGGCGATAAACACCAGCATCGGAGCCGTGCTGAATTCGAGCCTCAAGGCCGAAGGAAGCTGGGTTCAATTCAGCGACCTGACCGCTAAGGGAAATATTGAGAGTCTGGACATAAATGGAAAGGAAGCCGGGGACCTGAAATTAACGGGTACGGTGGATTATTCGGAGTCGGGCCTGGGGCTGGACATTAAATCGAGCTTGAAGAAAGTGAACATAGGCACAATACTGAGTAAACCGAGTCTCGACAGCGACATTACGTCGGATCTCAGCATTAACGGCAAAATACCACTCAAAGGGGATATACTGGCGCAAGCGAGCGGGAGCGTAACAGGTGAGATAAACCCGTCCGGCATTTTCGGCGTCAATATCGAGAAAGGCGATATAAACGTATCGTACGATCAGGAGCAGCTCGACGTAAAGGCTCTTTCACTGACCGGGAAATCGTTCAAGCTGGTCGTGGAGGAAGGACAAGTAGTGGCGAAGGGACTCGATCTGGACTATGACATTGAAATCGAGAACCTTGGCTTCCTGTCCGCGTTCATGCCCGATACCGATATCTCAGGCTCCCTCACGGCGAAGGGAAAAGTATCCGGCGAGATTACAAAACCAAAAGTAACTATAGACGCCACGGCCAACGAAGTAGAGGTAAACGAGGATTTCTCGGCGGATTCGGTCAAGATAGACGGTGAAGGAGTCATCAACCTCAGCTCGCCGGAGCTAAGCGCCAAAATAGATGTCGAAACGGCAAATATTAAGGGAAAGAAGCTTGAAAGCATCGGGATAAACGCTTCAAGTGAAGACAGTAAAATTGACCTGAATGTAAAGATTACCGAAAACGATCAATTCAATTATGAGATAAACACGGTGCTCAGCGACCTGGCGAGTCAGGAAAAGCATATAGAAATAACGGACATCAAGCTCGACATGGACGACACGGAGCTTCAGAACAAAGAAAGTATATTCATAACTATAGCACCGGGGAAGCTGCTCGTTGATTCCTTCAATCTTTACTATGGGGACTCGTCGGCGCTGGCGGACGCCAGGATCTTTTATGACGGAACCGTGGACGCGAACCTTAAAGTTGCAAACCTCGAGCTTGAGGATATCACCAAAGCAGTTCAGTTCGAGACTCCGCTTCAGGGCAATCTGTCCGCCGACGTAAACGTTCAGGGCACCATGGAAGAACCTCAGTTTAACGCCAGCATAAACGGCTCCCAGATCGTATACCAGGATTTTAAGAATGACGACGTCACTTTGAACGTTAACTATCTCAACCAGAACCTGAATCTTAAGTTTGTCATAACCAACAATAACGCGACGGTGATGCAGGCTGACGGAAACGCAAACGTCGATCTCAATTTTAAAAAACTGGGAGAGAATTTAGACAACTCTACATTCAATCTGAGCGTAAACTCTAGCGGAGTCGACTTGAGCCCGCTGGCAAGCGTTGTCGAGGAGATCGAGAAATCGGAGGGTGTGCTGGTCGTCGATCTCAAGGCTTCGGGCAAATTAGGGAGCCCTTCCGTAACCGGCCAGCTCAGCATGAAGGACGCGGTATTCAAGATACAATCGCTCGCGAACGAGCTTACGATAACGAACGTACTTGTGGAAATGGACGGGCAAAAGGGCTATCTGAGGCAGCTCGAGATCAATTCCGGGAGAGGGAGCGGAACTTTTGAAGGCGAGATAGACTTGGCGAACTTCGCTTATAATCTGCACGGAAAACTCGACAATTTTTTAATCAGGCCGAAAAGAATAAGCTCCACGCTGTCCGGGGACATAGACGTAACGGGAGAGGGAAGCAAACTGAAAGCGGAGGGGAAAATAACCGTAAGCAAAAGCCGTATCACTCTACCCGAAGAAGAAAAGAAAGAGATACAGGAAATCAAGTTCGTCGACGAGAAAAAAGATGAGTTCGTCGTTTCCAGTAAGGACGACAACGAAGATTTTTTCAAAGATAATATCGCGCTCAAGCTTCAGGTAACGTTGACCAGGAACAACTGGGTCAGAGGGCGGGGAGCCAACATCGAGATTAGAGGGAACCTGGATGTAGACAAGAACTACAGCGAGGACGTCAGGATTACAGGAAGTATCAGGACCGTCAGGGGAACTTATGAAACCCTGGGCAAGCTGTTCAGAATCGAGCAGGGACGCGTGAGCTTCTCAGGCACTACGGATATAAATCCGAACCTCGACATAACCGCCCTCTACAGGGTCTCGGACGTTCAGATATACATCAACATATCGGGCACGGCCAGGTCCCCGGAAGTGAAGCTGACCAGTGATCCGGCTATGCCGGAAACAGACATTATTTCCTACCTCGTTTTCGGAGCGCCTTCAGACCAGCTCAGCTCCGGTGACAGGGCCGCCATATCCGGCGTAGCTACCGGTATAGCAGGCGGCATCGCCGCGTCACAGCTGGAAAGGGTGTTGGGACAGAATTTATCCCCGGATGTGCTGAGCATAGGAGGGGGTTCACAAGGGCCTCAGATTGAAGTAGGCAAATACCTGTCTCAGGACCTGTACATTGCATATGAAAGGGGTACGACACAGTCCATACTGGATTCAACGACGATAACCACCAACAGGGTCCTCGTCGAATATACGGTATTCAAGAACGTGACTCTTGATGCGGATGTCGGCGGCGAGAATCCCGGCGCCGATATATTTTACAATTTCAATTATTAGCGGAGCGGGCGGCGCTTACTGAAGATTGTGACCGGACTCCGTTTCGGATCCGGGTACGGGCATAGGCGAGGCGTGATGGATCACCATCTTCCACGATGTACCCGTGTGCTCGAACACGTTTGTCGACTGTGCGTATCCGGTATGTATCTCCTCCCCTACCTTGTGGGATATTTTTTCTACGCAGATGACCCACGCCAGACTACCCGATATCCCAGTCGATACGCCCGAAACCTCGATATCGGAAATTCCCCCCGCTTCGAATATGTTCTTCCAACTCTCTTTTATTGCTTCCCATCCGTATACCATCGGCCATCCGGGATGGACGCACTTGGACCGCGAATCGTTGAGCCAGACCTCATTCATACGCTCGAGATCGTGAGTCCTGATAGTCGAATAGAAAGCATCATTGGCTTTTTGCACTTGTTCTTTCATTTCTGAGTTCATGACAAAAACCGTGTGAATAATTATTTAACCGTTCTGATGGTAGTTTAACCAAATATCTATGCCGAGACCATATCCGCTGCGCCCGATACTGATAGCTTTTGTAAAATACTATCGATTTCGT
>Ga0307426_1003004_pt1 | contig 10283 bp, 4 predicted proteins | sample SalMarWE160340MG_FD_202165 | JGI IMG/M metagenome (GOLD analysis project Ga0307426, IMG submission 202165) | Salt marsh sediment microbial communities from the Plum Island Ecosystem LTER, Massachusetts, United States - WE1603-40 | ecosystem: Environmental > Aquatic > Marine > Intertidal zone >... | reverse complement strand
GCGTTCAGCGGACCATCCGAAGAGTCTCTGACCGTTCTTACGGAAGCAGACTTTACTCAGGATCACGCCCTGTTTGCAGTGGCGGACGAGAATATAGTAGCCGTTTTCCTCGAATCCCCGTCGGCAGAGGTGGAGAACAGCGATACGGGCGGTATAGGATACGACGTAATTCCCTACAGATACAGGAAATCCATGAAGCAGACGTTCTGCTGGCAGGACGCGGACCAGGGAGCCGGACATTACATGAGCCTCACGGACGCGGAAAACAAGGAGGTCCTGAAAGTATCGGCTAACGGGGATTGTGTGACACAGGTAATAGAGCCGGGAGATTACGAGATGCGTCTCTATCACGACGGACAGACCGACAAGAGGGTGGCTGTATTCATAGTGACGGAAGAAAATAAATCCACGCTCAGCACGACTACAGAGGAAGCGCTGTCTAACGTAGCCACATTTCTGGATACGAACAGGTGTGCGGGGTGCGACCTGAGCGGGGTTAATCTGTTCAGGGCGGACTTGAGCGGAGTTGATTTGAGCGACGCTATATTAAACGACGCGATACTAACTGAGGCGAACCTGAGCGACGCCGACCTGAGCGGGGCGGAGCTGAGGAATGCGGACCTGAGTCAGGCGGACCTGACGGGGGCCGATTTGTCCGGTGCGGATTTAACGGGAGCGATACTCATAAGCGCCGACCTCACGGATGTCAATCTGCTTCAGGCAAAGCTGGAAAATGCGGATACGAAAGGAGCAAAACTTTCAGAGACACAGTTAACGGGAACTTTTGCCGCTAGTACGAAAACGGCTTCAGACGAAGAAAATCAGACCAGGGTTCATGAGGATATGGTTGCAACGGTAACGTGTCCGGATGGGATGAACGATAAACTACCAGCGGGGAACGGAGAGGACCTTGAGGTTACAGGTCCGTGTATTGTCGACGGTAGTGTCACTGACGGGCTTTATCATTACAGGAACGTGAATATATACGGCAACGGCAGCGACGACGGCTCACTAACCTTCGACGACGCGGTAATTCACTTCTGGGCCTACAATATCCTCGTTGAAGATAAGGGAAAACTGATCGCGGGTTCGGCCGCCGCGCCTATAGGGACTGCCGGAGGAAAGCTGACGATACACCTTTACGGCGAGGATCAGGGGGATGGGGGTAGCGGGGTCGTATGTAAATCCAGCACGCACTGCGGGATACCGGACGCCGTGTGGAATACTAACGGTGCGAGTAAAGTGTGCCTCCCGCCTGATGAAGGCGGAGACCCGACGACTTGTCAGCCTTACGATTATTTCTACCAATACCACCACCTGCCCGACGACTCCGGCGAGGAAAACGCATATTTCGGATACAAAACGCTTGCCGTCTCATACGGCGGGACTTTGAATCTTTTCGGGAAAAAGGGTGCCACGCTTCCGGACAATCTGGATTCGTCTGATTCCGGAATGAGCTGGGCGCGCCTGGACGGGACGGTTGACGTGGGAGCTACGCAGATTAAGATAGACCGCGCCGTGGACTGGGAAGTCGGGGACAGGATCGTGGTAACGACGACGGATTATCTGCCTGGACACTCGGAAGTTCTCGAGATAGTGCCGCCGGTCGTCGACGCCACGACCTTTAACTTCAAGGTCGTAGATCAATTTACAGGCGCGGATCTTCCGGGCGGCTTAAAATACAGACACAACGGAGTTCCGTTTTCTCTGAGCAGGATATCTGCGGACATGGGCATCGATATTAAGGTCAAAGGACAGGCGGCGGCGGAAACGAGAGCCGCTGTGGCTCTTCTCTCCCGCAGTATCAGAATCGTTTCCGCGGGAGACGAATACAATGCGGGTAATCCGACATGCGAGTACGACTGCTTCCCCGCGGCGCCGTATCATTTCGGCGGTCACACGAGCTTTAGACAGGGATTCAAAGAGGTGCATGTACAGGGGGTAGAGTTCTACCAGCTCGGGCAGGGCGGACGTATCGGACACTATCCGGTCCATTTTCACATGGCGAGAAAGACTCCGGCGGACACGTTCGTGAAGGACTCTTCTATATGGGATTCAATGACCCGTTTTATAACCGTACACGCTACGCACGATGTGATGCTTGCCCGGAACGTGGGTTTTATGTCCATAGGGCATGGTTTTTACCTCGAAGACGGCACGGAGATAAACAACAAATTCTATTCCAACATAGGGATATTGGTCAGGGCCGCGGTCAAGAACGCCCAGAACCCGCGTCAAGTCCCGGGAATACTCGCCTGGGATGGGAGACAGGCTCCGTTCGTTCCATACAACTCAGATATATTCAATCCTACCGTTTTCTGGATCATGAACGGGTGGAACGACTTCGAATATAACATGGCCGCCGGAGCGACAGGGTGCGGAGTATGTTACTGGCTCATTCCCGGCGCCAACAGCGGGCCATCCCAGGGCATGAAATGGGAATCTTACGCCTCCATGCAGAGCGGACCCATAATGATGGACGGTGGTGATACCTTCATGGTAAATATGGACAGGGCCGGCATGACACCTCTCAAGACATTCAAGGGTAATTACTGTACCTCGGCCATGATGTCTTTTAATACGGTGGGGGCGACCGATTCGTGCTTGGGCGTAAACTTTTTCGGCATTAGCCCGAATCCTAACGCTCCCGTGCCCGCCGAGCTGCCTGTTGCGGAAGGCGGAAAGGCCACACCGACTGATACTTTTGCCGCACAAAATAAAGAGACCTTTTATCCAAAGGTAACAGCCGGAGGCGGACGTTTCGCCACTAAGTGCGACGGAACGGACTGCGGTCCGACGGCCGTACCGAACAGGTGCAGCAACGCCGACCGGAGTAGATGCATAGTAACGGTTCTGGATAAGTACACGTCGTCGTTCCACTGGCCGCAGCAGAATTTCGGGGCTATATGGCTCCGCCCGCAGTGGTATCTGGTCGTTAACAGTTTCCTTTCCGACACGCAGAACGGCGGTCTCGGGTTTGTTACGGGCGGGGACTACCTGCTTGCGAGCGTGATTCCGGGGCTGTGGCAGCTTGCGACGAAATCGGTCTTTGTCGGCCACACTCAGAAGGACAATCCTTATGCATCGAACGCGGGGCCGTTTAATCCGCTCATGAGCAGTGACGGAAAGATTCATGGGCTGGTATGCGACACAGGAGACGCGAACCACTGCAGGTCTGCCAATGAGGGCATAAGCATGCCTATCGACAATTTCGCCGTCAATCAGAGGCTTTTCAATATATACGACGGGCCAAATTATCAGGATTCGAACGCCTATCTAGACATAACAGAAACTCCTCTGGGGCCTCTATGCCAACCGGGCGACTGCACTCAGTTCGGGCCGGGAGTCGGTATGCCTGCCTGGATGTATACACGGTCAATCGGCATTCCGATTAAGAAAGCGACTGCGGGTAATACGTGCGTTCTCCCGAATGCCGCTATAGGCTGGAAACAGCCTAACGGGTTCTTCTATCCCCCGGCGTTTCACTCGGCAGGTCTTTTCTTTAACAACGTCGATATACGCCATTACGTCCTTGAGCCTCTGTGGAAGCCCGGCACGTACGAAACGGATGAGGACCAAGTAAGAGAGGATTACTGTAGATTTCCTGCCGACAACATGTTCGGAAACTTCAGCAGCGTCGACAGGCAAACCGTGCTCAACGACGACGACGGTTCTCTTACGGGACTGTTAAGTCCTACTAACGGCCCGGCTATGGGCGAAACTATTTCGGTGAATCTCGACCCGTTTTTCAACGCGCCTGTAGAAGCGATAGAATGTGAGTCGTTCAATACGGCAAAAACCAGCCCGTATGAATACCTGTCAACCGTCGTTTATCCCCAGTGCGCCACTTCAGGAGTGAACCCCTGTGCCGGGACTTGCTCAAACGATCCCGGCAGAATGTGTACATGGGACGGGGAATGCGACCTTGGGGGAGGGAACGTAGGCACGTGCAGCGCTATATGGGGCAGGCCGTGCACCAACGCCGATTGCTACGGCATACCGCTTGAGAGGCAGCAGCTGACCTCCGAGGACAGCGAAGACCTGTCCACGACAGGTATACGCATGGCCGGTATGGACCTTTTCCAGAGGAGCATGATGACTCTGAACGACAATATATATTATATAGATACGACGGTTTCCGAATTAGAGCAGAGAAAGAGCGCCAAGAGCTTAAATGTATTTAAAGCCGGCGAGACTTACTACGTCTTCTTCCTTTACGCTACTCCCGGTACAAAACAGACATATCAAATCTACGTGGGCGACGGTTTGAACTTAGGGGATGCGATGAATTCCGGCGATGTCGGCATCGTGAGGGCAAATATCGCGAGTTTTCCGATACAGTTCACGGCCGGTCCGACCGACTGGGGAAGCATCAACTGGGAGAAGAGTTACCAGAACGGGATTCTGACCGTTAAGGTGGATTTGAACAGCTTCGAGGGCGAGTTTGCCGAGACAAAGAAAGATTTCTGCCAGCCGGAAACCTTCTGTACGTGGACCGGAGACGCAATGACCGGAAGCTGCGGCTGCTCGAGCGGTCTGACTGGTGATGAAAAGACGGCGTGCGAGAGCGGTAACATATGCGCCAAGTACGCCGGGAAGGACTTAGATTGTCCGAAGGGCGGGTGCATCGGGTTTTCCTTCAAGCTTCCGACGAGTCCGGAATTCACACCCGATAACATGGGGCATATCCTGCAGAGCAACGGCGGACACAGACCGCAGCCGCTATGCTTCGACACAACTCTCCCCTGGGCCGTTGAGTTCACGCGCGCTACGGACGTCGCGGGTTCGTGTTCTACGACTCCTATAGACGAGTCTAAGTTCTGCGGCGCTCTGGGTGGCGGGCCCGGATTCCCCGGCGGACCGCAGCCGACTGATGAGCCCGAGCCGCCTCAAGCCACTCCGGAGCCGCCTCAAGCAACACCGCCGCCGAGCAGCGAAGTGGACACGGATGGGGACGGCGTTAACGATGACGTCGATGTAGATGCCGACAATGACGGTATACCGAATGACGCGGAAACGGCGACGGACGGAACAAGCTCACTGTCTTCAACACGCCTCATAATACCGGCTGACCCCGACGGGGACGGCATACCGAACGAGCTTGACCTCGATTCGGACGGAGACGGTCTGACGGATTATTTCGAAGCAGGAGGCCGTGACGACGCGAACGGAGACGGAAGGGCGGATAATTTCACTGACGCGGACATGGACGGGCTTAACGACGCTTATGAACCGAGCCAGGGAGGCACAGCTCTTCCGCTGCCGGATTCAGACGGCGACGGCATTCCGGATTTTCTGGATAGCGTAAATAACGTGGGCGACGGCGGCGAAGGAGGAAGCGGCAGCTCGTGCGCGATCGCCGGAGCGAATACCGGCAAAAGCGGCCTCGCGGGCTTGCTCGTTTATGCGCTCATACCAGCGGCTGTCTTCTTCAGAAAGAGGCTCAGACGGGATAGGCGGAATTATTAAGTGAGCTTATAAGCCTGGCGTGTATCGGGTAACTGATCTGTTGTAATTAAAACCTGAGGTCGGTGATATCGGTCATGCCGTTGTTGAATAGTTCGTTGAACCTGTCTTCGCTGATAATTACCGAAACCACGCGGGAGTTGTCCCCCGGGTGGGCCCTGTTCATTTCGGCTGCTTCGATAGTGGAAAAGAGCTTGTTGGCGTTGTGTTTCTTGGCCGCGTTCGATCCCCTGCGGCCTCTCAAGGAAAGCTTGTAGGCGACCCTGTTTCCTGCGGGTGCGGTCTGGTTGGAGCCGGAGCCGTCGCAGGAAACGGTGATCATGGATGTCGCCACGGCGGCACCGCTTAGCATTATAAACTCTCTTCTCGTAACAGTTTTAGACATGGTAGTATAGTATTGCGGGCAGGGGGAAGAGCCGGGTTCCCCGCCGGTTCGCTCGCTGATGGAGCGGCCCAGACTTTGAGTTAGAACTATAAGCTCGGGGCCAACGGGGCCTCGATAGCCTCCCTATCGGCTGATTTAATCCGTCGACCATCATCCTACTCTTTCTGCTGATCCTAACTCTATTGCCGGTTTTGTAATTTGTCAATACAGGTAATTAATGAGATAAGGAATAGAGTGATGAGAAATATATCGTAATAGGAGGAAATCCGCGGGCTCTGGTTGAGCTCGGCTTTAACAGTATGAGCTAAGTCCTTTGAATGCTCATGCTGACCTCATCGGTGATGACGACGTTTTGTCCCTTTTCGAGCACGCCGGCGTTATGTGCGATCTCAATGAGTTTTTCGGGTTTGAGGTATTTGTCTTCGATATTTTCTTCGAGTACAGGTATGACGCCCCAAATGCCGGAGAGGTATCTGTATGTCTTTACGGAAGGCGTAATTGCTATGATGACCTGAACAGGGCGGTATCTGGAAACGAGCTTTGCAGTATCCCCTGATTTGGTATAGGTAATAATCGCGGATGCATTTATATCATCGGCTACGTTGCATACCCCGAGCCCCAAAGCTTCGCGGTCGCTGTGCGGCGTATAATTCCGGAATCTCTCTATCATACGATGGAACAGATGAGATGTTTCCGTGTTCAAAGCCGTCCGGACCAGGACCTTGATCGCCCGCTCGGGATAGTCGCCTATGGCGGTTTCCTCCGAAAGCATGACTGCGTCGGTACCGTCCAGGATAGCGTTTGCCACATCCGTCACTTCCGCCCGCGTGGGTCTCGGATCGTGGACCATGGATTTCAACATATGGGTAGCTGTGATTACGGGTTTGCCGATCGCGTTTGATTTATTAATAAGCGATTTCTGTACTATGGGCACTTTTTCAATCGGGATTTCAACCCCGAGGTCGCCGCGCGCAACCATTATGCCGTCTACGACTTTCAGTATCCTGTCGATATTTTGAATTGCCTCGGAGTTCTCGATCTTGGCTATGACGGGGGTCGTGCTTCCTCTCCCGGATATATAGCCCTTTACCTCTTCTACGTCCCCAGCTGTTCTGACAAATGAATGGGCTACAAGGTCAACACCGTTCTCGATACCGAAAGCGAGGTCTTCCTTGTCCTTGTCCGTGAAGCAGCATATGTCGAGCGCATGGACGGGGATGTTGATTCCCTTTCTGGAGCTGAGCTTCCCTCCTGTAATCACATTGCATTTGATATCGTTCGCTGTGGTTTCGATTACCTTTAATTCTATGGTTCCGTCGCTGAGGAGCACTTTATCTCCGGGCTCGACAATGTCGGGCAGGTTGTTGTAATTGATCGATACTTCTTTGCCGCTACCCGGCACCTCCCGGTTGGTCAATACAAATTCCGCTCCGGATTCGAGCTCAACCGGGCCTGATTCGATTTCTCCTATCCTGATTTTCGGTCCCGCCAGATCCTGTAATATAGCGACGGGCTTTCCCACTTCATTCGAGACCCGCCTTATCGTATCTATTTTGGATTTATGGTCGGAGTGAGTGCCGTGGGAAAAGTTAAGCCGCGCTACTTTCATGCCAGCGAGTATCATCTTCCTGATCGTTTCGGGAGTTTCGGAAGCGGGCCCGAGCGTGCAGACTATTTTGGTCTTGTACATGACTATATAAGGTTCGTATGTCGTGATGCGGTTTGAGTTACGTTATTACTATTATACTGGATTAGCAGGAATATCTTCGGCGAATGTTAAGAGAGTTACGGCTCAAGACGGTCGATCTTCCTTTCCTCGAATCGGATACGGAGCCGATTTATCGGAGATATTGCCGATACTATTTTCCCGCGGCCAGCACGGACGCTTCTGCGTGCTCCGTGATGCGGGCGATATGTTTGCTTACGCGCCTCAGCCACCTGATCGCCTCCAGCTTCTCAGTGCCGAGATCGGCGGCGAATACCCCGCTCGCTATGCCTTCCATGACTGTCTTCCTGTAGGGCCTCACTTTCACGTGCATCTTGTCGGCGGCGTCCTTTGACTTAGCCGCGGCCTGAAGCCAGCTGTTTTTCTCTATGTCGTCCACGACACTATTTACGGTCTCTTTAAGCAGGGTGCATTCCTCCCGGAGCTCTCCGGTGCTCCTCGCCGTGACAGCGCGGTCCTCCTCCTCTTCGCACCTTTCGTGGAGACGCCTCAGGTGGTCGAGCGTGTGGAACATGTTGAGAAGCCTTTCCCACTGCGCGCCCTCGGGAGACTCGGGTTTCACGCCGTCCAGAAAGAGCTGCGTTTGCGTAAGGGCTGACTGGAGCTCGTCGAGGTCGGCCCGCTTCCCCGTTTCCGTATCGCCCAGTACCGCGTTTATGTGGCGGAAGAGTGCTATCGAAAGTGTGCCGAGAGTGGACTGTACGGCGTTTAGGGCGAGGTTCGTATCTTCGAGCAAAACCGGCTGGAGCTTTCGTGTATACGCGGAAACCTTTTCCGGAATAAGCCGCTCCATGAAGCGGGCGAAATTACTCGTGAAAGGCAGTATCACTATAACGCCGAGGGTGTTGAAGCACGTGTGAAAGGCGACGAGCGCGATTTCAGCGTTTTGAACCAGCTCGCCAGGAGCGAGGTAGTTCCAGATGCCGACGTACGGGTTAATAAGCAGAAGCGCCATGACCGCGGTCAAGAGGTTGTACACGACGTGGGAAAATCCGGTGCGCTTAGCTCCGGTGCTGCCGCCAATGGTAGCCATGGCGGCTGTCATTGTGGTTCCGACGTCCATGCCGATCACGAGGGCCGCGGCCTGATTGAAGTTGATAAGATCTGCATAAAGTGCGGTCAGGGCTGCCACGACTCCCGCGCTCGAGGACTGCGTTACGACGGTGAACAGTATGCCGATGCCGACCAGTACGAGGCGTCCGGGCAGGGTGTCGGCGGGCAGATTGGCGAACGAGACGAAATCGCTCATCTCGCCCATTGACTGCTGCATTACCGTGATGCCCACGAATATGAGACCGAAGCCCGCGATGGAATAGCCGACCGTCGCGAGGCGTCCTTTGAAGAACAGGCGGAGTATCGCGCCGATAAAAACGATCGGAAGGAATATGCTTCCCAGGCTTAGCTTGAAGCCCAGTATGGCTATAATCCATCCCTTGAACGTGGTGCCGATGTTGGCTCCGAAGATGATGCCTAGGGCTTCGGGATAGGTTATAAGCTCCGCGCCCACGAAGCCGACGGCGGCTACGGTGGTGGCGCTCGAGGATTGTAAGATTGCGGTGCTCACCGCGCCCGTCATAGCGCCCGTGAGCGGGCTCTTAGTAAAACGCATCAGCGCGGCGCGCATGGTGTGTCCCGCAAGCGCGCGCAGACCGTCGGTCAGCACGATCATACCCAGGAGAAAAAGACCAATGCCGCCCGCAACGTTTATTACGATCAGCAGCTTATCCATGAGCGTCCGGTTTCAGGATTATATATAAATTGGCTGCGGCGGGGATGTCAAACAAGACGTTATAATCCCGGCACGGAATTTACTTGTTTTGGATGATTAAAGGATGTGCCGGTATACGAATTCGTGTGAAATGCGGTTCACTCCGGTCCGTTAAAAAGAGAAGCCGGCGGTCACGACGACGTTTTCGAATCCGGTCACTCCCATGGCGATATCGAACTTGCCCAGATGCGTGATATCGGTGCCTACCATTTTTTCCTTCTCGTAGTACTTTACAATCTCGTTCTTCATAGCCTCGTTGATGTTCTCATTTACAATAATGAGGGTGTCGTCCCCGTCTCCGCCCGCGGCGAAATCAACGCTGCCTACATTTTCATCGACGTAATATACGAACGTATCGTCGCCGGGGCCGAGATTAACATAGTCATTTCCCGGGCCGTCGGTCGCGGTATCGTTTCCCGCGCCGCCTATGATAAGGTCGTCGCCCTCACCGCCCCTGATTTTGTCGTTACCCGCGCCGCCCTCTACGAGGTCGTCGCCCTTGCCCGCATCGATTGTGTCGTTACCGCCCCGCCCGTCTATGTTGTCGTTACCGTCGCCCGTGTCGATCGTCTCGTCGGTGTCGTTGCCGATAACGACGTCCTCCTCGATTACCTGCGTATCCGAACTGGCTTTATCTTCGGAGTCGGCTGTGACCGGAGTTAAAGAGAGTGCAAAAAATAACAGGAATGCCGTAAGTATAAGGGTGTTGTATTTCATCGTCCGTCCTCGCTTTAGGGGGTATGTTAATACTATAACTTAATTGAGGGGGAGAGAGCTATTCTCAGAGAAATTACCGAGGGCAGCAGCGTTTTATACTTAGCATTACAGAAATAAAATGCATAATGTTATATAAGACGGAATAGCGGATGTTTCTTATATGCTATTAGCGAATGATTTAAAGAAGATCGCGGCCAAAACCAATGATACGGCGACCACCG
>Ga0307426_1003002_pt1 | contig 10284 bp, 10 predicted proteins | sample SalMarWE160340MG_FD_202165 | JGI IMG/M metagenome (GOLD analysis project Ga0307426, IMG submission 202165) | Salt marsh sediment microbial communities from the Plum Island Ecosystem LTER, Massachusetts, United States - WE1603-40 | ecosystem: Environmental > Aquatic > Marine > Intertidal zone >... | reverse complement strand
CAGACGGAGGCAGCTTTGCAGGAAAGTGAAAAGCGCTTCCGCGATCTGGTGGAAAATTCACTCACGGGAATATCGATTACCCAGGATAACCGGGTTATTTATCAAAATCAGGAGCAGAAACGGCTCCTGGGCCCTTTACCCCGCACCAGCATTCTGGGTGATTTTGAGAACATCCATCCCGAGGATGTGCCAAAAGTAAAAAGGTTGAGTCAGGACATCAGCGCCGGCAAAATTCGCAAACTGGACCTGGACTTCCGCCTTTTTCCGGTGGGCAAAGATGGTCGTAAAGACACCATGAAATGGGTCTACTGCCGGGCCGTGCAGATCGATTATCGGGGCAGGGAATCTATTCTGGCGAACATGATCGACATAACGAAAACCAAGGATCTCGAACAGCTGTTGATCATCCAGGACAAGATGGCGTCCCTGGGGCGGGTGGCGGCAGGGATTGCCCACGAAATCAGAAATCCGCTTTCGGGCATCAATATTTATTTGAACACCCTGGGAAAAATCTACCAGAAGGAAGAAAATCGGGACAAGGTCGAACTCATCCTTGACCATCTGAAATCAGCTTCCGGTAAAATCGAATCCGTCATCCGGCGCGTCATGGATTTTTCCAAACCGGGTGAGCCGAAATTTTCCCTGATCGATATCAACCACCCCGTCACGGAAGCCGTCAATTTAACCGCGGTGACCCTGCGCAAGAACGGTATTATAATCGAGAGCAACCTGGCTGAAGATCTCCCTGAGTGCCGCGCTGATCAGAATTTAATCGAAGAGATGGTGCTAAACCTGATCACCAATGCCGCCGAAGCCATGAAAACGATCGAATCAGAAAAGAAGATTGCGATAACCACCGCCGCCGGGGATGGCAGCATTCTGCTGACGATTGACGATTCCGGCCCGGGGGTGCGGGAGGAAATCAGGAATAAAATCTTTGACCCGTTTTTTACGACCAAAAATGACAGCACTGGCATCGGTTTGAGTCTCTGCCATCGGATTGTCAGCGATCATGGAGGAGTATTGACGGTTTTTGAAAGTAGCTTGGGAGGCGCCTCGTTTAGAATCGAAATCCCGGTGAAACCCACGAATACATAAGCAGATGAACAAATTTTCGATATACATCGTAGATGACGAGCAAACCATTCGAGAAGGGATCGCCATGGCCATCGAGGACAACTACCTGGTCACGCCCTTTTCCACCGCCGAAGCAGCCCTAAAAGCCCTGGTTGAAAAGCCTCCCGACCTGATTCTGCTGGACATTGGCTTGCCCGGAATAAGCGGCATCGAGGCCCTTCAAGAGATCAAAACGGCGTATCCGGAGATACCGGTGGTGATGATCACAGCTTATGAGGACATCAATACGGTCATCAGCGCCATGAAGTCCGGCGCCTATGACTATGTTCTCAAACCGCTTCACATGGATGCCCTGGAGATCACCATCAGCAACGCGCTTGACACCGTCCGTTTGCGCAAAGAAGTACAAACGCTTCAGGAAAAGCAGTTGCTGGAGCACATTCCATGCTTTATCGCCGCCAGCAACGCCATTCAAGACGTGATGGATTTTATCAAAACAGTGGCCCAAAGCCCCGACACGCCGGTCCTCATCATGGGTGAAACCGGAACGGGCAAGGAGTTGCTGGCTGCGGCCATTCACTACTACAGTCCGAATTTCAAAGCGCCGCTGGCCACCGTCAACTGCGCCGCCATCCCGCGGGACTTGATTGAAAGTGAGCTTTTCGGCTACGAAAAGGGCGCCTTCAGCGGAGCCGACGCTGCCGGCAAAAAAGGTTTAATAGAGGAGGCGGCCGACGGAACCCTGTTTTTGGATGAGATCGGCGATCTGAGCTTCGAAGCCCAGGCCAAGCTATTGCGGTTCCTCGAGCAGGGTGAATTTTACAGGGTGGGGGGCACCCGCAAAATTCACATTAAGACCCGCGTGGTCTCCGCCACCAATAAAGATATCGACCGGTTGATTGATCTGGGACAGTTTAGAAAAGACCTGTATTTCAGGCTGGGGGTGATTAAAGTTCAGGTTCCCTCCTTAAATGAACGTCCCGACGATATCTTGCCGCTGGCCAAGTATTTCCTGCAGGAATTCAGCAAAAAATTCGGCAAAAGATTCAGCGCTATTTCAGCCGAAGCCGAAAATGCGTTGCTGGCACACAACTGGACCGGCAATGTGCGGGAATTGAAAAATCTGATCGAAGCTGCTGTCCTTGTCGGCAAAGGCCCCGAGTTGTCGGCCAAAACCCTGGGGTTGGGAGCCCAAACCCCATATATTAAATCGGCACCGGCCAAAGACGGGATGGCGCTGCCGCATTTGCCCCCGGAAGGCATCGATCTGACTGAAAAGCTGCGATCCATTGCAAAATATTACATAGAAGAAGCCCTCCAAATTGCTAAAGGAAATGAAAGTAAAGCCGCTCGGCTGCTGAATCTGAATCATCACACCTTTCGTTACCGCCGGAAAAAATTGTTCAACGCGTAGAGCATCCTGAGTTTAAAAATTACATTCGAATTTTTGCGAAACCGGATTCGAAAATTTTCTAATTTTTAATTTCGTCCCCCAAGGGTTTGAAAACCGCATTCCATTCTAATTAATTGAATTAATATATTTTATTTGTGTGGACGTTCACCTGGCATATAATATGCTCTAACACAGGATGATCAAGCTTCCAAACGGCACAAACCGGAATTCCATTTTTCACTAAAGGAGCAGCGCCATGATACCGAAAATTAAAAAAATTCTTTATGCAACCGATCTTTCTTCCAATTCATCCTATGTTTTCCGCTATGCCATCAACTCAGCCATCAAACATGACGCACACATCGTAATTCTGCATGTTTTTGAACTTTTCTCGACTGCCGCCCGCTCCCAGATCGAACTGTATTTTGATGAGGAGTTCAGAAAAAGAATTTATCATGAAAAAGTGGGAGATACGAAAGAGCGTATAAAAAAACGCTTAAATGTATTTTGTGAAAAAGAACTGCAGGATTATCCGGGGTCGGCAGATCGGGTGATCGCCATTGAGGTGAGTGAGGGATTTCCGGCGGAAGAAATTCTAACGCAGGCCGAAAAACTTGCCTGCGATGTCATCATCATGGGTACGCACAGCAAGGGCATCATTGCCAACACCTTTTTAGGCAGCACAGCCAAAAGAGTTCTTCGCCGAACCAGAATCCCAGTTTTTATTATCCCGCTGCCCAAAGGGGAGGTTGACGTTAATTTCCAGGATATTTAGCCAAATTTAAGTGAAGCAAAGATGAATATTTTGGTAGGTTCCGACGGCTCGAATGCGGCCGGGGAGGCATTGAAGCTGGCTGTCCGGCACGCCAAGGCATTTGGCGCCAAACTGGAGGGGATGATCCTCAATTTCGGACTTCTGCGCGATTGTTTCAGGTCCGCTGCAACCCGGATCCATCTGGTAATGAATACCGATAAATTTTCGTTGGCGGAGGCATTGCGCATCAAGCAGAAGTTAACCGATGTCGCCATCCATATCGACAGCGTCATTGTCAACAAATCACAGGGAAATCAAATTCCGGCCGAGGTGACACGAGAATTTAACCGGCAAAAAACCATTTTGTTTCCCTTATCGTCTCCGAAATTATTGGGATTTGAAGCGCTAAAAAAATACATCGCTTCATACCCGGAGGTGGTTTTGGACACACTTAATTAATCCACCCTGAAAAATATATTTGCCGGATTTGGATAAAACAAATTTGTTCTCTGAAATTTGTTGGAAACATAAAAAGTCTAAAAAATGCGCAGCATAAAGAAATTAAAGGAGGCGTCATGGACGAAAGAATAAACAGATTCAAGCTTTGTGATTTACACTTTTATCCTTATTTAGCCGGCGTCATTGAACGTTTGCCTGAGCAAGTCCGGAATGAAGTTTTAGATGACACAAGTTTTCAGATACTCACCGATGATGATGCCCTGAAAGCGTGTGTTCTGCGGTATCGCTTCAGCGAGCCGGTGAAAACACTGGTTTATCTGAATACGAACCTTCTCAAGGAACCCAGGCATCAACTCATTTACACCATCGCCTCCGAGATAGCGCATTATGTTTTAAGCAAAAGGCAGGCCGCTCAGGATGCCGGAGCAACCAACACATTGCTGCGGCAATGGGGATTCGAAAAACAGGTGGCCGCCGCCCGCTCGGACCAGGCGCTTTGCGAATCCAGAGGTTACAAGATTGGATATGATTGGGCCAAAAAGCAGGACCCCAATTATTTGATGCAGCATTTTGGTATCTATTTCGATGAGCGGAATGATAAAGTCCTATGCGACCAATCCTCTGAAAAGTCAAAGAGATTTACAGATCGAAGTGAACCCGGTTCCATCCTTGATGATATTATCCGGCTAAAGCATGGAGAAGCATCAGATGCGGGCAAGGATAAATTTTCCGAACCCCCCTCTATAAGAAAAGCGATGCTGGCGGGAATCATGGCGGCAATGAGGGAGTCATCTTCCACGCCCCGCGCAGGTAGATTGAGGAAATCATCCTGAACGGGACCGAAAGTAATCTGGATGTGATAGCTTCTTCACAGGCGCGCAAAAATCCGTCGGCGTTTGAGTCGAAGTACAATTTCTTTTAAAACAGGAACTGCAAGTTCACCATTTTGTCGTTTTCCAGTCTTTTCAGTTCTTGTTTTTAGGATGCAGCGACATCTTCGCGGCGCCCTATCACAAAAAAATCAACTGAACATTCTAAACGCCTCAGCGAACTGTGAGGTGTTTATAAAATCCAACGGGCTCCATATTCGACCAATAATCCTGTAACCACATATTATCATATAATTTCCCCCAAGGAACGGCACTCATCCCATCATAAATGAAGATTTTCATCCTGAGGCGGATCCATCGCAAACAAACAAATCTGAAAATATTTGGCAGGTGAATTGCTAATTAATCCGTCATGGAAAATAGCATATTCAGGATTATAAACTTTTAACAACAAACCACATACAACAAACAACAGACACCCTGATTGAGCTATCCAGCCGGTTCAGGGAAGAAGATTAATCCGACATTTACCCGACGATTTTCTCCCAAAGCGGCGGCACGACTTTTTTTGTAACTCTCAGTGTTAGAAAATAAAGGAGACAGCTGTTATGAAACACACTGGCATTTGGATCATGAGCGCAGTTTGCATTTTCATCTTCAGTCCGGCCCACGGCGATGACGGCGAAGCAATCTTTAAATCCCAGGGGTGTATGTCTTGCCATAAAAAAGAAGGCACCTCGAAAGTAAATCCGTCCCTGAGCGAAATTTCTCAGGCCTATCAGGGCAAAGAAGAACAGTTGATTAAATACTTAAAGGGGGAATCGGAGGCCATCGTGAGGCCGGAAAAATCCGGTCTGATGAAGCGCAAAATAGAAAAAACCAAAAATCTTTCGGATGCGGATCGCAAGGCTTTGGCCGATTTTATCCTTGCTCATTGAAACTGAAATTGCATAGACCGTCATAAATCCATCCAAATATGTCAGGACTTCCATAACGGGGACCTGAGAGATCAGGCACAATCAAACGCTGGTAGGCGGCAGACCCGGAGTTCGAGTGGACCATTCAGACTGAAGGTTGTCAGCCGCAACATTCGGATTTTACGTCTGCGGCTGGGGGTTACAATTTGCAAACGACCGGCCGGAGGTATTAGCGGAAAACGGAAAATTATACAAAACAAATTTCGTGCTTTCAAGATTTGGTGTCTTCGTGATGAAATTTTTTTTCATAAAATGCAATAATAACATCCAGCGCTTGGATAGGCGGAGTCAACTCCGGAAAGGAGAGCTATGGTTAATCGTTTAAAACTTCCTTACCTGCGAAAAGATCAGGAGCGGGGAGAGATCCAGATCTGGATCGTGGACGGCAGCTACATCCGCGGACATATCGATGAGGAATTTACAAACTTTGGACAACACTACCGGTATGCGTACATTCCCGCAAATGAGTTTTGGATAGACCAGGAAGCCGAACATGATGAACGCACGTTTTTCATCGATCATTTGCTGACAGAACATGGCCTGATGGCTAAGGGGATGCCCTACGAAAAGGCACTGGTTGAAGCAGACCGCGTGGAACGTAGGGAACGGCGCCGCGCCGGCGATGTCAGCAAAGCGACCCATCGCGGGCGGCAGCTGCCGGATGCGGGATCCGTGCATGAACGCCTGTGGAAGAAACTGGAGAACGGTGTCAGTGTCTGGGTCATCAATGGCCGGCTCGTGCGCAGTGTTTTCGATATTGACTTTACGGCGGGGGGACATGATCACGTCTACGAATTTGTGCCCGAGGGTGAAGTCTGGATTGACGATGCCATCACCGAAAAGGAACGCGGTTTTGTGTTGCTGCACGAACTGCACGAACGCAATCGCATGGCCGGCGGCATGCCATACAGCCAGGCGCATGCCGAGTCCAGCAAACTCGAGTTTCGTTGCCGCCACCATCCCGACGAACTTCATGATTCGCTGGCGGCTGAAGGATGGGCATAAAGGAGGAGCAATATGCCAAACAATGGGAAAAAAGAACCGATGGAAAATCTAAAAGATAAGTTTCGTTCTCTCTTCAGCCCTCAGGACCCCCGCAAAAAGAAGGATGCCCTGCCCCCTAAGGCGTACTTCAGTATCTGGTACTTCCTGATCGCCTTCCTTTTATTTTCCTACCTGCAACAATACTATTTTTCAAGAAAAGTGGAGACGATTTCCTACAGCCAATTTAAACAATACATCGCCGAAGGCAGCGTGAGTGACTTGACCATCGCCCCGGAAACTATCAACGGAGCGCTAAAAGGAAAAAAGCCGGATGAGGAGTTTATCACGGTTCGGGTGGCGGATCCCGGTCTGGTGAAGGATCTGGATGAACACAAGGTTGCTTACTCCGGACACTATGAAAGCAAATTCCTGAGCAGTGTTCTTTCCTGGGTCCTCCCCATCGGTATTTTTTTCCTGATCTGGCGCTTCGCCATGAAAAAGATGGGGCCGGGCATGGGCGTGATGTCTTTTGGCCGAAGCAAAGCCAAGCTTTTTGCCCAGAGTGAAACCAAGGTCACCTTTGCCGATGTCGCCGGCATCGATGAGGCTAAAGAAGAGCTGCAGGAAGTCGTGGAATTTTTATGTAACCCGGGCAAATTCCAGAAGCTGGGGGGCAGGATTCCCAAAGGGGTGCTGCTGGTCGGCCCTCCTGGGACCGGCAAAACCCTTCTGGCCCGGGCGGTGGCCGGCGAGGCCAAGGTGCCGTTTTTCAGCATCAGCGGGTCTGAGTTTGTGGAGATGTTCGTGGGTGTGGGCGCCGCCCGCGTACGCGATCTTTTCGCCCAGGCCACCGGCCAGGCCCCCTGCATCATTTTCATCGATGAACTGGACGCGTTGGGCAAAGCCCGCGGAATGAATGTCATGGGCGGTCATGACGAACGCGAGCAAACGCTGAACCAGCTGTTGGTGGAAATGGATGGTTTCGAAACGAACAAAGGGGTCATCATCATGGCCGCCACCAATCGGCCGGAAATTCTGGATCTTGCTTTGCTGCGGCCGGGACGGTTTGATCGGCAGGTCCTGGTCGATCGTCCGGATATCAACGGGCGCGAAGCGATCCTGAAAATCCATTCCAAGAATGTTCTTTTAGCTCCCGATGTGGATCTGCGCGAGATTGCCGGCCGCACCCCGGGCTTTGTAGGAGCTGACCTGGCCAACATCATCAATGAGGCCGCGCTGTTGGCTGCCCGGAAAGATAAAGAAACGGTAGAGGCGGCGGATTTCGACGAGGCCATCGACCGGGTGGTTGCGGGTCTTCAGAAAAAAAACCGGGTGATGAATGCTCGGGAGAAAGAAATTGTCGCGTTTCATGAATCCGGACATGCGATTGTGGCGGAGTCTGTTGAGCATGCCGACCCGGTGCACAAAATTTCCGTTATTCCTCGAGGGGTCGCGGCTCTCGGCTATACCCAGCAGCAACCCACCGAGGACCGCTACTTAATGACCCGCTCCGAGCTGCTCGACCGGCTGGCCGTTCTCTTAGGAGGCCGGGTTGCGCAAGCTCTTTGTTCAATTTTCATTTCCCGGGGGAATACCCAGCCACGCTTCGCCGGAGACTCCCGGCTCCCTGCACGAGGGCGGTAAACTGGGGTATTCGCTCAGCCATTCGTTCGGGGCGGTGTTCGACAATCCCGATTTGATCGTCGCCTGCGTCGTCGGCGACGGCGAGGCAGAAACCGGACCGCTGGCCACGGCATGACATTCCAACAAGTTTCTTGATCCGGCAACCGACGGTGCAGTGCTGCCGATCCTGCATCTCAACGGCTACAAAATTTCCAACCCGACCGTGCTGGCCCGCATCGAGCATGAGGAGTTGGAACAGTTGTTGCGCGGTTACGGATGGACGCCTTATTTTGTAAAAGGCGATGAGCCGGAAAAAATGCATCAACTCATGGCTGTCACGCTCGACACGGCGGTGGGGCAGATCCAAAAAATCCAGCAGGACGCTCGCCTCCACGGCAACCTCACGCGTCCGCGCTGGCCGATGATCGTCCTGAAGTCACCCAAGGGCTGGACGGGGCCGAAGATGATCGATGGCCTGCAGGTTGAAGGCACCTTCGGGCAGTATCGCACCCAGGGTTTGCGCCGGCTGTGATGTGCCGATTTTGCTTGTCCCCGTCACGCAATAGGGTTGCCGTGAAGCGGTATCGGCTGCCGAGAAGTCTGTTTTATAGGTCGCTTTTCTTTAATATCTCCATGCCATCTTCAAATACTTCATAGAATTCAAGCTTTTAAATATCGCATCAGATTATCAGGCCAAAAAGGAGGAATCGAAAATGAAAAAACATCTGTTTATGTCGCTTTTGGCGATAGTTCTGCTTTTTCCATCGGCAGCGGCTTTGGTACAGGGGCAAACCGCTTCCGGAGATGAAAAAATTTCCGCCGGCACCGCGGAGGAAAACCGTATTCGCGCCTTTCGCGCCAAGGACATCGTCGGCTCCCGAGTGATCAATCTTGAAGGTCACCAGATAGGAACCATCGCCAACTTGGTTATTGACATCGATACCGGCCTTATCATGTATGCAGCCCTTGATTTCGGCGGTTTTCTGGGTTTCCGCGATAAGCTTTTTGCTGTCCCGTGGCAATCTCTGGCAGCGGTTCCCACCGAAGGCTTATTCATTCTCGATCAATCAAAAGCTACCCTGCAAAAAGCTCCGGGCTTTGACAAGAATAACTGGCCCGATATCGGCGACAGGCAATGGCATGCCGATATTTCCCGGTTTTATAAGCGCCAGGTTCCCCTGCGTCGGCCCTATGCCGCTTACAGACGATATCCGCCGGAGGAAAGGTATCACGAACCCAACCCATTTTATCCAGGTTATGCAACTTCCCCGTATCCCGGCCTTGGGTGGGACCCTTACCGGGAAATATTTGATCCTAAAACAATTGCAACCGTTACCGGTAAAATCGTAAGGATTGAATATTATGAACAAATTAGGCTTATGCTCTATACCGACGCGAAAAAGCCGGTCATGGTGGACTTGGGGCCGACAGGCTTTTTTGAAAGCCAGGGAAAGATTATGAAACGCGGCGATCAGGTAACGGTCACCGGTTCAATGGTAACCATTGACGACACTCCGATTATGGTTGCGACAACCATTCAGGTGGGAAACGAAGAATTGCATCTGAGAGACAATGATGGGTATCCCGTCTGGATCGGCTGGAAAAAAATCCAGTAATCATAGAAGTTACGAAACCTTCGCACCGGCAAACGCCTCACCCGGCAGGTTTCGGAAGTTGCCATCCAGTTCCGCGCGGTGCCGCACCAGTCGTTTCCGCCCGAGGCCACCCTCGACTGGCAGCCGCCCCGTCTCGTCATGTCGATCCACCCCGACGAAGGCATCGTGCTGCGTTTTTAAGCCAAACACCCCGGACCCAAAATGCACCTGCGGATGGTGGAGATGCGGTTCAATTATCAGGAAACGTTCGAAGTACGATCCCCCGAAGCTTATGAAACGTTGCTTTGGGACGTGATGAAGAACGACGCCACGTTATTCATGCGCGCCGACCAGGTCGAGGCGGCCTGGCAGTTGTTGATGCCCGTGCTCGAGGTGTGGGCGGTTGCGCCTCCCAGTGATTTCCCCAACTATGCCGCCGGCACCTGGGGAACCGAAGCCACGCAGGGATTGCTCGCCCAGCATGGACAAAGCAGGCCGCTGCCCACGGAATTGGTGGATCACTGCTCCCTAAAAGAAACAAACGCTTGACAGCAGCCGTTTTCGTTTTTCAAACTGTCAAAGGATGGTGCCA
>Ga0307426_1003001_pt1 | contig 10286 bp, 10 predicted proteins | sample SalMarWE160340MG_FD_202165 | JGI IMG/M metagenome (GOLD analysis project Ga0307426, IMG submission 202165) | Salt marsh sediment microbial communities from the Plum Island Ecosystem LTER, Massachusetts, United States - WE1603-40 | ecosystem: Environmental > Aquatic > Marine > Intertidal zone >... | reverse complement strand
CCGTCGCCTTAAATGGGTATAATCTATCCTTCGTTCTTCCCTTGACATATTCCTGCCCTTCCCTAATTATGGTTAACGAACACAAGGAGGAGGAAGATGGTCAAGGCAAAACTGTGGTTCACGTGTGCGGCCATGCATGATCCCGTCACCCCTGTTATTGTGCGCCCTGCCCTCATCGGGTGGGATGCCAAGGTTCGGGAAGTGGAGCTTCAGATCGAGCGGGGTTTTAGCGGGGAGGAGTTGGTGCGCAGGATGAAGGGGTGGGTGACGGTTACCCCCGAGGAGGTCATCGAAGTGATCAAGGGGCACGGCAGACTGCGGGTGCTGGATGAGCGGGATTTGGTGGTGGAGGTGGAGACCATGGAGCATTATGAGCAACTCTCGCAGGCACTGCAGGATACGTTCGGGGGGGAGGTAAATCTGGAGATCATCCCCAAGAAGGAATGATTTCGTTTAATGAAAGTGTCCGCTGATGAAGTTACAATCTATACAAGCCATCCTTGACGGCAAGGCATTGGTCCCTCGACTTTCCCGTAAGACTCGCGAATGGATTTTCGTTGCTTTTACGGTGCTTGCGATTGCCGCCACGTTCTCGAGCCCCCCGGTGCTCCAGGACCCTGCATACAACCATTTCGCAGATCACAGAACCTTGTTCGGGATCCCCAATTTCTTTGATGTCATCTCTAACGCGCCCCTTCTCGTTGTCGGGCTTCTTGGACTTGCGTTTATTCTCCTTCGCGTCGCCCATCCCTCACAGAGGGCCTTTGCCACGGACCACGAGGTCTGGTCCTACATTGCCCTTTTTGCTGGGGTCACACTCTCCGGCTTCGGCTCCGCGTATTACCACCTGGCCCCGGGCGACAATCGCCTTGTATGGGACCGCCTCCCTATGACGATCATCTTTATGTCTTTCTTAGCCGCTACTATCTCCGAGCGCATCAGCACAAGGACTGGATTCCTACTTCTGCCCCTCCTGCTGAGCGTCGGCATCGCCAGCATCATCTATTGGCACGTGACCGAACTCAGAGGCTCGGGCGATCTCCGTGTGTATCTCGATGTCCAATACTACACCACTGCTGCTATCCCGCTCATCGCCGTCCTTTTTCCTTCGCGCTATACGCGCGGTCGCATCGTTTTCACTGTATTCGCGGTCTACGTATTCGCCAAGGTGTTTGAGGTGCTTGACAGTGCCGTGTACTCCTTGGGTCACGTTGTCAGCGGCCACGTTATAAAGCACATAATTGCCGCCGTCGCCTCATTGCTGATCTTGGATATGCTCCGACGCCGGCGACCTCTGAAGCCTCAGGCCCAATCAGCCTCCTGACGTCTTTATCTTAACGGCGCGCTGGATGGATGCTAGCGGTGCACGAAAATCAATATATAACACATTACTGCTTCGAAAAGTAAAGAGGAGCGAATGACAGACAACGAAGTTGAACAGAGTTTATTTCCTGATCTTCCTCGGCGTTTGAGCGGGTTAGGCGAGTTGGCTGCAAATCTCTGGTGGAGCTGGCATCCGGCGGCCAGGGTGCTTTTTAAGATGTTGGACCGACAAATCTGGAAGGAGAGCGGCCATAATCCTGTCAGGGTGTTGAGAGAACTCCCCGGTGAGGTTTTGGAAGCTGGCGCACGTGATCCTGAATTTTTGCATCACTATGACGCAGTGCTTGCTGAATTCCGAAGCTATATGGATGCAAAGGAGGGATACTTTGCAGAGCATATTATCGATCCCAAACATTATCCTATCGCCTATTTTTCCGCAGAGTATGGGCTTCATCATTCTTTACCTTTTTATGCCGGTGGATTAGGCTTTTTGGCTGGTGATTATATCAAGGAATGCAGCGACTTGAAGATCCCTGTGGTTGCGGTAGGTTTCATGTATCCGCAAGGCTATTTGCGCCAGAGAATCCGCGAGGACGGATGGCAGGAGAATATCGACGAAACTCTGGATCGGGATGAAGCGTCAATCTCCAGGGTTCTCAACGGAACCGGTGACCAGATTGTGGTCAAGGTACCTTGTATTGAGCCTCCGATACATGTGGCCGTGTGGCGGATAGCCGTCGGCCGTATACCCCTTTATCTGATGGATACTGATATAGAGATCAATGATCCGTGGAACCGCAGGATATCTCAACGGTTGTATGTCAGCGATATAGAGCAGAGGCTGCGGCAGGAAATCGTATTGGGCATCGGTGGGTCCAACGTGCTAGATGCCCTGGGCATCAAGCATTCAGTCCTCCATCTGAATGAAGGACATGCTGCGTTTGCCTTGTTGGAGCGGATCAGGGAGCGCATGCAGGAGGGGAAGAATTATGAAGAAGCTGTGCAGCAGGTTCGCCAGACCTCCGTGTTTACGACCCACACACCGGTGCCGGCAGGTCATGATGTCTTTTCCTTCGAACTGACGGAAAAATATTTCCGCTCCTACTGGTCGAACTTAGGGCTGGATCGTGACTCCTTTTTACAGTTAGGGATCAATCCCAAAGATCCTAACGCAGGTTTTAATATGACGGCCTTTGCCCTCAGGCTATCCGGCCATCACAATGGTGTCAGCAAACGCCATGGAGAAGTGGCCCGCCGGATGTGGCAGTCCCTCTGGGCCGAGGTATCGGAACCAGACGTTCCCATCGACTATGTGACCAACGGTGTGCATGTCCCCACCTGGATCGAACCTAAGATAGAACTCCTCTTTAATACATACCTGGGTCCTGCATGGCTGGCGGATCATGACAACGAGGCCCTCTGGGAGCTGATCGATGAGGTCCCCGATGAAGAGTTATGGAAGACACACTACTGGTTAAAGATTAAGCTGATCGATGCGGTCCGGGAGCGCATACGTCAACGCTGGGTAACGGACCATGCCAACCTTTCGGTCGTGCGCGCCGGTGGAACGTTGTTGGATCACTCGGTATTGACCCTGGGTTTTGCCCGTAGGTTTGCGACCTATAAGAGGGCGGACCTCATCTTTTATGACATCGAGCGTTTAAAAAAACTCCTCAATGATCGCTGGCGTCCCATACAGATTATCTTTGCCGGGAAGGCCCATCCGGCGGATGACCCGGGCAAACGCATCCTTCAGAGAATATTCAATGCGGCACTGGATCCTGAATTGGGTGGCAGGATCGCCCTTGTTGAAGATTATGGGGAACAATTGGCACAATACATGGTTCATGGAGTGGATGTCTGGCTCAATAATCCCCTGCCTCCCATGGAGGCCAGTGGTACCAGCGGTATGAAGGCCGCCTTAAATGGTGTGCCCCACCTGAGTATCATGGATGGGTGGTGGATAGAAGGATACAATGGGAAGAACGGCTGGGCCTTTGGGCAGGAACAACAGGGCAGCAGCAGGGATCAGGCTGACGCCGAGGCCATCTATGAGATTCTCGAAAAGAAGATCATCCCCCTCTATTACGAGGTTTCCGGTGATGGCGTACCCCATGGCTGGGTCAAGGTCATGAAGGAATCCATCAAGAGCAATGCGCCGAGGTTCTCCGCCCGGCGAATGGTCAAGGAATATATCGAAAAGTTTTACGCCAAAGCCTTGAAAGAGGCATAGGAGGGCAGATCAATGGGGGGTATTTTTAAGGCTTACGATATACGGGGCTCTTATCCCGATGAATTAGACGAGGCGATGGCAAGGAAAATCGGGGCTGCTTTTGTTAACTTACTGGATGCCCGGAGGGTTGTCGTCGGACGCGATATGCGGCTTTCAGCTTCAGCGCTTGCCAAGGCCTTTATAGAAGGGGCCATCTCATCAGGGGCTTTGGTCACCGATATCGGAATGGTCACCACCCCTTTGCTCTATTATGCCATCATCGCTGGGCGGTTTGACGGTGGAGCCATGGTGACGGCGTCCCATCTCCCCGGCGGGATGAATGGTTTAAAGCTCTGCCGGCAAGATGCCATTTCCTTGAGCGGAGACCACGGATTGCCTGAATTGGAACGTTTGGTCCATGAGAAGCCTGCTGTACAGGAAAGTCACACCTCAACGGGTTCTTACGAGGAAGCCGATACGTTGGATGGGTATATTGAAAAACTGAGCAGCTTCGTCCACAATCCTAAGTCGTTAAAAATTGTGGTTGATGCGGGAAATGGCATGGCCGGGCCTGAGGTATTTGCCCTCTTCAAGCAATTCCCCGTGTGGACACTGCTACCCCTGTATATGGAGCCGGATGGGGAATTCCCGCATCACATTGCCAACCCCCTTTTGCCTGCTGCCACCCGTGATTTGCAGGCCATGGTCCTTCGGGAAAAAGCAGATATAGGGGTGGCATTTGATGGGGACGCTGATCGTTGCGGCTTTATCGATGAAAAAGGTAAGAGAATCCCTGAGGATCTGGTGACGGCCCTCATTGCCGAGTTTTTCTTGGCAAAGGAACCAGGGACAACAATCCTTTACGATCTGCGTTCAAGCCGCATTGTCCCCGAGACCATTACCCGTCTGGGAGGAAAGGCAATTCGCAGTCGGGTAGGTCACGCCTTTATCAAGGCCAGGATGAGAGAAGATAATGCCCTGTTTGCCGGAGAACTTTCCGGGCATTATTACTACCGAGACATGGGATTCACCGACAATGCCCTTTTTACCATGATTCAGATGTTGAACTTTTTATCTTTAAAAAAGATGCCGCTCTCGGACTTAATGCGTCCTCTCCAAACATACTACGCAACGGGGGAGATCAATATCCAGGTTAAAGATAAAGAAGCCGTTTTCGCTGCCCTCGAGGCGAACTATAAAGATGCCCAACAAAATCATCTGGATGGATTAACCATAGCATATGATACCTGGTGGTTTAACCTCAGGGCATCCAACACAGAACCCCTCATGCGCCTGAACCTGGAAGCGGACGACCAGACTACCGAAGAAGAACAGAAAAAAGAGGTTCTTAACATTATTGGCGAGGCTGACCATTCGATGACGATTGAGACTTAGATGTATCATCTCCAACCAATTGTTTCAAAAAGACGAACTTAACATCGGTGAGAGAGACGATTGAAAAAGACACGCGGGCAAGAGTGCAATATACCGAAGTGCATGAGGTTCAGTGGCGTCTTGCACTGTTGACCCCGCGCGGACATGAAATCTTTCGTTACTTCATCATTGGCTTGCTGAACAAGCAGATTGCGTACGCATTGGGCATCTCCGAGAAAGCGGTGAAGGTGCATCGTGGTCGCATCATGGGGAAACTCCGTGTTGACTCGGTGGCTGAGCTGGGCCGCCTGGCTGACTTTTTCATCAACCTGTTAATCTGCCCCCCGCAGTCCACCCTTTTTAACGCTTCCAACCGATAAGACCAAAGTCCAATAGACATCTGCTCAGGTCTTTTTTATTCTTGATTACAGGTTTTAAAGTGCTCACGCAAACATATGACCAAACGTGGAAGGGTATCCTTATGCCCCCCATGCAAAGTAAGGCATATGTGATTGATGATGAGTCGGTTCGAAAAGCATTCGAGAGGCTGTTGCGAGCTGTCCTTGAGGCGAACTATGAGGAGTTGTCATGAAAAACAGCTATTAATTAATGGATTGAGTTCGTTGCGCGTACTGTTTTGTCTAAAAGGCATGCAAACCAAGATTTATCCTTAAAGGAGGAAATCATGGAAGAAGTTAAGCGTATTCTTGTGGTAAGCAGATCGACCCAGTATTGTCGTAAGGCTGTTCATTACGGGGTTTCGCTTTCACAACAGTATGATGCTGAACTGTTTATACTGCATGTCATTCATGATCCTTTCAGCCCGGAAAAATGGAACCTGCCGATACCTTTCCTGCGATCTCTACGGGAAGAATATCAAAAAACACAACGAGATACAAAAAAAGAGTTGGATAACATTATAGCTTCAGAGAAAAACCGGGGCATGCTTATAAAGGAATTCATTAGGGATGGAGATCCTGTAGATGAAATTTTGGGGGTTGTTGAAGCCGAGAAGATAGATCTTATGATCTTGCTTGCCCATGAGGAGGGGCACCTGGAACATCTTTTTTTTGGTCGCGATAATGAAAAGTTACTTCGAGAGATGCCCTGTTCAATTTTATTTGTTAAGCATGAATTGTTTTGATCAATTGTACACTCTATAACTTACAGGTTAAGGGAAATAGTATTGTTTGCTGTCAAAAACTATATCTACATTATTTTGCAAGGAAGGAGGGATGACAATGGAGGGAACAGCATTTGTTTTAACAACTATAAAAAAAGGGAGGACAACCATGTTAAAGCGTTCTTCAAATTATGTAGTTTGTTTGGGGATGGTGTTGATGTTGCTCATCGCATGGCCTTTCACTGCGTATGCCAAACAATCAGCATCGGAAGACTTGAGTACTGCAATTGTGCAGGTGGCACAGCAGACTATCCCCGCCGTGGCGCACATTGAGGTAACTCAGCGGCAAGAGGTGGCGAACCCCTTATTACCGTTCGAGAATGATCCTTTCTTTCGGTACTTTTTCGGCGCCCCTGAAACACCTCGCAAATTCAAGCGGGAACTGAAAGGTTTGGGAACGGGAATGGTTATGGATTCCCAGGGGCACATTCTCACCAATAACCATGTAGTGGCAGGAGCCACTGAGATTCAGGTGCTTCTGGCCAGCGGTGACCAGTACCCTGCAAAAGTCGTGGGAGCTGATCCCAAGACCGATCTGGCGGTGATCCGAATTTCGGCAAAGGGTCCTCTACCCCATGTAACCTTGGGAGATTCTGATCAGGTGCAGGTGGGAGAGTGGGTGGTGGCTATCGGTCATCCACGCGGTCTAGATCAAACGGTCACACAGGGGATCATCAGCGCCAAGCATCGAACGGGGATTACGGATCCCAGTACATACCAGGATTTTTTACAGACGGACGCTGCTATCAATCCGGGCAACAGTGGTGGCCCCTTGTTAAACCTTCAGGGAGAGGTAATCGGAATTAATGCCGCGATTGTGTCCCAATCGGGTGGTTATGAAGGGATCGGTTTTGCCATCCCCAGCAATATGGCCCTTTATATCACCAAGCAACTGATTGCCCATGGCAAGGTCCAACGGGGGTGGTTGGGAGTCAGCGTACAGGATCTCACGCCGGAACTGGCAAAATCGTCTGGCATAGAAAGTACAAAGGGTGCATTGATTGCTGAAGTAGTCAAGGGGGGACCGGCGGAGAAGGCCGATTTGAGAAAGAATGATGTGGTAATTGCCTACCAAGGGAAAGAGATCGAAGACGCCAGCACCCTTCGGAACGAGGTGGCCACGAGCGCCATTGGTCAAGAGGCAAAGGTGACCGTGTTGCGCAAAGGGAAGAAGGTCGAGCTTACAGTCAAGATCGGTAATTTGGAGGATGCGGCAAAACTACTCTCTGCCTCTGTCAAAGAGCGTTTAGGGGGAGAATTCAGGGCTGTAACAGCCAAAGAGGCAGAAAAGTATGGTTTGGATTCCGGGCAGGGGGTTGTGATTGTGCAGGTGGATCCCAAGGGACCTCTGGGGCAGGTCGGCTTCGAGGTGGGAGATATAATCCTGGAGATCAACAGCCAACCTATTGAGAGCATGGATGATTTTGTCGGTCTGGTGAGTACCTTGAAGCCAGGTCAAACAATAGCCGTGCTTGCGATTGATCACCGAACCGGCAATTCTGGTTATGTCGAGCTAGTGGTAAAATAGCACAAGAAACGTGGGTTGACTTTTTGAGGAAAGATGGAGAGATCAAGGCTTTGATGAGCGACAAGAAGAGATCTATATATGTCCGGGGGGCCCGGACGTTGAGGTTTTTAGGCATCAAGGAGAGAGGTTATTCTTACAAGAACATATTCAGGCGTTCCTTTAAGCATGTGGGCAGAGGCTCATAGGATATGCAGAGGGGGAGAAGTTTCATTGTTGTTTCGTGGACAATGTTCTGTCTCAGAAGGATAAGGATGGGAGCGGTTACATGATGACAGCGGTTTCAAATAGCTTTTGGGCTAGCAATGATCATGGGAAGCGGCCCAATCGGGCTGCGCAGTTGATAGAGGTTGCCGTATTTCTTTTCCTTATCGTGCCGTCCATGGTTCTTTCCTTTTTCATGGTAAAACAGGGAAGCATGAGTTTTATGCTTACGGCGGTTTCGATCATTTTGCGTGACCTCGCGCTGGTTAGTCTGATCCTCTTCTTGTTTTGGCACAACGGCGAACCCGTCGATCGGATTGGCTGGACATTTAAAAACGGGTGGAAAGAGGCCTTTTGGGGGCTTTTGCTCTTCATCCCCTTCTTCTACATCACCGGTGTATTCGAACAAGCATTACAGGCCAGCGGCTTCTCCATCCCATCAACACCACTGCCTTCATTTCTGACAGCCAAGGGTACGGTGGAATCTTTTGTGGCTTCCCTCCTGGTTATCGTTGTTGCCGTAGCAGAGGAGACCATGTTTCGGGGATACCTCATCTTACGTTTGAAGGCCGTCACTGCAAGTCCCGCTGCGGCAGTGGTGCTCTCGGCGGTGATCTTTTCGCTTGGGCACGGCTACGAAGGATCGGCAGGCGTGGTAACCGTCGGCGTGATGGGATTAGTCTTTGCACTGGTCTACCTGTGGCGTCAAAGCTTGGTTGCTCCCATGGTGATGCACTTCCTTCAGGACTTCATCGGCATCGTCCTGCTCCCCGCGCTGGGTATGAAGTGATCGTTATGAGCTATTATTAAAAAGAATATAAGGAGGCACCAATGAAAGTATCATGGCGAATTGGCCGGATTTTCGGCATCGATATCCACATTGACGCCAGCTGGCTGGTCATCTTTGGGCTTTTTACATGGATTATGGCTTCGTACTATTTCCCCAGTGGAAATCCTCATTGGCCCAAGTGGCAGTACTGGGTGGTAGGGGCGATCACGTCAATTTTGTTCTTCGCCTCGGTCCTGGGCCATGAGCTGGCGCACTCTCTGGTGGCCATCAGCCAGGGTGAAAAAGTCAGGCGAATCACCCTGTTCATCCTTGGAGGAGTCGCCCAAATCTCCGAAGAGCCCAAAGAGGCCTCAAAAGAATTCTTCATGGCCTTCGTGGGACCTTTGACGAGTTTTGCCATTGCCGCTGTGTGCTATGGTCTATTTTTTATGCTCCGTCCTGTCAGCGAACCTTCTGCTGCAATCTTCCGCTATCTCGCGTTTATCAATGTGCTTCTCGGTGCTTTTAACCTCCTGCCGGGATTTCCCATGGATGGAGGGCGCGTCCTTCGATCCATCATCTGGAAGTTCACGGGCAACTTGCAAAAATCGACCCGCATTGCCTCGTTTTTCGGCCAGGCGTTTGCCTTCATCTTTATTGCTCTGGGCTTTTTTATGATGTTTAGAGGACTGTTTATCAATGGGATCTGGATTATGATGATCGGTTGGTTTCTCTACAGTGCAGCGGGCCAAGGCTACCACCAGGTCATTATGCGAGAGATGCTCAGCCATGTTAGGGCACAAGACCTCATGGTACGGGATATCCAAAGTGTCCCAAGTAATCTCCCGGTCCAGAAGCTGGTAGACGAATTTATCCTTAAGCACCGGGATCGTGCATTTATCGTTGCAGATAAGGGAGACATCAAAGGAATAGTCTGTCTTGAGGATGTAAAAAAGATTCCCAAGGATAAATGGCCCTCAGCCGTGGCCGGGGAAGTCATGACCCCCAGAGAGGATCTGACTACCGTCTCCCCCGACGATGACGGCAACAAGGTCCTGGCTCAGCTCACGGGCAAAAGTATTCACCAGGTCCCGGTTATGAAAGGGGGTAAAATCCAAGGCGTCGTCTGCAGGACCGATATCCTTCATTTCATGCAGCTTCGCTCCGACCTTGGGATATGAGAATGGCCATCGTTTTTTGCACGTTGCATCATTCTTTGGTCTACATTCTGTTGAGATGAGAAACGCATGGAAAGTCCATTATCCAAATTGGGGAAGAGAATCTCTCATCTGTGGAGGCTCAAAATCATCAGATTCGATCGCCGGATAAAAAATGACGCGACCACCCTGCGTTTGTATCGGCTTAGAGATGTGCCTGTATTATATTCGTTGTTCGATTCGAAGATTTTGTTGTCAGCATATGGCGTTGAAAACAAACTGTTTAGATCTTCATTCTCTTTTTGGAGATGGATGATCAACACCTTTCATGTAGTGTATGTCATTGAAGCTGCAGAAAACCGTAAACCGAGGATTATCGGCTTGGTCGGGCTTTACAACATTGAGACAGGGAAAAGTCTATGGCTTTCACTGACCATTTTTAACCCTCAAGATCGAAAACGAGGACACGGCCAACAAGCGCTTGGTCTGCTCCTGGACTCGTTGGAAAAGAACGAACTGGTAGAAACAGTCTATGGTGA
>Ga0307426_1003000_pt1 | contig 10288 bp, 7 predicted proteins | sample SalMarWE160340MG_FD_202165 | JGI IMG/M metagenome (GOLD analysis project Ga0307426, IMG submission 202165) | Salt marsh sediment microbial communities from the Plum Island Ecosystem LTER, Massachusetts, United States - WE1603-40 | ecosystem: Environmental > Aquatic > Marine > Intertidal zone >... | reverse complement strand
AAAAACAAAAAGAAAAAAGCAACTGGTAGAGAAAAACAGATACTGGATGCTTGGGGTTATCTAATTTTGATTATCTTGCTTGTGATTATGTTGTCGATCTTTATGAAATAGACACCTGGTTTCATTTTATCGGGTGCTGTTATTCTTCCCATAATGTCATAGACTTTGTATTTGCTGCCCTCAGGTATATCTAATGGCCCATTGATGACTGTAGCGCCAAATTCATATTTATTAATGGATTTACTGAGCGTCTTATCAGAAACACCAAGTTCATCTCCGATCAGTATAAAACCTGTCTCCAGAACCTCCCCAAATAATGACGTGGCCGATTCCCATGAAGGTGTACCGGCGAGTGGAAATCTCATATAAAAATCCTGTCCATTACCAATACCAACCTGTGCTTGGTGGCCGGTGTTTCCATTATCCATTGTGCTATTTGAAGGCTGGATTTCGATCCAATACCGGACTGTATCGAGCATAACCGTTATCGGTAATTCCATTTCTACGCGCCATCTGTTGGGATCAGGTCCGTTAATATAGTAAGTTGTATAATCACTTTGTTCGACCACTATTTCGGTCATCGGAGAATCGACCGGCTGACCACTGCTGTCTTCATAGACGAGGAAGTGTATATTGGGCACTGAAGCCCAATTCGCAAAACCGCCCCAGTTACAAAACCATGCAACGACTGAGTCGATCTGCCACCCGTAACCTGAAGGCGTGACGTCATCGACGACATCTGCTTGCATTGGAAACACGCTATCGAGCTGGCAACGATAGCCGGTGGCGGTCAGCGTATCCGGGATCTGATAATACAGCACATCCCCAGACAGCATAACGATGGAAATCAACAATGAACATATTAATAAATGCTTCATACTCACTCTTTCTTTATGTATTTATTTTCCGAATTTACTCATCCGCTCTGGCCGCCGCACAAAATAATAGACTCCAGCACCGATGACACCGGCAAGAACGACGATCAGAATCCACAAGACCTTATCGTTGCCGTTTTCTGGCTCGTTCTTGGCAACATCGATGATCATCCACACCCAGAATATCGTCGCCAATACTCCGATACCCATGGCAACAAGCCAGAAAAGTATGAATATTATCCCCATATAATTCTCCATACTATCGTGCATAAATCAACATATCGGGGTCAGATCTTGACTATTGTCAATAGTCAAGATCTGACCCCAGATAAGCATCAATGGTTCTTCATCCACTCGATTAACGCATCGATCTCGTCTTGAATTGTATATTCATGCGCACCACCTCTTGTAGGCGGTTCACTTACCGCTGCTTCGCCTTCTTCTGGAACCTCCACCTTGATCGTCAGAATAGCTGATAATTTGTCACGCAACATGCTTATTTGCTCATTATCTTGATATTTACCTACCTGATCCTTCCAATCTTGTTCTGAGGCATAACCATTTTTCTTTACTATTTCATTGAATTTTTTGTTCATCTCTGAAATAAGATCGGGGATAGCCTCAGGATTTTGTTTCAGTTCGTTTAGTTTTGCTTGAAATTCTGCAGTCGAAAGATAGCTGATTAGTTCACTATATACCGTGGTTAGACGCTCGAGTTCGTTCTTCTGGCCGCATGAAACAACCATTAAAAAGATCACGACAATAGGTATAATTACAAGCGATATTTTTTTCATCTTTTAATCACCTCCTCAAACAGAGCTTAGTCAGATTTTTATACTTGTCAATATTGCTTGATTACTTAGTATGGATAAGTACAATAACCCATGCGTGCACTGCTCGTCAATCCCTGGGTCTATGATTTCAAGGCATTCGATTTTTGGAACAAACCAGTCGGTCTATTGATCGTTGCGGATATCCTGAAAAAGACCGGCTTTGAGATCGATCTTGTCGATTGCATGGACCGCCTGAACCCCTATTTCAAAACAAAGACCAAAACAGACATCTACGGTCGCGGCAAGTACCATTATGAAATCGTGGAGAAACCAGAGATATTTAAAAGGGTTCCGAGACGCTACAAAAGATACGGCATACCAAGAGATTGTTTTGTCGATCTGGTCAATCATTTACCAAAACCCGATATCATTTTTGTCACCTCGAGTATGACCTATTGGTATCCTGGAGTCTTTGAAACGATAAAGATTCTACGCAAGCGGTTCTCAAAAACCAGGATCATTCTCGGCGGCATCTACGCTACGATATGTGAAAAGCATGCGAAAAAATATTCTGGCGCAGACATCATTTTCACAGGACCTTCAGAAGAACATCTCATCGAACTGCTTACTGAGCTCGGCTATCAAACGAGCACCCGATTGAATCTTGATTATATCGTACCTGATTTCTCGCTCTATAATGGACTAAATTATGGGGTCATCCTGACATCACGCGGATGTCCGTTTAATTGCACATACTGCGCTATAAAGGTGCTGTGTCCGAATTTCAAAATTTTTGTGAACAAGGTCATAATCGAGCAGTTAAATAATTTTTCTCTAAGAACAAAGAACATCGCTTTTTTTGACGATGCCCTGCTCTTTAATAAAAAATTCCCGGATCTATTGAATGAAATCATAGCACGCCGATATAAACTTAATTTCCATGCCTCAAATGGTTTACACTGCCGGTATATAAACGAAGATATTGCACATTTGATGTACAAAGCAAACTTTAAAACGATGTATTTGAGTCTTGAAACAACAAACCCCGATGTTCAAAAAAGCACCGGCGGAAAAGTAAATACTGAAGAATTCATAAGCGCGGTCAAAGATCTGAAAAAAGCAGGTTTCTCTTCCGATGATCTTCACACATACATTTTATTCGGCATGCCGGGTCAAGATTATGAGGAGATCATTGATTCGATAAAATTGTGCCACGATCTGAAAGTACATGCTCATCTTTGTGAGTTCTCACCCATCCCCTATACCAAAGAATATGAGAAAACTGACTTCGATGAAAACACCGATCCCTTATACCATAATAATCTTTTCTTCACGTGGCACTATCCTGAACCAAAGCCAGAGTTATACCAGCGAGTGAAAAAACTCTTGTCAATGAAAGTCCAACGGGATTAAATCTAATCTCAACAAAATAGCGAACCAGAAAATCAGGATATCAACAGATCAGATGAAGATACCCGATACTCTGATGTACTTCCCACTGATGTCCTGGTATCCTGATATACTCTCTTTTCTACTTCAGCTTGATTATCTTCTCGGTTTCGGTGATGTCGGTCGTTTTCACACGCAGGAAGTAAACACCAGCAGCGACATCATGGTTATCCCAAGATAATGTATAGAACCCCGGCTCTACCTCGGTATCCATTATGCGATCAACGACACGCCCCCGCACATCATAGACCGTTATCTCAACGGGCATTTTATGAGGGACCTGTAATCTCATCTTTAGTGTGTTCACAAAAGGATTTGATGATCGTGTACTAAAGGCAAATTCAAGAGGTATGCCGAGGAATTCTTCAATACCCATCTCGCCGATCGTGAATAGACTGTCACTGACATCGAAGTTTACATTACCGGCAATATCATACCCGGTGACGCGAACCAGACAGTTAAACGAGGTACTTTCGGGTATGGTCCAGTCATAAAGCGAATCATTACCCGCAATATGAACGATCAATAGAGGATAGGTCGTACCGCCGTCAAGCGATAGGTGAATATCGAGGCTTTCGATACTCACATTATCCTGTGAATTCCATTCGACCGTATGAACTTCATTCCAGTACCATATCTCACCACCATTAGGCATTAATACCGAGATATCAGGAGCGATATTATCGATGATCGAGAATAGCGAATCTGATTCATCTTCACCCATATTATCACCGGCATCAAACGCCCTGACTCTAACAAGACATTCAATTGAATGAACATCGGGTATGGTCCACTCAAACATCGTATCTTGCGGTGGTGGATTGGCAAATGGTTGCCAGGAACCGCCTGCATCACTCGAGAATTCGAGCGATACGGAATCAACACCGATATTATCGGTCGCATTCCAATGAACAGTATGGGTCTCACCAGTATAGAATACTTCGCCGCCGTTCGGTGAAAAAAGCTGTACTTGTGGAGGTGCTGCATCCCGGATCGTGAATACCATATCAGAAAGATCAAGACCTCTGTTTAAAAATGCATCAAAGGCATGTATCAAAACATAACACTGGGTCGACGGTGTTGCTGGAACCTGCCACTCGAAAAATGAGTCATTAGGCTCACCCGTAGCGATATCCATCCAGTTCGCGCCGTTATTCGTCGAATAAAGCACCGATATCGAATCAATACCGACATTGTCTACTGCATGCCAGACGATCGTGTCGATCTCACCGATGTTCCAGACCTCGCCGCCGTTCGGCGTGATGACCGTAACAAGAGGCGGCACCACATCGGCAAACAGCTTGCTCGCATAGATATCCCAGTTCCCATTCCGGTTTGTCTGAAACAATATCCAGACATAACCAGAATCATCGAGCGTGGCGGCAGGCATGATATCCATATCAGTGCTGTTACTTACGTTCGACACATCTTGCCAGTGACTATCCCAATAGTAGGTCGCCAGGATTTCCCAGTCACCTGATCGGTCAGACTGCCACACACACCAAACATAGCCATCCTGGTCTACGACGAGTTCGCATTGTTCATCACTTGCCGCGTCGTCGGTAATGGCAAACGGCGATGACCATATTCCGTTATCATTGCGACTTACATATATGTCCGAATTACCATTACGCCAGGTAGTCCAGGCAAGCCATATTGTACCGTTACCATCAACACACATGGACGGGTCTTGATCCTGAGCTTGATTACCGGTTACTCTATACAGGTTTTCCCAGTGACCAGTGGCAGGGCTGTAATTCTTTACATAGATATTCCTATTATCCTCATAACGTTCACTCGACCACGCGGTCCAGGCAATACCACTGCTGTCAGTCGCCATCGTTGGTTTATAGTCATTTGAACTTCCCGTCGTGACTGCGAACATCGACTGCCATACTGTACCATCATGATACCGGCAATAAATATCACCGTTGGTGTGGTTCCAGCGCTCCATGGTTACCCAGAGTCGTGCATCACCATCGACCGTCATGGCCGGGTGCAAGGCATCAGTCGCCCGGCTGCTAACCCGGTACGGCGACAGCCAATTAGAACCACTATAAGAAGTCAAATAGATATCATAATTCCTGCCGTAGCATCTTGACCAGGAAAGCACTGCACGACCCGCTGTATCACAGGTAAGGGCTGGAAAGAAATCCCAATAAATAAATGGATCAATGATCTGAGGTGAGCTCCAGACATTGTTTTGATTATAAGATACACAGATCTCGGTCCGACCATTAGAGGTCGAACGACCAGTGACCCATGCAGCCCATATGCGGCCGGCACCATCAGTCGTTGCATCAACATAGCCGTCGGTGTCTAAATGCAGATCGACCGGTTCGGGATTTGACCATGTAAATCTTGGAATTATATTGATCTGGTGTTGACCATGTCTTGCGTACATATTTCTTGCTTGTTTGGGTTTGAGCAGCGGGTCTCCGCAAATACACATGCCGTAGAACCAGTCGCGGTCGTATATACCGTGCTCAGTAAACCAGTACTTAAAAGCTTCGCCAGTCGATATGCCAGTATCTAAGGGTCCGTAAAAATCTGAAAAATGAAGCATCGAACCCACTTTAGCTGAACCGACGGCGAAAAGACAGTTTTCCGGACCAAAGATATAAACTCCGCCGCAATAGTTTTCTTCGAAAAAGCGTGTGCCGCTGCACTGGAAAAGATTGAGAAATAACCAGGGTGGATTCTCAAACCAGATCTCAAAATTAAAGACAGTGCCTGCATAGCCGCCTGAATATTTGAATGTATTCCCCCAGGGCGAAGAATGGCTGCATATCTGTACCCATTCATAAGGATCAGTGAAGCGTGATCTAAAATCAGCGGCAGTAGTCGTATTGTTGTTCCTGACCACGTCGACCGTATCATAGAGATCGTCAAGCGAGCAATCGTTATAACTGTACCAATCATCATCGACATAAGCAAGAGCCTTCTGAGGGATATTATAACCACCGGTCCTGTATTTATGAACCTTTGATAAATAATTGTTTACCAGAAAAACTTCATTGCCCCAGGTTATCGAAGATGCAAAGATCCTGCCTACCCAGATCTCTGGTGCCCGGTTACCTGAGTGATCATCGAATAAACCATTAGCGTCACTGTCAACCCAGGTGCCGTTAAGATCCATAAGATAAAGATCGATCGGAAATTCCTCACGCCCCTCGCCACCTTCCATTTCAAACCAGGCAAAAGGAACATTACCGATCATGACTGCGCCAACGAGATTGCTGCTCAGTAGTGAAGCGAAATGAGTTCTTAAATCCTGTGCACTCCAACCTCTCACGGTATCGACCTGGATCGTATAACCCTCGGCTTCAAGGTCACTTATGTAAACGCTGAGCGAATCGAATATACCGGTATAGAGCGGTGCAAAGACGACGATATCGACTAATTCATTTTGCAGATAATCGTGTGGTGTTTTATAAGCACGAGCTATTGAAAATTGTCCGCGCACTGTCTTTGCTGCCCACTCTGAATAAGATGTCATCGGCCGATCATAGGCGTCAATGTACTCGGGCATCTTGGCATACGATTGACCGTATATTAATAAGGGAAACATTAACATCAGTAGATACTTCTTCATCAATCCTCCTATCTTACTAAAATAATTTTCCTGACATGTTGAGTATTAACTGTATTCAATCTAATAAAATATACACCTGCAGGCACTGGACGATCGTGGTCATCGACCCCCGACCATGTAATTTCATTCACTGGTTGACTGACGAAATCATCAAATCGTTTTACCAAACGACCTGCAGCGTCATAAATCTCAATACTGTAATTTTCCTCCTTATCTGATCCGGAAAGCATTGCGATTGACCAGGAAATATGTAACCGACCCGGGCATGGGTTAGGTTGGGGTGGAAAAAGAAATGTTTGTCCCGGGATCGACTGCATATCTGTTTTTTCGCTTATCCCCGGCGGGGTAATGCCAAAAAACTTCATGATCGAATCAAGCAGAGCAGCACGCGTTGAAGGTGGTGACCCATCAATGAGTCCGCCAAGTTCAAAAGAAAGACCGACGGTTCGATATGAACCGGGATCATTCGCCACAGCGCAATTGTAATAGTTGTTATTATCCTGGAATATAAGAAACCCCGTGCCAGTCGGATCTATATGATCCATATATCTATTTTCACCGCCATAATTAAAATACATACTATTGGTAAAAGTACCGGTCTGACCGACGATCGGTCCCATATCGCCGTAACTCCAGGTTGTCGCACTAATACCAAACAGTGGTTTGAAATCATGTCCATTATTAAAATACGGGTCAACATACCAGGCTGAACTTCCTTCAAGATAGACCCTACCGCCATTATTTATATAATCGGTTATGATCAAAGCCTCAGCGCTACCCTGAGGGATCAAATACCGACTTGAATACACCCCGAGGCAAACAAGCAGGGTCTGATAAGTACTAAGATCAGCCGGGAGTTCAGTTCCATAGTCTCCACTATAGCCAGTAGTATTTAAAATGTTATGGATATTCTCACCTGATAAAGGTAAAGGATCAGGGTTCCAGAGATAATAATTCTTCTGTCCGATCGACAGTTCAAAGCGTATCGTATCATTCATGTAATTGGAATGAACGAACATTTCAAAGGTTACAACAGCGCCTATTGGCGCACTGGAGTCGGTGATTACGACAAATGGATCCTGGTCATTATCCCCAAGACTATCTGTACCGATATGACCGAATGTTCCGGCACTGTCAGTGATAGAAATTTCAGAGGCTCCACTGCGCAATATGGCACTGACACTATCAGCGGGCGCTCCACCCTTATTTTCAAGCGTAACAACGACTGACAAAGTCTCTGCAGGATCCATCATGTTATTGCCATTTCCGCCGATAAGGGTAATCCCTTTAAGTGTGAAATCAGGAGCGCGGACAGTCTTTGAAAATGTCGACAGCCATGTTGTATCATTGATATCCGCACATATCAATTCGAAATCTATTTGATGCCCATCCGGACACGAATGCGCCACGGTAAAGTTGTAGCCGTCTTGACCAGTATACGCAGAGTCATTGCCCAGGACATCCCCGAAATCTTTCAAAGTATCGGTAAGCGTAACATAGCTGTCGCTTGAAATCAGCTTTCCGGTGATCGCCACGCCAGTGCTCTCGCTTAAGTTATTGATCCAGAGCGGCAGCTCGATATCCTCGGTCGGATTGATCCGGCCGTCATCGTTTCCTGAAACCGAATCATCAATAAATGAATTCAAATACACGATGTAAGGATAATCAAGGATCCGGACCTCCATACCTCCTTCATATGGAAGAAGATTTCTTCCGGTCACGGTAACAAAGAGCGTGTCGTTGAGAACTTGCGGATCGATGCTGAATTGCGCTTCACCGTTAACGTCGGTCGTATCAAGGACATATACCGAAGAGTCACCTTTTCCGGCAATACACACGAAAGCGCTGTTTATCGGCAGCTGTTTATCAACACCGATCACCGTAACGACAAAATCGAATTGTCTATAAGGCACGAACTCAGGATGCTGAACATCGAGGGAGCAGGGTGTATCTGTCCACAGGCTGAGATCAGGATCACCAAGGCATGTGAAGTTATTATATTCCCGTTGATCACCCCACTGCTGATAGACTCTTTTTCTACCGCCCTCGCCCGCTTCACCAAAGGTTCGCTGTTGGTTAATAAAAATAGCATCGAGAAATCCGATCGCCACTGCATTTCTCAAGTGCGCTGCATTACTGGTATTACGCGTTCCGCCAAAAAACGCGACCGCACCACGCAAATTCGTCGGCGTACCGACCCTCACGAAATTCTCGCCGAGGATTGGCGAAGTGCTTGGTGAAACAGTCCGGCATGTGGCGGAGATAATAACCGGCAGCTTGTTGCCGTTAGTCAGTGAATATGGATTGATATTGAACGGATCATACCAATGTGTACTGGCATTGCCGCGATATTGCACAAACATCCGGCCGTCATTTATCGCATTTATTATATTGTTGTAGTTATGCCCGTAGTAGTTACATAATGTATCGACTAAAGTAAAGCCATTATTAACGGCAAGGCTTTCCGCATACCTCATACAATAAAGATAAATCGAATCATCACTGCCATCACAGTTCGCAATGGCACATCCTTTCTTAAACCAGAGTGAATCACTTGTCAGAGGATAGCGCTCGTATGCGAATATTTTGTTGATCATTGTTTTTAACTGCGTCGTATCCTGAACCGTCAGCCTGCCGGGCAGGATCTCATTATAGAGATCGCCATCCATATTAGTATAATAGTTGTCTGTATAATAATAATTCCCCCCATACTCATAAAAACACATCGGGATAAAACCGGGATAACCGACCAGGACAACATATTCCGGCGTAATATCCCAGGTATTATAGCAGTTCACAATGAAGTTCTTTATGGAAACAGAATCATAACCTACTTGCGATAGTCTATAGACTATCGGCTTCATGCCTTTTTTATATTTCCATTCAACGAGCGGTTGCAGGGTATTATAAAATTCATCCGGAGCGATCATCAAATATCGTGCCCCGGTCTGTGGAAAAATGCTTGTGACCAGGATCATCAAAAGCAATATACACTTAAGTCTAATTTTTTGAACGACAACATACCACCTCATACAGTAATATTATAATGATAATTCGTAAAGTGTCAAGGAAAAAGAACTTCCTTACGGCGTAAAAAATATGGTGAGCGAGCCAAAGGCGAGTCGAATCTACTCCTCGGGCAGGATTCGAACCTGCAACCCTCCGGTTAACAGCCGGATGCTCTACCGTTGAGCTACCGAGGAATTGTTTTTTTTAGCAACTTTCTTCCTTGGCCTGACTTCAAGAATTTCTCTTGGTGTCTGGCATCTTTTTCGTTGTCAAAGAACTCCTTATAAACCAACTTAAAAGGTCTATTTTCTCTAGCCCATTTATTACAACCTCGATTGTGCTCGGCAAGGCGCTGCTCAGCAGTCTTGGAAGTAAATCCCGTATAGCGTTTGCCGTTTTTTAAACTCTCAATTACATAAACAATAAACATCGTCACCACTTCCATTAACAGCCCTCGCCAGAGGCGAGTCCGCCTTAGGCGGAGGATGCTCTACCGTTGAGCTACCGAGGAATTGTTTTTTTTAGCAACTTTCTTCCTTGGCCTGACTTCAAGAATTTCTCTTGGTGTCTGGCATCTTTTTCGTTGT
>Ga0307426_1002997_pt1 | contig 10303 bp, 10 predicted proteins | sample SalMarWE160340MG_FD_202165 | JGI IMG/M metagenome (GOLD analysis project Ga0307426, IMG submission 202165) | Salt marsh sediment microbial communities from the Plum Island Ecosystem LTER, Massachusetts, United States - WE1603-40 | ecosystem: Environmental > Aquatic > Marine > Intertidal zone >... | reverse complement strand
GCTGAAAACCACCTGCCCTGAAGCATCGACAATCTCCAGCGTGGCGCTTCGAAGGGCTCCCAGGGAGGCCTGAATCTGCACGGGCTGCGGCAGCGCGTCATCTCCCGAATTCACATACGCGATACTGTCGTCGCGCACGCGCACCTGCTTGCCCAGCAGAGCGACAGCCGATGTCGGCGACAGGCCTTCAAAGCCCGACTGCGACGACCCAATCGACACATCCATGATGTCTGCGATCGACAGTTCCTGACCGCCTATCTTGACCCGCGGCCCGTCATCCGAGAACCGCACACCTTCCACGATATCCTGTACGAAAGCGTACAGACTCGTGTCGGTGTCCTGCCCCTGGATATAGATGTCGTAGATTCCCCTGCCCGCAAATTCCCCCTGGTCCGTCATACCGTCCCATTGCACCACAGTGGAATTCTCGGCATCTTTGCCCGATGTCGTCAGCGTCCGCACAACATTGCCGTCGCTGTCGCGAATCTCAACCACCGCATCGGCATGGTTTCCCAATTGGATATTGATGGGGACCGTGTCGCCCGCCGAACCGTAGAACTGCACCTGTTTTTCGACGAGGCGCACTTCCTTACCGATCAGCGAGACGGCCGACGCGTTGGTCATCGATTGCGCACTGTATCCCTGGGCATCCACGCTTTTCTGGAACGACGAGTCAAGGTTATTGATCGCCTTCTCGATATTCATGTTGCCCTCAAGCGCGCTGAACTGCGCAAGCTGTGCGAGAAACTCGGTGTTGTCCATCGGCTCAAGCGGATCCTGATACTGCAGCTGCATGACCAGCAGGTTCAGGAAATCCATCTTCTTCAATGCGTCGTCGGCGCTGAATGTCTCTCCCTGCACCACCGTCGACGACGGGTCGAGAACACCGTTCTTCAGGCTGGCAGTCGCTTTGTACACATCCTGCTGGGCGCTGGAGCCCAACAGTTCACTCAACGGCATTGTATCGGCCATATAGTATCCTCACTTCCTTATGCGAAATACTCAATTGTATTGTCTCCGAAGCGCCGTCCTGTTTCGCTTCCAACCGCGACCTCAACATTCGTATCGGACTGGTCCGATTCGGCCTCGCCCGCCTTGTCGACGGAAGCGACCTGACGGCCTTTTCCCTCGCCCGAAGGCTGGTTTTCGCGGCCACCGAACCCTCTGCCGACGTTCACGTCAAAATCGCCCGCCTGAAGGTTATGCTCAGCCAGAGCGTTGCGCAGCGACTGGAGATTGGTTTCCACAATCTGCCTGACCTGCTGGCTTTCAACGTTTATCCTGGCCGCCACAACGTCGCCCTCCACCTGTATCTTGAGATGGATCTCACCAAGCGATTCGGGCCTGAGTTGAAGCCGGATCTCGTGCACGCCGTTCTTCACAGCCTGGGTCAGACGTTCGGTCATCTGCATCATGACCGACTCCTCCCAGGTGCGATACTGCGACAGCGTCGACATCCGTGCCCCCATGTCGCCGGCCTGCGGCTGAAACACCGCCCTCTGCGCCATCGCGTCGGGAAGTGCATCCTGCGAGTCGGCCGGCTGCACCTGCATCACCTGCTCGATCGTCTGGCGGTAGACAGCGCTGTTCAGCGTTGCCGTGAATGCCACGGGTGAACTCTCCTTCGGGATTTCGACGGGAGTGTTCTGGCTCACGACAGCGCCTTGCGTCTGCGCCGTGTCGATCTTGAGAATCGCGCGCATGACAAGGGTGTCAAACGACGCAATCTCGACAGGCTTCCACTCCTGAGGCATCGACGCAAGGTTGAGCTGGCTTGTCATGATTTTGCCCTGAATTTCAGGCTCATCAAGCTTCGCCAACGACACTATGCGAGCGAGAACCGTCCGGATCTGTTCCTCGGTGCTGTCGATAAGATTCGCGAACAACTGGCGAATCTGGACCGACGACTGAGAAACAGCGGCCAGCTCGGCGGCTTGCGGTATTCCTTTATACACAGGCAGGTTCTGAAGCTCGGCGGCCTGATCATTGACTTCACCGGCCACGCCAAGCATTCTGAATGCCAACTGCAGACGGAACACCTCGAAGCGCACCGTTTTGTCGACCTCGACGGCCTTTTCGGGCTCGATCACCTCTCCCTGAACGTCAAGAGCCACGTTCTCGCTCGCCGCGCGCTCAAGCAATCCGGATATGGTCTTGAGAGCATAGAGGATTTCGGAGAACTGGCGAATCACATGTTCGTCGAGGTTCGCCGGCTCCATGTTCTCAACCTGGCTTGCGCTTCCAAGCTCAAACGTCTGCGTAACGACCGTCAGCGACTGACGAATCATCACCCACGCTTCCTGCTTGAGCTTCTGCTGCGCGGTAATCACGTTCCCTTCGGCGTCGATACCCTCGAGCTGGGCTGCATCAAAATCGGCCAGCGATACCTGCTGCACCGCTTCGACGAGCTCCGGGCTCGGCTCCTTCGCCGTGAACATCTCCATCAATCCCTCGACCGATTCGATACCGAGCTTCGCCGCCAGCTCTTCAACAACCTCGAGCGTCGGCGCGTCAAGCATGATCGGTGCGTCCAGGACCTGAGAGTCAACCGCGGCGCCTTGGATCTGATGGTCAACGGGAGCAATGCACTGTTTCTTCTGACCATCTTCCAGCTTCGCGACCACGTGCTGCGCAGCCTTGTGCGCCTTCGTATTGGCTTTGGCTACACTGTCATAGGTTTCGCTGAAGCGCAATACGGGGCGTCTTTCCATACACGAGCCTTCATCTGCCTGCTCGCCGGCGTTTTCGCGACGTGCCTGCGTGCACGCGACATGGTCTCTTTGTGCCGTAACCTGCCTCTGCGCCTCTTCGTTGTGCCCCCGTGCCTTTGAAGCGTGACGGCTGCTTGTTGCCGAGCGACCGCTCTGCGCGCGCCGCGCCTCGGCACCTGTCTTCTTGCCGTTGGGCAGCATCGCCGGCTTCAAGCTGTTCGCCAAGTTCTGCTTCGAAGGGTTGGGGACTGTCGAAGGACGCAGGTTCAGTTGGTTTAGTGCGTTCATGTCGGTTTGCATACTTTGTCACCTCCTCTCTTTGCCGTTAAGGGTTTACTATCGAAATTCGAATACTATCAAGGTGAAACGGGAGCGCCCATTTTGCGGCTTATCCGCTGGGCCTTGCCCTGAGAAATCGCTCCCATGATTTTTCCCTTCTGGCGATCGTCGCCGATACCGCGAAGAATCTGCACCACCAAATCGTCGTCAAGCGTCTCCAGTATCCTCGCAGCTTCGGCCGGACGCATCGCGCCGTACACGCGCGCAAGTTGACGCACTTTTTTGTCCGACGCATCGTCGCTCTCCGAAACCGCTTTCTCAAGCCCCTGGCGCTCCATCGCGAGCGCAGCGCGCTCCTGCTCCAACTCCTGCTGAAGCATCGCAAGACGTTTCTCGCGCTCCTGAAGCTCTTTCTCGTTGGCCTTGTTCTCCTGGTCGAGTTTCTCAGCGGCACGGAAAGTCGCAGACTGTTGCGCCATGAGGGAATCCCGCCGCTGGGTCAGTCGAATCACGCGAAAATCGTCCTGACGCTTCTCCTCTGTGGGCTTTCTGCCGAATTGAACATGCACATTGCCGGTGGCAAAAAGCACGACGAGGTAGAGGACAGGAAGCGAGAGAATCGTGACAGCGCCAATCGCAATGAGGTCCTTTGCAGACAATTTCATAGTGAGGGGCCCTTCTTGATTGTGCGGGGTACGTACGTGCCCGGATTTTAAGCAATGCCTATGCCACTTATAGTAGCTAGCAAAGCCATCACCATGACCAATAGATTGATTAATAAGCTGTTACAAAGCTTCATCTCAACTCAATTCGAGAGCGCTTCTCGTTGACAATCCTGCTATGATATCTTTATAAATAGCAGGGTGTTCCTGTCCTCAGGCAGTTTTTGCCTATACCCAAAGCCGGCGCAAATGCCGCCTGAAATGCTTCAAACAGGAGGCGCGGGACAAGATCGCCGCGCCATTCAGGAGGTCTCCTCTCACATCACGACCTGCTCAAAGTTCTGCTTCAGGTTTTGCTTCAGATTTTTCTCCAGCATTCCGATACCCATAGTGAAAGCTTCAAGGGCCATGTCAAGGAGGACGCATGAACATCTCCCCTGTAGGGCAACCGTTTTCCAAACCCGTTTCCATCGAGACACCGCAAGACGATTCTGACGAAGAAGATCTTCTCGAAACAAGCGATCCCGAGCTTGGCCTTCGCAAAAGGCTTCTCGAAGCACTGTTCGGTGCCAGGAAGGAGAAGGGCCTCGACCCGAATCTCGGCCAAGCCAGAGACGAGGCAGCGAAGGAGAGGGATTCGGTGGAAATCTCGGCGCAGGCGGCAGAGATGTATCGGCGCGACGAGCTCAACATCCGCTACGAAAACGGCGGCGAGCAGCTGCAAATACGTTACGAACGCGTGGAAGCGGCGCGGGTGGAGATGAGAACGGCTGAAGGAGAAGTGCAGCAGGCCGAGCCGCTCGTGCTCGACCTCGACGGCAACGGGATTGAGCTGACCGACGTGCGCGCGGGCCAGGGCGTGCGGTTTGACCTGACCGGCGACGGGAGGGCGGAGACGGTGTCATGGGTCTCGCCCGCCGACGCATTCCTCGCCTACGATCGCAACGGAAACGGCGCGGTCGACGGCGGAAACGAGCTCTTCGGTGACCAGCACGGCGCCGCCAACGGGTTCGAAGAACTCGCAAAGTTCGACGATAACCGCGACGGGGTGATAGACACCCGCGACAGCATCTTCAATACGCTGTGGGTGTGGCGTGATACCAATATGGACGGCGCAAGCGGCAGCAACGAGCTTGGAGGACTTGCCGACTACGGCATCACTTCAATCTCGCTCACTCCCGACAACACGCGCGAGACTGTCGCGGGAAACCTTATCGCCGGATATGCCGACTACCAGGCACAGAATGCGCGCCGACAAGTGGGCGAGGTCTTCCTGAACTTCATCGCCTGAGATCAACATGCGGGCCATGGTTCCGCCCCGGGCGGTTGAACCCCGCCGCCCCTATTGCCCTCTCGTGCTCCCGGGGAAGAACTGTACCCTGAAGAAAAACCCGAGAGTTGACGTCTTGCTCGCCGGCTCGATATACACGGAGGTGTCGACAGGGACACCGTGTTCCTCCAGGTATACCTTCCCCGTATTACTTCGGCCAAACTCGTAGAACTGGGCGTTGAGTCCGAGGCGAAAGCCCAGAAGATTGCTGGGACGCAGCGCAAACTGCAGATCACCCCGGTATCGCAGCCGGTTGCCCAGCTTCACCATGGTGGCATTGACATCGTAGCCCAAAAGGGCGTACGCCGCATCGTTGAAGTAGACATCCATGCCCCCGTGCACCATGGGCGCCACGGTGGCCCCCAGCGCCACACTTGCGTTTTCGCCCAGCGCGAAAACGCCGCGAAGCTCGATTGGCACGTTCACCCAGGCGTACAGCTCCGAGTTTCCATACGGGAAATCGCGGTACCAGACCGAGAGGTACGCTCCGGTACCAAGCTCGATATTCACGCGCCCAAGCGGGACGATGTAGTGCAGAAGGAGCGTGTTGTGAAGGAACAGGTTGTCCTTCTGCACCTGGACCGGCTCGAACACGATGGTACTGTCATACGTGAAGTCCCCCTGCGTGGACCCGTCGTACCTGTTGTTGAGTCCAAAACCCAGTTCCAGGCCGGGAGAAAACCGAAGCGGGAGGCGGCCGAGAAGGCGCTCGTAGGAAAAAGCGATGCCGAAAACGGCGCCGTGCTCGGTGCTCTTGGGCTCCCCTTCTATGCGATAGCCGGCGTGAATCTCGGCGATATCGTCGAGCGTCACAATCTCGCGGTAGTCAAACCAGGAAAAGACGGGACCGACCGAGATGGTGTTGGGTTCGCGCCGAAGAACGGCGTTCTCGGCGAGCGTTGTGCTCAGGGCACAAAGGCACAGAAGAGCATGAAAATACCTCATTATGCAAGGCCTCCGGCGGGAATCGCACATTCTCGAAACGGCCGGGCACAAGACACGATAGGAATTCTGCGCGCCCGGCCTACACGTTCGTCTCTGCGGTTGATACGGCACGTTTTCCGGAACGGGATCGCCTGCTGCAAAGCTGCCGATGCTACTTCGCGTATACTACCGCTATTTTGACCCCCCTGCCGTTTCGACTCACGTCATCGACCAGCACCGTACCGTCGCGCTCGAGAAGTTCGTTCTTATAGACCAGTTCCTTGTACCGCACGCGCACGTACATGTCGCCGCCCACCCACACGTCAAGCCCTCCCCCCACGGCAACCGTCTCGAATTCGAGGGTGGTGTTGTTGTCGAGCCTGAAGAAACTGAAATCGTATCGCGCTTCGGCCGCGAGCGCAAAGCGCTCCGTGACAAACTGCTTGATTTCGAGATTGTCCCACGCGACGCGCACAATCGTGGTGGGCGTCACCCGCCACCGCAAGGTCGGCAGAAGGTAGAACGGGACGTCACGCTGCCACCGGTCGAAATTGTACATCACCAGGATGCCGAGTCCCGCCGACAGTTGTTGCGAGATATCGAACCGGTGGTCGTAGATAAGGTGCACGTAGGCCGCGTCGCGGTGAAGCGACACGAAGTCGCTCGATACGCCCGTTCCCACCATGAACGAACCGCTGTGCTTGGCCCGTTTTACCACCGTCACCCCGGCAAAAAGCCCGATCCGTGTCATGGGGCTTCTGTTCTGGCGCACGCCCAGGTAATCGATTCGACGGTCCATCCCGTCGATTTCCGCCGCCATGAACACGTTCTTGCCCAAGACCGAGAACCCCGGAAAACTGGCGTATGTCCACCACGCCTGGAATCCCTGCTGCGCATGCATCGAGGAGTCATCGACAGAACAGGAAAACAGGCGTTCCAGCGACATCGTCGCATAATCGTCGCGCGGCTGTTTCGGCGAGAATGCAAGCACCGGCAGCGAGGCACACAGGAACACGGCCGATGCCGTCAACCCGCACCGCTGCCGAATCGGTGCTGCCGCATTGCCGCCCTGCGTCCGTCTCATCCGCGCCGCCGCTTCACAAAAAGAAAAGGCCCGTATCGAAACGAAACAGGCCCTCGCACATGCGAAAGAAACCGGGTTGCAGAAGCGAACTACTTCTCGAGCCGCTTGTATTTCGTGCCTATGTCTTTCACCGCAAGGCTGAACGAGAACCCCTTGAACCCTTCCCGCTTGCGCACCTGCTCCGGCACAAAATACGAGACAATCGCCACCTGGTTCTTACTCCGGTTGACCTCCACGGGCACGCACTCGAAAAACGACGCCCCCGGCGTTGTCGTGAACCGGGCCTGGATCACGGTCCCCTTGGGTATGATGGTGGCAAAGCCGTCGGCATAGGGCTGCTCCCATTCAGTGTTCGCCGTCACCCGAAGGTCTTCCAGCACTTCGAACCGGTCGCCTTTCTTGACAACAGTAGACTCGCCGCACCCGGCGACAAGCACACCGATCCCCGCCGCCAGCGCCAAGACTTCCACTGCGCGCATATCCGCCCCTTTACCGCAGGACTGCACTGCCCGCCGGTGTGTCAACCGACGCGTCAAACGGTCACGGTCTGCCCACAAAGACATAAGAACCGTATGAAATATAATTACTCCGCGCGAGATGGTTCTGGATTGCGGATTTCGCGCGGCAGGGGACGATGTTGCCGGATGTGCTACACTTCAATGACCATCCCTTCCTCCGCAAAGCACCACTGCACCTCCTTGAGCGGCATCCCCGCTTTGCGTGCCTGCTTCAGCTCATACGCCTCGTAGGCCTCGGTCTGGTGGCTGACCACGGCGATTCTCTCGTCGGCCGCCGCCGGATCGTGATGGGTGAATATCACTCTCTCGATCCCTTCGCGCATCGCGACGTCGAGGGCGATAGTGGCAGCGGCATGTCCCCAGTTTACTTTCTCGATTGCCTCGGGAAGGCTGTACTGGGCGTCGATTACCAACACATTGACTTTCTCGTACATGGGAAGATCGTCGCCGAGGTCTTCCCTGTTCGCCCGGACACATTCGGTGTCGACCGCGTATGAAAGCACCCGGCCCTTGTGCTCGAAACGGTAGCCCCAGGCGGGATCCGGATGATCGAGCTGGTAGGGGGTGAACGTGATATCGCCGATAGTGCGGGGCCTTCGCGGCTCGAGGCGGTGGAAGATGATTTCGGCCCCAAGCGCTTCGTAGGGCACCGGGAAATTCGGCTTGCGGAAAAGCACCCTGAACGTCTCTTCCGCCTCCCATTGGACCGAATACACATGAATCCGGTTCTTCGGAATGAAGATGGGCACGAAGAATGGAATCCCGATCACGTGGTCCCAATGGAAATGGGTCATGAGAAGGTGGACTTCGCCCTCCCCTTTTCCGCACGCTCCCGACATCAGTTCGTAGCCCTTGACCCTGAGCCCGCTGCCGCCGTCGACAAGAAGCTCCGTGGTGTCGGTGAACACCTGACTGCATGGCGTGTTGCCGCCGAACCCTCCGCGCTTGTGCGCGGGAAGCGAGGAAATATACTTGGCAATCTCGCGCTTGCCGAAGCCCAGGTCGACAAACGCTTCAAGGGTTTCCCGAAGGCGCGCCTCGATTTCGGCGGGGCTCAGCGGCGACGGAAGCGATCCGCGCACTCCCCACAGTTTGGCCCGTAATGGCATAGCTGTTCCCGCAAAGAGAAATGTAAAAATGCCGGCGCCCTGTCGAGGAGAGCCGCCGCAAGTCCCTATATTCTACCACATGGGCGAAGCGAGAGTCAATTCCGATCGGTATCGGCACGCAGAAAAGCGCCAAGGCCCGGCAGCATGCGTAGTATTTTGCCGCGGAATTGAAAGTGGATGGCGCCAGCGCGTATCTTATTGTCGATGGTCGGACCTGTTCGATATGTGGGTGACGTGGTCAAGACGTACTTTCTGCGTCGAGGCCCCCTTCTCGCCCGCGGTATAGCATTCTCGATACTCGTGGGCGCCGTGCCCCTGCTCGTGCTGGCCCTCTACGGTGCCAGCACACTGTTCGCCCTCGCGCCCGTGCTCAAACAAACGCTCGTGCTTCGCCTCGACGAGCTTCTTCCGGCCGAACTCGCCAACTCTATCCAATCGCAGGCCGCGCTTATCGCATCGCATTCGTGGGCTGAGATTGGCCTGGTCACGCTCCTTGCGCTTGTCATCGTTGCCCAGGGCATCTTCGCGAGTGTCGAAGGCGGCTTGTCGATAATCATGCGCTGCCCGCAGGAGCGCCGCCTCTGGCTCGATAATCTGCTGTACATATCTTTGACTGTGTTCGCAATCGTGATGTTCTTCGCCGCTTCCTACGCGCACATGTTTCTCAACATGCTCTCCGAGCTTGTCGGTTCTCCCGCGTGGCTGGGGTGGCTCGCGCGCAAGATGACTTCGCTTCTGATTCTGTGGTCGGCGCTCGCGATGATTTACCGGATCTGCTATCACGGCAAGGTCAGCCTGTGGGGGGTTCTGGGCGTATCGGCGGGCATTGCCATAGTATGGCAGTTTTTCAACGCTGCCGCTTCGTCAATCATCACCGCAATGGGTCAGCGCGAGCTGTTCTACGGTTTCCTCGCGAGCGTCGTTGTATTCCTCCTGTGGGCGTACACCTTCGCAGTGCTTCTTCTGGTGGGCGGCATTATCATAGCCCGCCACAGCAAGCCCTTTCGCCACCCATCCGGGGACAGCGAGGATTTGGCGCACACTCGCCACGGCTAGGCGGCATCTGCTGAACAAACATAGTAAATTGATTAAAAAAGCATTACAGAAGCAATATAAAGCTATTTCTGTGGCTCCTGTGCTGCATACCCAATCCCGGCTTAAGCGATCAAGTTTTCAGGCCAAAATGCCGAAAAATATGATTGAAGCCGGGTGAGTGTATTTTTCCTGGAAAGCCACATGGACAACTCCTCTCAAATCGCTGAAATCAGGAAATACCGTGAGCGCCTCTCGCGCATGGTCGGCCACGACATTGACGACGATGTGGCGGCGCAGCTTTGGATCCGCACGTATGCGCGACTGTGGCGGCTCACACACCCGGCAGAAAGAGAATGCGCGCTGTCATAGCTGTCCCTCCTATCCGCGATTTCTATTTCACTCCTCACCGTTTCTCTGCGCTCGGAGCAAGAGTCGCCCATAACATTTTGATAAAAAACGGGATAGCCTCAGTCTTATGCAAGTTTCCTCTTGCGCGCCGCCGCGCACATCGTCTTGAGCTTCCAAACGAGATCGCCTACCTGAAACCCTATATCCTCCAGAACGAGGTTGGGAAATCTTCGTACTTCACTAAATTTCAACACTTTGGCCCTACATTCGAACAATGTGCTTCTGAAATTGCCTCGCTCAACC
>Ga0307426_1002996_pt1 | contig 10304 bp, 9 predicted proteins | sample SalMarWE160340MG_FD_202165 | JGI IMG/M metagenome (GOLD analysis project Ga0307426, IMG submission 202165) | Salt marsh sediment microbial communities from the Plum Island Ecosystem LTER, Massachusetts, United States - WE1603-40 | ecosystem: Environmental > Aquatic > Marine > Intertidal zone >... | reverse complement strand
ATAGTTTCATATGTCATACTGGTAGTTTATCAAAATGGGGTAATTCTCAAATAACTAGGGTAAGGTTAATTTTAATAGGTATAAAGAAAGCCTCATTTAAGGATAATATAAATGACATACAATACCATTTTAACTCTATATATAAGGTAAAAAGTATAAAGAATAGTGGAGAACTAAGGGGTAATTTAGGTATAGAAGAAATACCAGAAATCGGGCATATAAGAGAGGATTTAGATACTATGATAACCATGTATTCTGGTTATAAGCTAAGTTTAAGAGAAGCTCAAGAAGTATGGCTAAAATCTAATAACACTAGGTGGTCAGTAACAGATCGTAAGTTTACAACAGCACCAGGAGTATATAGAAATCTAGATGAGAAATACCCTATGGTTGCCCGTAAAGCTAATAGACAATTTAATCAGTTAGGGCTACAGCTAACCCCCAGAGAATTAGCAAGAATACAAGGTATACCAGATAGATTTAAATTATATTTTGACCCAAACCGTAAAAATTTTTGTATTAATAAAGGAAGGGCAACAGTTACAAAAACCCCTCCATATGAGATAAGTAAATGGTTCTATAAACAATTAAAGAAAATATTATGCAAATAATTAAAAAACACTTGACTAATGGTCAATACATTACAGAAGAATTTGAAAAATTCTCTCTATTCCTTCACCATACTATAAGTACTACTTGGCAAAGTGCCTGGAGATGGTGGAATTCTACACCAGAAAGAGTTGGTACAGCATATATTATAGGCCGTAAGGGAGAGATTATAGAATGCTTTGACCCAGGAGTACATGCTTATCATCTGGGTATTAAAGGAGATGATAACTGGCAAGAAAAACATTCTATAGGTATAGAAATAGTATCTGCTGGCCCATTAAGGTTAGTAGATAATATATTTAGATTTTATCCGTTATGGCCAAATAAAAGTACCTATTCAGTAATAAATCCCTCAGAAAGTTATTCATTTGCTGATCCTTGGAAAGGCCACACTTATTGGCATGCCTATTCTAATGAACAGATAGAATCTTTGAAATGGTTAATAGGTAAATTATACCTTGATTTCCCTTCTCTTAGCCTTGATGGGGATATAGAAAAAATATTTGAATACGATTTTGATGTAGTGAAAAACCATATTCCAGGTATCCATGCCCATTGTACTGTGAGACAGGATAAGTCGGATATTTTTCCTTATCCTCCCCTTATTGAAGCCCTGAAAGAAGTTCAGGAAGAGATAATTGGGGTAAAGAAAAATTACCAAATTGAAGAGGTTAAGGTAAAGGCTAAGAAGACCTCAAAATCCCAAAAATCCTAATTTTATATTAATAGTTACCACGGGATTAAAAATAATAATATTATATACGTAGTATATATATAATATTATTATTATTTTTTTAATCCCTCTAAGGTATACTTATATAATTATGAAAAGTAAAGATGTATTATACTTAGTAGGAATAGGGGCTATATTGATTTTGTTAATTTACATTTTGTTCGGTAAAACTGATTCTATACCTGATATAGTGTACAATTACAAAACTGATACTATTTATGTAGATAAGCCTTATGAAGTACCTGTTCCTTATGAGGTACCTACTCCTCCAAAGGTGGTAAAGGTATACTTAGTAGATTCTACTTCTATAGATTCCTTATCAATGATAATTAAGGATAAGGACTTAATTATTTTTAAACTAAGAGATTCTATTCTTATCAGTGAATATTATTTGAAGCAATTTCCTAAAAACCCTAAATTACTTTCTTTAGGTTTATCAAAGGATTCTTTAAATATTTCATTACTCAACATAGAGGGTAATGTTAATTCTTTTAACTGGCCAATCAATTTAACTTATTTTGATTATAGATGGGATTATGAAAATAATTTAACAAGGTCTGTTCATAAAGTTTCAAACTACGGACCTAGTTTCAATTACTATATAGGAATGGGTTTAGATATACCTAGAACTTCTCCATTTATCACTAATCAATTGGAAATTACCAACAGAAAAATAAAAGTATTTACTTCAGCCGACATTGGACTATTAGATATTAAATCCAGTAATTTTAAATTCGGTATAGGTTATAGTATCTATGGGAAAAATAATATTAGAATCGGGAAAAGGAATAACTTCTGAGCAGTTAAAGATTTTAAACAAGGTATATAATGACCCGTTTTTATTTTCAACCTTTGCTTCAGTTATTCACCCAGTTAAAGGTAAAGTTAAATTTGATCTATACGATTATCAAAAAAGTGTATTATACCATTTTTTAGTAAACAGGTTTAATATCATCTTAAAATTTAGACAAGCTGGTCTAACAGAGCTTATTGCTCTATTTTGTTTATGGCTTGCAATGTATAGGAGCAATAAGAACATTCAAATAATATCCATAAAAGACCGGGTTGCTAAAAAGGTATTAAGAAGGATTAAATATGTATATAGAAATTTACCAGATTTCCTAAAAGTAAAAGTAGTTAATGGTAGGGGTAGCGATATAGGTTGTGTAACTGAGGATACTATATTAGTTGGAGATAAAGGGGATTTTAAAATAGGGGATATTACCCCAAAAGTAAAAGGTATAATAGATGTATCAAACCTGAATTTAAAAGTACTAACCCATGAGGGGACATTTGAAAGGGTTTTAAAAAGTGTAAATAAAGGTAATCTAGAAACTTATCACATAAAAAATGAATATGGTAAATCCTTAAGCTGTACACATAACCATAAGTTACTTACAACTGATGGCTGGAGATTTGTAAAAGAGATAATAGAAAAAGATTTAACTTGTATATTTTGGGATACCGACTATTTAGATGGTATATGTAATGATATGACTAAACCCCCCATAAAAGAGGTAATAAAGGAAACTAAATTCAGAGGTTATTATGTATCTAATTTAGGTAAAGTATATTCATCAAATTATTTAAAACGCAAAGATCCTAAAAAATTATATAGAATGTCTACAAGGATAATGGGACATGAAAGGGTAAAACTAAAGGGTAAAGCTAATAATAAGTGGTATTCTGTACACAGGTTAGTTTGGGAAACTTTTAAAGGAGAAATAAAAACAGGTAATATAATAGATCATATAGATAACATAAAAACCCATAACTATATTACTAATCTACAAAGTATAACTTTAAGCGATAATACTAAAAAGGCTTATAGGAATAGTAGAATACTGGTTAATAATAATTATAGGTTAACTAATATAGATCTAATTACTTTAGCTAAAATAAAAAAATTAGATAATGAATTAGGTAACGGTTATAATACTGGTTCTATTATAGCTAATAGATTAAATCTAACAACTAAGGAAGTAAGTAGATATAGGAGGGGCATATCCGGATCTAATATATATGTTTCTAAAATAAAACTAGAGAATATAACTACAGAAACCATAGTTGATATAGAGGTTGAGAATAACCATTCATATATAACTAAATCAGAATTTATTAATCATAATACATCAACTGAAATCGAGTTTAGTAATGGTAGTATGATAACCTCTATACCTACTACAGAAGATGCTGGTAGATCTGAAGCAGTTTCCTTATTGGTAATAGATGAAGCAGCTATAGTTAGATGGGCAAGTCAAATATGGGCAGCTGGTTTCCCCACACTTTCAACTGGTGGTTCTGCTATCTTAAATTCTACCCCCTATGGTATAGGTAATTTTTTCCATAAACAATGGGTAGATGCTGTAGCAGGGGGTAATGAATTTAACCCTATTCGTCTTTATTGGAGAATGCACCCAGATAGGGATGATGAATGGTATAGAACAATGTCTCAGGCTTTAGGACCAAGAAGAACAGCCCAGGAAATAGATGGAGACTTTCTAACTTCAGGTAATTCAGTTTTTGATTTAATGGATATAAAAGCTATAGAGGATTCATTAACAGAATTTATAGTTCATGATATATCTCTTAATGGTAATCTAATAACGATGAATTTACCCGTAAAAGGAGAAAGGTATTTTATAGGAGCTGATATAGCAACTGGTAGGAGTAGAGATTACTCTGCTTTTTCAAATATGTCAAGAACTGGCGAAGAAGTTTCTTTCTTTAAAGGAAAAATGGGGGTAGGAGATTTTGCTGAACTATTAATGAAAGAGGGTAGGAAATGGAATAATGCTCTATTAGCACCAGAAAGTAATGATATAGGTTTAGCTGTAACCACAAAGATACAAGAGCATGGTTATCCAAATCTTTTTTATACAACAAAGTTCCTAAAAGAGAAGGGTGACTCAAGGCCAAAGAAATCTAAAATACCGGGTTGGTATACAGATAAAAAGAATAGGCCAATTATCATAGATGAATTAGAAGAGGATATAAGAAATGACAATATAGTAATTACCAATAAATTTTTTGTTCAAGAGGCCTATACATTTATTTATGATGAAAGGAATAGACCAGTTGCTATGGGCAAACATTCAAGGGCTTCAGATGATGAGGATATCTTAGAAGATGGGGATAGTTACACAGACGACAGCATAATGGGAGAATCTATTACCAATTTTGTAAGAAAGGGTAAAGTAACAACCACAGTAATTGCCCCACAATAAATTCAATACTACCAACTATTAAGAATAATCAATACTATCATTATGGGTATTTTTAATTTTCGTACTAAAAAGGAAAAAAATATAACTAGTAATATAGAAGAACCAAAAAAAGACTTTATTGTACCTACTGGTAGAAAGAGCAGACCTGTTCTAGATGATTACACTACTTATGAGATAAAAGATAGTGTAATGTTTGTAAACCCAGGATATATGGCTGAATATATTCCAGTTATTAGAAAACTATCTTGGGTAAATGAAGACGTTGGTTTAGCTCTGAATGATATGGTTCAGTTAACTAATACCGGTCATAGGATTAAATTTGATCCTACTGTATCTAAGGACCAGCAAAAAGAAATGAGACAACATTTAAGAGATAAACAAAAGTATTGGGGTGATGGAGTAGCTGGTATGAATGGTTTAGTTAATAAAATGATTTCCCAAATATGGATAGGGGGGGCACTATCTAATGAATGGGTAGTTAGCAACGACTTAAAAGGAATTAGTCATTTAGCTTTAGTTAACCCAGAAACAATAAGGTTTCAATGGAATAGGAAAAAGTTAAGATTTCATCCTTATCAAAAACAGAGTACTAATATATTTACTAATAGGATTGGGGATAAGTATGTTAAACTAAATAATAGTACCTATAAGTATTTTGGTTTAAATGGAGATACAGATATTCCTTATGGTATTCCCCCCTTTTTAACAGCCTTAAATTCTTTAACTACCCAGGGTAGTATGGATAAGAATTTAAGATTTATAATAGGTCAAATAGGGTTATTGGGATTTTTACAAGTATTAATGGCAAAACCATCACAAGAAGTTGGTGAATCCGATGAACACTATATAACTAGGTTAAAGGGGATACTAACAGAAACTAAGGATAATTTAAAAGATGGTATTAATGATGGAATAGTAACTGGTTTCATAGATGATCATGAAATAGATTTTAATTCTACTACTAAGAATATATCTGGAGTACCCGCTCTTTATGACCAAAATGAAGTTAAGGTAGCTAATGGTTTAAAAATTGCACCAGAGTTTTTAGGTGTAGGTAGTTCTGGTTCTGAGACTGGTATAAATATCATATTTACTAAAATGCTATCCCAATTACAGAATGTTCAAAAACTAGTTTCAGCTAACTTAGAATTTGGATATTTTTTAGAATTGAAATTGGCGGGGTATCCTATAAAAAGCCTTTCAGTAGAATTTAACCCCTCTACTATAACTGATGAATTAAAATTTCAACAGGCCCAAGAATATAAAATACGTAATGTATATAATAAGTACATGATGGGCATAATTAGTATGCAACAATCTGCTGACGAATTAGGTTATGATAAACCAGATGCAGAAGAACCAAGGGGAGATTTAAACAAGGACGGAGCTTCAAAAGACAATAGGCAGGACCAAAATGATAAAAGTGATAAAAAAACAAGAGAAAAATCTAAACCACAACCTAAGAAGGGAGAACAAAAGTAAATAACTAGACTATAAAATCAATAATCATATACTAATAAATCCTCTATAACAAAATTAATAAGAATGGAAACACAAATATATGAAGAATCAGTAACCTTAAGAGCAGGCCATTCTATAATCATTAGCCATAAACCAGATAAACTACAAATGTATCAGGTTAATGATAAAATAGAAGCAGAACCCCAAGAACTAGACAAATTTGGGTTATTTGATGTTTCTTCACCAAACTATAATACTTATTACCCAGAAGTAACAGAAGAAGACTTAAACCCTAAAGATTCAGATTTTATTGAACCCATATTTAGGATGTTATCTAATGTATCAGTACACGCTAAATATAATCCAATATATTTTCCAGAATCAGTCCTGAAGAAAAGTATGTATAAGTTAATAGGGCAAACTGTTAATGTAGAACATGAAACTGCAGTTGGTAATGCTATAGGTACTGTTAAGTCTGTAGAATGGCAAAAAGCTTATACTGCTAATGGTATAAAAGTACCTGCTGGTATTAATGCAGTGTTAAAGATAGACGGTAAATCTAATCCCCGTATAGCTAGGGGAATAATGATGGACCCCCCCTCAATACATGCCAATTCAGTTACTGTGAATTTTAAATGGAAAAAGTCTCATCCAGAATTATCAGATGATGAATTTAGAAATAAATTAGCTACGTATGATAAGGCTGGTAATTTAATACAAAAGGTTGCTATAGATATATTAGCTTATCATGAAACATCCTTAGTTGGACATGGGGCAGACCCTTATGCTCAAAAAATAGGACCCGATGGAAAGATAGTTTTACCAAATTATGCTAATGACAGGGCTAGTTTTAAAGGGGACATCAATAATGATAATAAACCCCAAATATGGGATTGGAAAGACTTGAAAGAGTACAATGAAGTAATACAGAATAAAGAAAATAATAACCAAAATTTTGATGAAATGAATGATATTTTAAGATTTCTTGAAACCTTTTTCGGTTTTGAAAAAGAATCACTAAACGAAACTAACTACTCTGATATAATTAAGGGTGTAGATTTAGCAAAAATGAAAGAGGCTTTTGAAAAATCTAAAGAACCTTTAGTTATACTTGATCTTACTGGTAAAGAAGCCATAGAAAATGAGATAACTACTTTAAGGGCTTTTAAATCTAGTATACCTGAAGACCTAAATGATAAAATATCTTTTTCAGAAGTAGGTAAAAGTGCTACTGATACTTTGAGGGCTGATACTGAGAGATTGTATAAGCTTACTCTAAAAGATGGTGAGTTAGATACTAATATATTATCAATCATAAAGGGTGCAGATTATAAAACTTTACAATCTCTCCATAAACAGTATGAGAAGATAACCGAGGGAGAATATAGTTTTACATGTAAATCCTGCGGTTCTCACGATGTCACAAGGGCTTCAGCTGACCCAACTGTAGAGGGTGAAATAGATAGTAATAGCATAAGTATTACTAGGGAAAAGCTTATAGAGGGTAAGAAAAATAAATTACCTTCTTGGTTAAGGGAAGAATAAACTAATAACTAGACTGGTTTATTTATAAATATATTAAGTTTTGAAATACATAGAAACCATAAAAATTTAAGGAAATGCCATATTTATTCGGAGATACCACTACAACTACTATTCTAAAATCACAGAGCCATAAGCTTAGTGAAGAATTTGAAGTGAATACTAGTAAAACAGTATACAAGGGACAACCTGTTGTAATAGCTGCAGATGGAAAGGTTGAAGCAGCAGGTACTGCAAGCACCACTCAGCAAATCATAGGGTATTCATTACATGATGGTACAGCAGGTGAGTTAGTAACTATTGTATTAAAAGCATATGCTATTCTATTCGTAGAATGTGAGACTGATTCTTTAGCTGCTGGACCAGTTAGACTTGGTAGTTCTGCAGTATATAATGCCACTACTGGCTATGTACTAATAGACGATGCCTCAGTTAGTGCAACTAACCAAATAGGTTGGGCTATAGAGGGTGGAGATGATGGAGATGTAGTAAGGGTAGCTTTACTATAATCACTAGACCATAACTTTTAAAATTAAAAGAAAACAAGAAATACTATGAATACTAGAAAATTTGAAAAGAGTAAATTTAAGGGAAAAGTTAGGGATCTAGTCTCTTTAGCAGAATCTTTAAGAATGGATAAGGATTGTCCTTCAGATGTAACATTTTCTGACATTCTAAAAGAACACCACCAAATAAGTTTTGAGGCTTTTCTAACTGATCTCGGTATCGATTCTTCAGTTGATACAGTCTCTAATATAGTAACAACCCCAGAAATGGATGTTAGGTGGATAATCCCCGAAATATTTAGAACAGCCCTTCTGTTAGGATATAGGGCAGCTCCTATTTATCCCAATATTATAGCTGCAGAAGAACAGATGAGGGGTTTAAGGCAGGTTATGCCACATATTAATATGTCAGATGCTGCTCCTAGGTACGTAGGTGAAGGGGAAACTATTCCTTTGGGAACTGTAAGCTATGGCTCTAAGGAATTTAAACTATATAAGGTTGGTAGAGGTATAAAATTAACCGATGAGGTTGTTACTTATGCTTCAATAAACCTTGTATCTATTTTCCTAAGGGATTTTGGTATTAAAATGGGACATGCTACTGACGTACTTGCAATTGATTGCCTTCTTAATGGAGAACAAACAGATGGTTCAGAGGCAGCTCCAGTAGTTGGTACTGCTACAGGAACTAGCCTTACCTATAAGGACTTGTTAACTATATGGGTAAGAATGGGACGTATGGGAAGAGTTCCTAGTACTCTTATAGGTGGAGAAGAAATAGCTATCGATACTTTGGATTTACCAGAATTTAAAACACCAGTAATGGGTCAGCCCAGGGAAAATCTTGTATTAAAATCCCCAGTACCTCAGAATACTAATTTTTACGTACATGGTAATGTACCAGATGACAAAGCCATTATATTGGACCCATCCTCTTCTATTATCAAATTTAATGGTTGGCCTTTAAAGGTAGAGTCTGAAAGAATAGTATCTAATCAAACTGAGGCTTTCTACGTAACGCTTCAAACTGGTTTTGCTAAGCTATTTACTGATTCAACTATAGTAATAGATAGATCCCAAACCATAGCAGCTGCTCCACTGCCAACAGCCATGGATGTAGACCCATACCAAAATGTAACTATTGATTAATATTTAACAACAAAGTAATTATGGCTAAGTTTATAAAATGCGGAAAGCATGCATTATCTTTTCATGATACATTTACAGGTTTCTCTATTTCAAAAAACCAAGTACTTATAGCTAATAGGCTACATACTACTTCTGGTAAATTTAAAAGAGCTCTTAGTACTGGACATATTATTGAAGCTACCGAGGAAGAATACCAAAAGTATTTAAGGACTTTAAATGGAGAAGTAGATGTTGTTGATCCCGAGGAAATCTCTTTAAAAGAAGCTTTAGAGGGAAAGAGTAAATCCCAGTTATTGGACTATTATAAAGAAAATTATGAACTTACTGAAGAGGAAGTAGTAGCCTTTAGTAAGCTAAATAAGAACGATATGGTAGGACATTTAGTTGACCTGGAGGAAGAATAACATAATAACTTAATAAAATGAGTCGTATAACCCTAATTAATATATTAGAATTAGTATTTCAACCCAAGTTGATAGAAGAGTTTCGAAATGAAGTAATGGGATCTTCAAAATATACAACCACTCTTGCTGCACAAACTGCAGTAACTTTGGATTTTGTAAGTTACCCATTCCAAGAATTGCTTCTGGGTAGTGCTAATATAACCCTTAATGCTACTGTTTCTGGACTAAAAGTTGGAGAAAAGATTTATCTAAAAATAGTTCAGGATGCTACAGCTGCAAGAACAATAACTTGGGGTACCAATATTCTAACAGATGTAACTGTAACTGCTTCTACAGATGCAGTAGATTTATTGGTTGGAGTATTTGATGGTACTAACCTTATACTAGGAGCAATAGCTCAAGATGCTTCGTAACCATATATATTCTCTATAATTAATATTGCCATGTGGTATGCTTAATCATATAGGCATACCACATTTTGTTTAAAAAAACTAAAATGAGTAAAACTAACACTTTCGAAACAGATATACTAGAACTAATCTTTAATAATACAGCTATAGCTAATATTGGGGATTCTTCTGGTTTACAACCTTCTTCAACAGCGGGTAGTTTATATGTAGCTTTGTTCACTGCAGATCCTACAGAAACTGGTTCTCAAACTAATGAAGCTACC
>Ga0307426_1002995_pt1 | contig 10305 bp, 9 predicted proteins | sample SalMarWE160340MG_FD_202165 | JGI IMG/M metagenome (GOLD analysis project Ga0307426, IMG submission 202165) | Salt marsh sediment microbial communities from the Plum Island Ecosystem LTER, Massachusetts, United States - WE1603-40 | ecosystem: Environmental > Aquatic > Marine > Intertidal zone >... | reverse complement strand
TATATCATACCCGGTAATGATGATGCCATCCGTGCAATACGGCTGATCACATCCAGAATCGCTGATGCTTGTATTGAAGGTAAAGAGCGTCTGGCTGAAAAACAGCAGGCTGAAACCGACAAAGAAGTGGAGGAAATATCCGAGGTTGCTGCCGCAAGTGCGGAATTAAAGCCGGGTGAAAGAAAGATTATTTCAAAGGGTTCAGAAGGACCTATTGTGGAAATAATTAAAAAATCAACATCTGCTACCGAACCTGCTGAAACTCCTGAAGATTTTGAAAGTCAGGAACCAACAGAAACAACTGAAGCTGAAGAGACAGGGGAATAATGATGGCGAAAATTAGTGCTGCAACGGTCAAAGAGCTCCGTGAAAAGACCGGGGCAGGAATCATGGATTGTAAAGAAGCGCTTTCCGAGAGTAATGGAGATATAAGCAAGGCGGTCGATTTTCTAAGAAAAAAAGGGTTGGCCACAGCGGCCAAACGTGCCGGCAGGGCCACGACGGAAGGAATAGTCGAGTCTTATATTCATATGGACAGCAAGCTGGGTGTTCTGGTCGAAATTAACTGTGAAACCGATTTTGTTGCAAAAAATGATGATTTTAAGGAATTCGCAAAAAATATTGCAATGCATATCACAGCGACCAATCCTGTAGGTATACGGCAAGAAGATGTGCCCAAAGAAACCATCGACAAAGAAAAAGAGATTTACCGTGCACAGGTCCTGGAAATGGGCAAGCCTGAAAAAATAGTAGACAAGATAGTAGAAGGCAAGCTTAAAAAATACTTTAAGGATAACTGCCTGATGAATCAGGATTATGTTCGTGATCCCAATATAACCATCGAAGATCTTTTAAATGAAATAGTTGCAAAAATAGGCGAAAACATTACAATTAAACGTTTCGCAAGGTTTAAAATAGGTGAGGAATAATCTTTGACAATGCCTCAATATAAAAGGGTTCTATTGAAACTGAGCGGCGAAGCGTTGATGGGTGATCATAATTTTGGAATAAGCCCTGATGTCATAAAATATGTGGCCGAAGAAGTCCGATCGGCATTTGACCTGGGAGTTCAGATTGCCATAGTTGTGGGCGGTGGTAATATTTTCAGGGGGGTTGCCGCCGCTTCCTATGGTATAGACAGAGTATCTGCAGATCGTATGGGTATGCTGGCCACGGTGATTAACAGTCTGGCGTTACAGGATGTTCTGGAAGAAAACGGGGTTATGACTCGTGTCCAGAGTGCCATTTCAATGCATGAGGTGGCCGAACCGTTCATCATCCGGAAGGCGATCCGCCATCTTGAAAAAGGGCGGGTGGTGATATTTGCAGCCGGCACCGGCAATCCTTACTTTACCACCGATACCGCTGCGGTGCTCAGGGCACAGGAAATACGTGCCGATATCCTTTTAAAGGCGACAAAGGTTGACGGCCTTTATGATTCAGATCCGGTTGTCCATAAGAATGCTAGATTTATAAAAAAGATCAAATACATGGAGGTCATTGAACAACAGCTCCATGTGATGGATATGACGGCCATTTCTCTTGCCATGGATAATAAGCTTCCCCTTGTTGTTTTTAATTTGACAAACAAGGGAAATATAAAAAGGGTCATATGTGGAGAATCGGTGGGAACCCGGATAAGCACTTAGGACTTCGCACAACATTTTATTCTTCCATGCCGACAGCACATACAGGTTGCCGCTAAAAAACATGTAATTTAAATAGGCTTATAAATTCTGAGAGGTTTTAATAGGGAGAAATCCATGATTGAATCGATATATCAGGAAACAACGCAGAATATGGAAAAGTCCATAGACTCTCTTAAAAATGAATTTAAAAAGATCCGGACCGGACGGGCTTCCCTGTCCATTCTTGACGGTATCCGGGTTGAATACTACGGCACAACCACGCCTCTTAATCAAATGGCATCTCTGTCTATTCCTGAAAGCAGACTTATTAGCATACAGCCATGGGATGTCTCCATAATCAAGGATATAGAAAAGGCTATATTGAAATCTGACCTAGGGTTAACGCCTTCAAACGACGGCAAGCTAATCCGTATCTCCATTCCGCCGCTTACCGAAGAGAGAAGAAAAGAACTCGTCAAGGTTATACAAAAAAAAAGCGAGGAACATCGGGTTGCCGTGCGCAACATCAGGCGTGATTCCAACGAGCTGTTGAAAGGATTGAAAAAGGATGGTGAGATTTCGGAAGATGATGCATTCAGAGCCCAAGATCAGGTCCAGAAGATAACAGATAAGCATATCAAGCTTATCGATGATGTCTGTAAAGAAAAAGAGAAAGAAATCCTTGAATTTTAATACATCTCCCCCTATTTACAATGATCTTGATCCTGCAAAATTACCCTCACATGTTGCCGTTATTATGGACGGTAATGGCCGCTGGGCCAAAAAGCGCCTCTTAAATCGGATTCAAGGACATGAAAAGGGGTCGGAAACGGTTCGAACCATTGTTCGAGCCTGCCGCGAAATCGGCATCCCCTATCTGACCCTTTATGCCTTTTCCACTGAAAACTGGCAGCGGCCCCAATCCGAAGTCGTTGCTCTGATGACCCTTCTTAAAAAATTTCTCGAATCGGAAAAAAAAGATATGCTGGATAACAATATCCGCTTGTATGCCATCGGACAGATAGAACGGTTGCCGGAAAATGTCCGGCGAACATTACATAACGTCATGGCGTTAACAAAAAATAATAACGGCATGACCCTAAATCTGGCATTGAACTACGGCGGGCGGGCTGAAATCGTTAAGATGGTAAAAGAAATTGCAATAAAAGCCAAAGAGGGTCGTATCGGTCCGGATTCAATAACACCGGAAATTATATCTGAACACCTGTATACACGTCAAATGCCTGATCCGGATCTTTTGATTAGAACCAGCGGAGAAATGCGCATAAGCAATTTTCTCCTGTGGCAGATAGCCTACTCGGAAATTTATATTACAGATACGTTATGGCCCGATTTTGGGAAGGATGAATTTGTGCGAATTCTGAAAGATTATCAGCAGCGGGAACGGAGGTTCGGTAAAATCTGAAGATGGACCTTAAGGGGATTCACCCCGGTACCATCTTCCGGAGCTACGGGGCCTGTCCCGGTACTTTCACGGGGAGCTACGGGGAAGGCCGGGTAAACGGGCAAAAATGATGGGTGAGCTTGTCCTGAACCCAGTTGAAGGAAAGGTGTTTTGTTACAACTAAAATGCATTTGAAACGATGGATTACAGCTTTTGTGGCCATTCCCTTTCTTGTTTTGCTGATCGGCAGCGGGGGGGCATTGATGTTTTCTATGGTTATCGGTGCCGTATGTCTCATAGCCTTTTGGGAATTTTTTCATATTTTACTGGGCAAAACCGAACCCGTGAATCCATTTTGCTTTAAGCTGTTGGCTTTCATCACGGGTCCGGCTATTATCTGGGCTGCATATATAAATTCATCCAAAATTATTTTAGGCCTTATTGCGTTAAATCTTATTGTCTGTGCCCTGATCTCTCTTCTTAAATTTAAAACTGATGATTCCGTATTGGAAATTGTTTTAAAACAGGTTTTGGGAGTTGTATATATCCCTGTATTTCTATCGTATCTTGTTTTGATCCGGAATGGTGATGACGGTGTTTCCTGGATTTTTTTCCTATTAATCGTGGTTTTTCTGGGTGATACCGGTGCATTCTATACCGGATCTTATTTGGGGCGACATAAGATTTGCCCTGCAGTAAGTCCGAACAAAACCATAGAAGGCTCTATTGGCGGACTTGCCGTCAATGTATGCGCAGGTGCTTTATTCAAAATCTTTTTTTTTCCGCTGCTTCAGTGGAACTTAAGTATCCTGTTTTTCCTTTGCATCGGTGTTGCAGGACAGGTGGGCGATCTGTTTGAATCTAAACTTAAAAGAATCGCCAATATAAAGGATTCCGGTGAATTACTTCCCGGTCACGGTGGATTTTTAGATCGGATTGATGCGTTGCTTTTCGCGGCCCCGGTCGCTTATTTTTTCATAGAATATATATTATAAAATGAAAAACCTTTCCATACTTGGATCCACAGGATCCATTGGGCGCAATACACTTGAAATTGCAGCAATGTTTCCCGAACGATTTACCGTAAAGGCGCTTGCAGCTAAAAATAATACGAGCTTATTGGCCGGTCAGGTAGAGAAATTCGGCCCTGACATCGCTGTGGTTTTTGATGAAACCCGTGCCATTGAATTGAAACATATGCTTTCGCCGGGCTCAAAGGTTGAAATTATGTATGGACAAGACGGTTACAGGACCGCGGCGACCTACGATTCTGTTGATATGGTTGTTACCGCCGTTGTGGGAGCGGCCGGACTGATACCGACCCTTGCCGCCATAGAAGCGGGGAAAAACATTGCCCTGGCAAATAAGGAAACCCTTGTAATGGCCGGGGAAATTGTTATAAAAAGGGCGGCACGAAATCGTGTAAAAATCATTCCAATCGATAGTGAACACAGCGCAATTTTTCAATGCATTGCGGGCAACCGCAGGCAGGATCTGGATAAAATCCTCCTCACTGCTTCCGGCGGTCCGTTTTTGAACCGGCCGGAAAATGAATTTTTGAAAATTAAACCCCAGGATGCGCTCAACCATCCGACCTGGCAGATGGGTAAAAAGGTTAGTGTGGATTCAGCGACCCTAATGAACAAGGGGCTTGAGGTTATAGAAGCAAAATGTCTGTTCGGTGTTTCACAGGAAATGATTGAAGTCCTGATCCATCCGCAAAGTGTGATCCACTCCATGGTTTCTTTTAAAGACGGCACGGTAATGGCCCAGCTTGGAATTCCGGATATGAAGGGGGCAATTGCATATGCCCTGTCCTATCCCGAACGTCTTGCTCTGGAGCAGCCGTTGCCTGATTTTGTCGGGATCGGGGCGCTAACTTTCGAACAGCCCGATTTAAATAAATTTCCATGCCTTGGTCTGGCGTATAAGGCCTGCCAAACCGGAGAGACGCTGCCGGCAGTGTTAAATGCCGCAAACGAGATGGCGGTTCAGGCTTTTTTGAAGCAACGGATACCATTTGTCAAAATACCTGAGGTTATCGGAAAAACAATGGAGAGCCATACGGTTGTTACGAACCCGGCCTTTGATGATATTGTCGAATCTGACAGATGGGCCCGGGAGCAGGCCCGAAATCTGATCGATAGAATATAACAATACAATTACTTTTCAGCAGGAACTTTTACAATAATGAGCGTTAATATATTTGCATTGGTCATCGTTTTGGGCGTACTGATATTTTTTCATGAGCTGGGACATTTCCTGGTTGCCAGGTTATTCGGCGTGGGGGTCGAAAAATTTTCACTCGGTTTTGGCCCCAGATTAATCGGTAAAAAGATCGGCATTACCGATTATATCATTTCCGCCATACCGTTAGGCGGATATGTTAAAATGGTTGGCGAGCAACCCGATGCCGAGTTAGATCCCGCCGACATTCCGATCTCATTTACCCACAAAAATGTCTGGAAAAGGATATTTATCGTTGCGGCCGGTCCTTTTTTTAATTTCCTTCTGGCCGTGATAATCTTCTTTGGTATTTTTCAAATTTCCGGCATGTTTATCTTACAGCCTTACATAGGAGAGGTACAGGAAGGTACGCCTGCATACCGGGGAGGTCTGGAAAAGGATGACCTGATTACATCCATAAATGGCGTTAATCTATCAACCTGGGAGGAAATGGCAGAAATTATTACGGGAAGCAAAGGCAGGCGCCTTTCCATATCCGTGCGTCGAGGAGATTCTACCCGGGTCGTAAATATTACGCCGGAAATCAAAACATTTAAAAATATATTTAACGAAGATGTAGAACGGTATGTCATCGGAATTACCGCGTCAGGTAACGGGTTCTCAAAAGAATTGAATGTGTTTCAATCCCTTTCCCAGAGCATTATACAGACCTATCATATCACCGTCCTGACCATAAAGGGTGTGATAAAGCTTTTGCAGGGGAGTATCTCGCCAAAAACACTGAGCGGGCCGATCATGATCGCCCAGATGGCCGGGGAGCAGGCCAGGGAGGGGGCGACCCATTTGATCTTTTTCATTGCACTGATCAGCATAAACCTTGCCATTCTCAATTTTCTTCCCATCCCGGTTCTGGACGGCGGCCATCTTCTTTTCTTTTTTATTGAGGCGGTCACGGGAAGACCGGTAAGTGTAAGGGTGCGCGAAATTGCCCAGCAGGCGGGTATATTTGTGTTGATTTTGCTGATGATATATGTGTTCTATAATGATATTGCGCGGGTCTTTTTTAGTTAGTTGTTACTACGGATGGATGCAATTCGACGATGCCATATCGACTTGAGATAGCCCTAAAATCCGAGCTGTTTGATGCTGAAGGGAACGGAATTCGCCGGAAGGCAAAGAATTATTTTGGTATCGATCTGGTCAGCGTTCGCTGCGTTTACATTGTCACCATTGACGCGGATCTTTCCAAGGATCAGCTGAAAACCATCCAAACAGAAATCTTTACCAATCCGGTAACACAGGTCTCCTCCTTGGATCCCCTTGATATGGAATTTGACTGGACCATCTGGGTCGGATACAGACCGGGTGTCAGGGATAATCCCGGAAGTACCGCTGTTGAGGCGGTGGAAGATATTCTGGGGATAACCTTCGGCCCGGGTCAGGCGATCTACACTTCAAAGCGATATTGCCTGAAAGGTAAAGGCCTGGCCGTGGAAGACATGAATAAGATTGCCGCCGAACTTCTTGCCAATGATATCATTCAGCAGTGGAAAATTTTTCCGGCCGACAAATGGAATCCTGCCCAAGGAACCGGTATTATCATCCCCAGTGTCATTCTTGACCATACCCCCACGGTGTCAACAATATCGGTAGACAGCGATTCGACCTTAAAAAAGATTAGTGACGAACGGGGCCTGGCATTGAACCCTTCGGATATACCGGTCATAAGATCCTATTTTTTGGATGCCGAAGTGCGAGCCTCGCGGGCTTGCGTGGACCTTTCAGATCCCACGGATATTGAACTTGAATATATTTCCCAGGCCAGAAGCGATCATTGTAACCATAATACCTTTCGAGGGCTGTTCCGTTATCTGGATCTTGAAACCGGTGAGACCGAGGTTATAGACAATCTATTTAAAACCTGCATCGAAACGCCGACGCTAACCCTGAAGGAAAAAAATCCCTGGGTGGTATCGGTGTTGTGGGATAATGCCGGCGTGGGACGATTTGACAGCAACCATTATTATGTTATTACCGGGGAAACCCACAATTCTCCGTCCAATATGGAGGCCTACGGCGGCGCCATCACCGGTATTGTCGGGGTTTACCGTGATCCTCTGGGAACCGGCAAAGGGTCGAAGCTGGTCATGGGCAGTTACGGGTATTGTGTCGGACCCAGGGATTATAACGGGCCCCTTAAGCCGCGTCTCCATCCCAGACGCCTTCTGGATGGTGTTATTGAAGGGGTAAGAGACGGCGGTAACAAGAGCGGAATTCCCACAACCTTCGGGCAGGTTTTGTTTCATCCCGGATATATGGGAAAGTGCCTTGTTTTCGTGACGGCAGTAGGAATCATGCCGGCCGTTATCAAGGAAGAACCGTCGGAAACAAAGAAAACATCTCCCGGAGAGCTGCTTATCATGTGCGGCGGGCGGGTTGGAAAAGACGGGATTCACGGCGTTACCGCTTCGTCAGAGACGTTTTCCGAGCATACCCCTGCCGGGCATGTTCAGATCGGTGATCCTTATACCCAGAAAAAAATGCACGATTTTTTGTTAGAAGCCAGGGACCGGGGCCTGATAAGATTTATTACGGATAACGGCGGGGGAGGGCTCTCATCATCGGTGGGCGAATCGGCCCGGTTTAGCAACGGGTGTGAGGTCCAACTTGAAAAAGTTCCTTTAAAATATCAGGGACTTGATCAATGGGAAATATGGGTTTCCGAATCCCAGGAACGAATGACCGTGTCCGTTGATCCGGCGCATCTTGAATATTTTATGGAGCTGTCCGGAATGCATGCCGTAGAGAGCACAGTCATCGGCCGTTACACCCATACGGGAAAACTTCATATCACCTATAACGGCCGGACCTGTGCTTACATAGATATGGATCTTTTAACGTCGGGTTTTCCCCAGTGGGAATTTGATGCCCAATGGCAGTCACCGGAAAGACGGGGTCTGTTTGAGCCGGTTCTAAAAGAGCCGTGTGACTATGATATGTTACTAAAGGATCTGCTTTCACGCCCCAATATTTGCTCCAAGGAATGGATAAGCAGGCAGTATGATCATGAAGTTCAGGGGTCCAGCGTGATTAAGCCCCTCGTGGGTGCGGATCGTGATGTCAATAGTGACGCGGTGGTCATACGGCCTGTGATCGACTCTAAAAAAGGTCTTGTATTTTCCCAGGCGCTGCTGCCCGCCTATTCCGCCATCGATGCCTATCACATGACAAGCTGTACCATTGATGAGGCGGTGCGCAGACTCCTTGCTGTGGGTGCAAATTTTGACCGTATCGGCGGCGTGGATAATTTCTGCTGGCCCAGTATTCAATTTCACCCTCAAAATAACCCGGACGGCAAATTCAAGGCGGCACAGCTTGTGCGATCATGCCGGGCGTTGCGTGACATCTGTCTGTCCTATGAAATACCGCTTCTATCCGGCAAGGACAGTATGTACGTTGACGGCCACCTTACCGGGTCATACGGCGAAACCCACAAAGTTTCGGCACTGGAGACCCTTCAGTTTTCCGCAACATCCGTTATCGACGATATCGCAAAATGTGTCACCATGGACAGCAAAATTCCCGGAGACCTGGTTTACATATTGGGGACCACGAGAAACGAACTCGGTGGATCCGAATATTACGAGCATTTGGGATATGTGGGGCGGAATGTGCCCCATGTGTTTCCGGAAGCGTCCGTCGATCTGTACCGTGCGTTGGGCCATGCCGTTGACAAAGAGCAGGTGGCCTCTGTTCACGGTATATATCGCGGCGGTCTGGGGGTACACCTTGCCATGGTGGCTATGGGCGGGAATCTCGGGATGACGGTTGACCTGGGTCTTGTTCCGACCGATCCGCTCGATCGCAATGATGTTATTTTATTTTCGGAATCGGCCGGCCGTTTCATTGTAACCGTCGATTCTGAAAACAGAAATATTTTCGAAAAAATGTTTAAAGGGCTTACCTGTGCCTGTATCGGGTCCGTAACCCATGAATCCGACTTCATCATAAAGGGGATTGACGGCAGGCCGCTTATAAACATTTCTGTGCAGGAACTCAAAGACGCCTGGAAAAAGCCCTTTGGAGAATTATTATAAAGGATAATGGAGAGATGAAATGAATCACATTAGGGCCCTTGTCCTTACGGGGTACGGCTTGAACTGCGACAATGAAACAGCTTATGCCTTAAGGCTTGCCGGCTCCGATGCCCACAGGGTTCATATAAACGCTCTTATCCACGGATCCGTGAATTTAACCGATTTTCAGATTATGGTGTTCGGAGGAGGATTCAGCTGGGGAGACGATCACGGTGCCGGTGTGATCCAGGCGGTCCGAATGAAGACAAATCTGGGGAATAAGATTTTAGAGTTTATCGATGCCGGAAACCTTGTCATCGGCATATGTAACGGATTCCAGACCCTTGTCAATCTTGGACTTTTGCCCGGTTTCGACCATGACTACACCCGGCGGTCGGTTGCACTTACATTTAATGACTGTGGAAATTTCAGGGACGATTGGGTGACTTTGAAGGTTATTTCCGAATCTTCCTGCATATTTACCCATGGATTAGATCGGCTGGAACTTCCCGTAAGGCATGGGGAAGGAAAATTTTATGCCGACCCGACCACGATCCGCCGTCTGATTGATGAGAACCAGGTCGTTCTCCGGTATGCAATGCCCGACGGCAGAACCGCAGACGGCAAATTCCCTTTCAACCCCAACGGATCGGTTTATGATATCGCCGGGATATGTGATCCCAGCGGCCGAATTTTCGGTCTGATGCCCCATCCCGAAGCCTTCAACCACTGGACCAATCATCCCGACTGGACGCGAATCAAGGAAAATAACAAACGCCGGCAAAGCAAAGCGGAATCCGGTCCCACCGTCGGTATACAACTGTTTAAAAATGCCGTTGAATATATCCGCAACGGGAGTATAAAATAATTTTATATCCCTATAAATTTATTTAATAGTTTTTCTGTCAAAAATATCACACTTCAAAACTGAATTTATCAATACAAAATTCCTTAATATTATTAACCGGCACCAGGATACATTGATTATTAACAATTATATCAAAGATAT
>Ga0307426_1002988_pt1 | contig 10318 bp, 8 predicted proteins | sample SalMarWE160340MG_FD_202165 | JGI IMG/M metagenome (GOLD analysis project Ga0307426, IMG submission 202165) | Salt marsh sediment microbial communities from the Plum Island Ecosystem LTER, Massachusetts, United States - WE1603-40 | ecosystem: Environmental > Aquatic > Marine > Intertidal zone >... | reverse complement strand
CTCGCAAGGTTTTACGTTGCAAGAGATTCGTTGCAACAACCAGCTACCTATTCGGTTGGTAAAGTGCAAGGAAATTATATATCAAGCCGTTGGGGACTACAGCAAAGGAGGGCGTCAATTCCCCATCCCCACTGAAGTGGGGAGTACCCTTGACGCAAACTCTATGGAAGAACATCTCCTCTCTTCTTCTCTCCTCCTCTCGATGCCCTGGATATTCCAGGGCTTTGACATTATCAGGCGATCTTCCCAATTTCAGTGTTCCTTTTCGTAAGCACCTGCATCCAATAGAGGGTAGAAGTTGAACCACAGATCCGGTCTTTAGAGGAAGTGGTCCCGTGAGGTCTTACCATCAGCACGGAACAAGTTGACGTTGTAGGATTTACTAATAAAGGAGAGGTGCTTGTGATCAACCAACCTACCCATATTTCAGACACAGAGTTTGAGGATAAGGTTCTCGGATCGTCCCTCCCGGTATTGGTGGACTTCTGGGCCCCGTGGTGCGGCCCATGCCGGATGGTCGCTCCGATGCTGGATAAACTAGCGCAGGAGTTCGCTGGGAAGCTCGTGATCGTCAAGGTGAACACCGATGAAAACCCGGAATGGGCCATGCAGTTCGGTGTCCAGGGGATCCCGACGCTGCTCGCCTTTGATTCGGGCCAATTAATCCGCGAACAGGTTGGCGCGCTTCCCGAGCCCTACTTACGCCGCTTTGTGGACGAGGTGCTGGAGGTCGCGCAGGCGCCGCTGCCGAATTAGATCCAGGATCATTTCGGTTCCTTGTTCTATTTATCGAGCCTCTCCCGGAACCAGGAGGGGCTCTTGTGCTCCAGGCGATTGACGGTCAGTCGTCAGGTAGTTGAATTCTGTCGGGAGGCCCAGCGTGAAGCGCTGCTTCCTCCGTATCAGGATCAGTTTTCCACAACCCACTCGTCGAATATACCCTGTAAATCGCAAGCACAAGTGGTTTCGGCGAGTTCCTGGAAGACCCCCGGGGTGACGATACCCCAGCGCAGCTGCTTGCCGTACTCGCTGAGAAAATCCGAGAAACGTTCTTCTCCCATCGACAACTCGAGTTGCTCGATGAACAACGGGCCTCGGCCGTACACGATCGCCCCATACTCGCGGCCGTCGTAAGCACTGGTCGCCAGGCCAATCGGGATCTCCAACTTCTCCACCCGATCCCAGCGCGAGAGCCATGAATCCCGGACTTGCTGGTATGCGCTCTCGCCATAGCGCTCACGAAAATAGAGGCCGGTGGCATACTGCGCCATGGCTTCATCCAACCAGGGATACAAAACCTGGTCATTACCGATGATGTTGTAGAACCACTGGTGGGCAACTTCATGCACTACGGTACCTTCCATGAATACCGTGGAGGGCAAATCCGAAATGGTCGCCTGAGGATCGTAAAGCCCGCTCGCCAGTGCGATGATCCCCGGGTATTCCATGCCCAGCGCTTGCATCGGTGTACCTATCATGTCGAATTCGATGTAGGGGTACGATCCGAAGTGGTCGTCAAAGATCGATAAGGCAGAGGAGGCGATCTCGAGCATCTCCTGCGCCGTCTCAGGATCTGCTTCGGACGCATAGTTTGTGATCGAGACTCCCTCTTTTTCGAGCGAGTAGCGGGTGAAATCCGTGCTGGCAGCCAGGTAGAAATCACGCGCCGGTCCGGCAGCCTGGAGCAGGATCTGGCTATCGCCGCTGACGGCGTGCTGTAAGGCAGTACCTGAGCTGACGATGACCAAATCCTGTGGAGCCTGGATCCGGACGAGGAAAAAACCTGCCTCAAGATGCGTCAGATCGCCGTGGGAAGGCGGGGTTTCGAGCGCCCAGCCGTCCTCATCTACCACAGGCAGCAATGGAAAGAATTCCTGCAGGAGAAGGATGCCGCCATGGTATCCAAAGAGGCCGTAGTTGCCGGCCATTTCGAGCGGCAGCGAGAGCCGGAAGCTGGCCTCGAGGATCACGCTCTCAGCGGATGGCAGTGGGTGTGGGAGAGGAATCTTGTAAACCGAATCCCCGGATTCCAGGCTGCCCACGACAACAGCCGAATCCACCTTTAGATCGGTGAGGTCTAACCTCCCACCGGAGATGTTCGGGTAGAGGCGCAGGTAGAGCGTGGAAAGCGGCTCGGCCAGCGGGTTGGCAAACCTGATAGACAGCTGTCCCGATAGACCCTTGAGATCATCGTCAAGGATCAGATCGATATGGTATTCCGTTGCATCCTCCAGCAGCGAGAGCGCAGGCGCGGCTTCAGCCGTTAGCCCCGCCGCATAGGGAGCAGGCTCACCCCATGCAGCCTCGAGCGGGTTTGATATGCTTTCAACTTCGCTGGGATCCACACTCGTGCCATTGGATACGGCACCTGAAGCGCATGCCTGGGTGAAGCTCATGACCAGGACTAAAACAATGCTGTGGACTGTCCAACGGGGGATCATCGGGCGGCCTCCTCGAAGGTATATTCGAACAGTTACCCTTACTACGCCTGTGAGGTCGTTATTGTTCAACAGGGGTCACGGTGGCAGCCGGGGGGATCTATGCAGGATAGGGAATTGGAAAGATCTCTGTGGTGTGACCGTCTGGCTTTTATCTGGATTAGCGCTGGACCCAGGCTTCGATGCCTTCGGAGGTGATCAACATCCACAGCCGGTTGCCCGCATCCTGAAAGGTCAGTGCCGCCTGCCAGAATTTCGCCACAGCCGATATCTTGTACAGGCCATTCCCAGTGCTGCAGAATTTCTGGACTTCGTCCAACGCACTGGTCCACGAATCAGCACTCTGGAGGACAAGTTCATGGATCCTGCTCGCAGATTCGGGGGGCTGGATCGTGCTGACCTGGGCCGTGATCTGCTTCATGAGCGCGTTATCGGCCACCAGGCGGCCGTCGCAAAGGACGGTATCGTTGCCAGCCTTTGAGGCCTCCAGGATGGCGCCATCACGCTGCAGCAGGATCCCCGCGTCGGTCATCAACGGCCCCATCAAGTTGGCGTAGGTAATCAAGTCCCGCAGGCTGCTGTCGCCGGGCAGCGCATTCGGTGTACTGACTACGGGCAGCGGGGTGGGGAAGCTGGTATAGGTCGCGGGTGGAGAGGCTGGATCAGTAGTCCCCGAATTCAATCCAGAAGAAGCCCGACCGCAGGCGAGCAGCGCGGCGCAAAGGGCGAGTGGGGGAAGCCAGAGCCATGATCGTGATCGCATACGTCATCCATTGATCTTGTCTATGTATCGCATCGGCTGCAAATCATGCAAGCCATCTCATTAGTGATACAAGGTCAATCGCTGGAAGGTTGCGCCGCAGGTTAATGGATCGAGTGCGGAGTGTGAGCCGCCTCAAGCATCTTGCGCACCGCCACAGTGAGAATTTCTGAAGTCAGCGGTTTCTGCAGCCAGGTAACCCGTTCTCGATCCAGAAATTCGCGTGTATGCCCGCCCAGTGGGTATCCAGTCATCATAATCATTTTCAGGTCGGGGTAATCTTCTTGAACTGCGTAGAAAAGATCACGTCCACCCATGTTGGGCATAACGAGATCGCTCAGGACGAGATCAATGTGCTCCTTACCGCTGGTGATAAGGTCGAGGGCACACTGGCCATCGGGAACGGAGAGCACGCTATAACCATACGACTCCAGGATTTCAGAGACGGCTGCCCGGGTAGCGTCGTCATCTTCGACCACGAGGATCGTCTCGCCTGTTCCATTCCCGCTCACCTGGGCTGTGACGGAAGAATGGTCCAGCTCGGCCTTAGTCGCCAGTGGGAGGTAGATATCGAAACGTGTCCCCTCGCCCGGTGTACTTACCGCGTCAATATAACCTTCATGCTGCTTGATGATGCCGTAGACCTGGGCCAGGCCTAAACCGGTGCCTTGACCCTGAGGTTTGGTTGTGAAGAACGGCTCGAAAATATGCGGCATAATATCAGGTGGGATCCCTTCGCCAGTGTCTGTAACATGGATCCGAACCCATGGGTCCGTCCCCATGCCCGGGAACGGAGCCGTAGCGGGATCGATTTCCACGTGCTCCAGCCCAAAGCGGAGCTGACCGCCCTTGGGCAAGGCATCCTTTGAGTTCAGTGCCAGGTTCAAGATCACCTGCTGCATGCGAGAAGGGTCAGCCTGGACGAAGTAGGATTTCGCCGTTTCGTGTTCGAATATAACCTGCACCGTTTCAGGCAGGGTGCGCGACAGTAAGCTTTCGATTTCTTCAAAGAAAGGCACGAGGTTGATTACATGCCGCTCCATCACCGATCGCCGGCTGAAATCGAGCACCTGTGCCGTCAGGTTTGCACCGCGCTGCGCCTGACTGAAGATTGTATTTAAGCGTTCCCTGTCCTTCTCGTGCACCTCCGAGTTATTGAGCATAAGCTCTGCATAGAGCAGAATGGTGCCCAGAATGTTGTTGAAATCGTGAGCGATCCCGGCCGCCAACTGGCCAACGGCGGCCAGGCGTGATTGCAGCTGAGCCCGTTCCTGCGCCAATCGGGCTTCGGTTACATCTCGGATGACAGCCAGCATCACGGTCTCATCGCCCAGCAGACAGGTGCGGGAAGATATCTCAACCGGTACGGTGCTTCCATCGGACCGGACGTGCGTGCTCTCCAGGACGATCTCTCCTGTGCCAGATGCCCGCACCTCCTGTAGCAGGATAGAGGCGTTCTTTGTCTCTTCGAGATCCGAAAATGAAAGCTGGAGCAGGTCCTCTCGAGAGTAGGCGTAGAGTTCACACGCCCGGGAGTTTGCGTCTACGATCCTTTGCTCCCGACCTACAACCAGGATGGCGTCCTGGACGCCCTCAAAGATGCTGCGGTAATTGACTTCAGATCGCTTCAAAGCTTCCGCCTGGGTTCTTCGACTGATTGTGGAAGTAAGTGAGCCTGCAATTGACTTCAGCCGCGTCAAGTCAGCCTCGTTGAAAGGCTCGTTACGGCCCATGATGATCATACCGATGGCGTGACCTTCAGCCAGGAGAGGCACGAGGGAAATCGATTGAAGAGGGATCAGGTTCACAACATATTGTGCTGCTTTCTCAAGCAGCTTTGTACGCAGGTCGCTTTTGATGTCAGCCATCTCGATCAGCTTTCGCACAAGCTGCACGCAATCTTCTGGATCGTTGAACACGAGCGGCTCTTGCGAGGTCAGAACCTCGGCCAGGATCGAGCCTGGCTCGACCCTCATACGGTGCCCACGTATACTTGATTCCGTGATCTTGTCGAGGGCTTGCACGAGGCGCTGTGGTATGCCGATATTTTTGGCGATGAGATGCTGCCCATCTTCGCTGAGCAAGTAGGTCGTTGTCCCTAGCGACCCGAACAGTTCCTTGCTCGACTCCGACAGTAGATCGAGGATGTCCTGTAAACTCGATCCGCGGTTGATCGCATGGTTCAGATCGTTAAGCAGCTTCAGATCCTCCGCCTGCTGTTTGATCCTTTTCTCTGAAATTCGGCGATCGGTGATATCCTGCTTTATGGCGATGAAGTGAGTGATCTCGCCCCGCTGATCCTTGACCGGGGTGATGGTTTGTTCTTCGAAATAGCGCGTCCCATCGCGGCGGACATTGACCAGTTCACCCTGCCAGACCGATCCAGCGAGGATCGTGTTCCACATCTCGGCGTAGAACTCCTTCGAGTGCTCCCCCGATTTAAGGATATTTAGCTTAACGTCGATAACCTCTTCCTGTTGATAACCACTCAACTCGATGAACGCCTGGTTGACCCATTCGATCTTGCCATCACGATCGGTGATCACGACAGCATTCGCCGCCGATTCGAGGGCTGTCACGAGTAGTGAGATGCGACCCTCGGCTTTTCGCCGTTCTTCAAGCTCGCGTTGAACTTCACCGTACAAGCCAGCATGCTCGATGGCCGCGCCGATCTGATCAACCAGAGTTTCCATGACGATTGAGTCGTGCTCGTCGAATGCATCCAGGCTATCCGACTGGATATCGAGCACACCCAGAATGCGTCCACCCACGCGGATCGGAATTGCCAACTCTGATTGGCTGTGGATGTTGTCTGGGTAGCGGTTGATATAGCGTGGGTCCTCGTTGACGTTTCCTATGAGCAGGATCTCGCCCTGTTCGGCGGAGGTTCCAACGATCCCCTGACCGATGTCAAGCCGGTGATTTGGTGGGAAATGTTCGGAGTACTTCCCGGCCCGGGCGCGCATCACCAGATCGCCGTGCACTTGATCGATAATGAAAATCCCAACATGCGGATAGTTGAAGCTCGCTTGAACAAGCTCGACCGTCCGGGTTAGCACGTTGTTCATGTCCAGGACTGAAGTAATCTTCTGGCCTATCTCATTCAGTAGTCGCAGCTCGGCTACACGGCGTGCTTGTTCTTCCTCCGAATGTTTTTGTCCTGTTAAATCGGTCACAATGCCAAGGATGGCTGTACTGCCCGCAAAATTAATCAGCCGGGTAGTATGGATCGTATTCAGCTTGCGGCCGTCCTTCGTGATGAGTTCCGACTCGTAGGGTGGAACCTCGATCTCCTGCATGTGCTGACCAAACCGTTCGCGAATAAACGACCTGTAATCAGGAGCGATGAGATCCATGAAGTCGAAGTCTGTCGAATAGTACTCGTCGCGTGTATAGCCCATCATTTCTTCAGAGGCTTCGTTCACATAGGTGATCCGGCCGCCCTGGTTGATGAAGATCATGTTCGGTGATTTATCAGCCAGGGTCCGGAATTGATCCTCTGACTCACGCAGTGCCTGTTCCATCCGTTTGCGATCGGTGATATCACGCCCGACACCCTGGTAGCCGATGATCGTACCGGATTGATCGGCAATGAGGCGATCCCGCCACTGGAGCCAGATCTCCTCCCCATCTTGCCTGGTAAGTGGATGTTCGGTGGTGGTGAACGGGTTCTGCGGAGTGAGCTGCTCCCTTGTTTGCTGCAGGTAGGCCAGGTCAGTCTCCTGCATGAAGTCCTTATGCTTCTTGCCAATCAGATCGGAGCGCTTTGCATTGTGGAGCCTGGCGTAGGCCTCGTTGACGAAGGTAATGATCCCTTCGGGAGTGCAGCGGTTGATATACTCCGTCTGGTCCTCAAGGATTGCTCGATAGTGGGCTTCCGAGGATTCGGAAAGCAAATCAAGCTGGGTATCAGCCGACTCGCCGATGCCCGGTACCGAAGGAACGAGTGAAGCGGCTTCTCCAACCGCTTTCAGGTGATCGAGAAAGCGCTGCCATAGGGCATCATCAGGTGGTTGATCGCGGCTCAAACCAAGCTCACGAAGCTGTATCGATATCCAGTCATCCATCATTGGCATACCATCATGGGAACGTGTTTATTGGTGGAAGGTCTCGTACGCACAAATTCAGTAATTCCCGTTCCCGGCCGCTTGCCCGAGCTCGGGAAGTGCATCCCCTTCAAGTAATTGTGCAGGCTGACGGCTCTCATGATGCAAGCTTTCCCTGCTGGGACCTTGGCTTCCGGCTCTGTTCCAGGTACCGATCAAGCATCTCAACGGAATAACGGCGATGCCCACCCGGGGTGCGAAATGGGGCCAGGTAACCATTCTGCTCCATCCGGTAGAGTGTATTCAGGCTCACACCGATGTAACTGGCTGCATCACGAGCTTTCAACAATGTGGAATTCAGTTGGCGCATCATGCTTCCTGCTGCAGTGCCATTAATAGGCCTGCCAGCGTATGTACACCGATTGTCAGATGGTTCAGTCCCAATATTGCCCAGGAATCTATGATGGCGTTTGGCAAGTTTTGAGTAGGTTTGATACGCGTTTGCCGTTCTAGAATATCCCGAATCATTTCCATGCAGCTTGCTTCGTAAGTTACCTGTAAGGTCATCTGCTTATGCATGATCCTCAACCCTGTGATGGTAGAATTGCCGACCATGTCTGCTGAGAGCGATCCAAACCTCCTGCGAAACGGCACTACTGCTTCGCCGCTTGAAGAAACCCAACCCCTCCGTGCTTCCTCCAGCCGTAGGGCACGCACAGGCTGGCGGCGAATAGCGGCCAGCCGGGGGGCACTCCTCGGTGTGGCTGTTTTCGTCATGCTTGCCTGGCCGGGCCGCATCAACCTCCTTGTGCTGGGCATCGACCGGACTCCGCCCGGTACGGCGGTGGGTCGCAGCGATACGATCATCATGGCAAGCATTCTTCCTGCCCTGCCGCGCGTAGCCCTGCTCTCGGTCCCGCGCGATCTCTGGGTCAGCATCCCCGGCTTCGGCGAGAACCGGATCAACGCAGCCCACTTCTACGGTGAGGGGCAAGAACCGGGGAGCGGGCCTGACCTGGCTATGGCCACGATCGAGCAGAATTTCGGCGTCGACATGGACTATTACGTCCGAATTCAGTTCGAAGGTCTTGTAAAATTTGTGGATAGCCTGGGTGGCGTTCCCATTACGCTGGATGAACCAGTGGGCAAGCTGAGAGCAGGTTCGTATACGTTGGATGGGGAGATGGCGCTCGCTTTTGTGCGTGATCGGTCTGCGGCAGATGATTTCACACGGCTCCTGCGTGGGCAGCACTTCATCCGGGCAACCCTGCAGCGTCTTGCTCAGCCCAGCGCATGGCCCAGGATTCCGGCTGCTATGGCGACCTTTATAACAGCCGTAGACACAAACCTCCCTCTCTGGCAAATTCCCCGGCTGGCCTTTGCCATCCTGCGTGTGGGGCCGCTTGGATTGGATACTCGCACCATCGACCGTTCGATGGCGACCGGTTTCACCACCTCAGCTGGGGCACAAGTGCTCGCCCCTGATTGGGAGCGCATAAATCCGGTCCTGCTTGAATTTTTCGGTCAATGAGATATCACCGCTCCGGTGGTTTTAGACGATGGAGACATTATGCTAGAACTTAGTGACGGCTCTCCCCCCTAAAGGAGGGAGCTTCTCAGGCTACGCTCGCCCCAACGGGCCACGTTAGCGCCTGACGGGCACGTCCTGCCCGACTTAGTATGTTCAGCGCGGCGTTCACATCACGATCAACCGTGTAGCCGCAGTGAGGACAACAGTGTACACGTTCGCTCAACTTCTTTTCGACGATACAGCCGCACTCGTGGCACACCAGCGACGTGTGCTTCGGATCAACCGTGACGACTTCGACCCCAGCCCTGACGGCCTTGTAGTCGAGCAGGTCACGGAACATCCCGATGCTGACGTCGTGCGCCGCGCGGGCGAGACTGCCGTTCCTGAGCATGAAGTTGAGGTCGAGGTCTTCGAGCGCGATCACGCCGTAGGTTTCGACGAGCCACGCCGTAATCTTGTGCCACCAGTCGCGGCGCTGATTGGCTATGTGCTCCTGTTGGCGCTGTACCTGTCGAACAGCTTTCCACCAACGGCGGCTTCCCTTCCTGCGACGGGCGACCGTGCGCTGCAAGATGCGCAGCTTGCGGAGCGACCGTTCGAGGTGACGCGGGCTGCCGATGATCGTGCCGTCACTCAGGGCGAGAGCGTGGTGAATACCCACGTCGATGCCCACCGCCGGGCCTTCGTGCGGTTCTGGCTCTGGGCCGGAAAGCTCAACTTGCAGCAGGACGTACCACCCGGACGGCTTCCGCAGCAGGATGATGTTCTTGAGCATGCCGCCATCGGGCAGGTCGCGATGCCACCGCACGGTGACGAGACCCACGTTCTGAAGGTACAGCTTCCGACCCTTGAGGCTTGCCCCATCACCCGGCTTGAAGTTCACGCTGTTGAAGCGGTCAGTGCGCTTGAAGCGGGGCTTGCCGCGCTGCCCTTTGAAGAACTCGCGCCACGCGCTGTCGAGCCGCCTGAGTACCTGCTGCCCGGCACTCATGTTGAGCACCCGCAGCGGGTTGTCATCCGGCTGCTCGTTGCGCCAGTCCCGCCACATCGCCGCCTGCTCGTAGTAGGTGGCCGTGTGCCTGCTCTCGCACCACCGCTTGCGGCGGTAGTCGAGCGCCCGGTTGTACAGCCAACAGCAGGCCCACAGGATGTCGCTCATCACGGCTTCCTGCCCGGCGGTCGGGTACAAACGGTGCTTGTAGGTCAGGATCACCTAACGTCCCTTCTGCCGTTCGATGTAGCGTTGGATCGTCTCAGCGGACACATGCCCGGCGGTTCCGGCATCGTAGCTGCGCGTCCATAGGAACGGCAGGCGGCTGCTCGGTTCGGGAAAGTCCTTGCGCAGTTGGTGGCTCGTGCCACCCTTGATGCGGAAGACGATTTGGTTGATCACGATCGTCGGGGGAAACGAGACGAACAGGTGAACGTGATCGGGCATCACCGTCAAGTCAAGCACTTCTCCACCGTTTTCTTCAACGATTGGCGGGATCAATTCCGCAAGGTGCTTACCGACCTCGCCTTCAAGCACAGGGCGGCGAAACTT
>Ga0307426_1002987_pt1 | contig 10318 bp, 9 predicted proteins | sample SalMarWE160340MG_FD_202165 | JGI IMG/M metagenome (GOLD analysis project Ga0307426, IMG submission 202165) | Salt marsh sediment microbial communities from the Plum Island Ecosystem LTER, Massachusetts, United States - WE1603-40 | ecosystem: Environmental > Aquatic > Marine > Intertidal zone >... | reverse complement strand
CCTCCTGGTCACGCCGCTCATGCACCAAGCCCGTGCGCGCAATTGACCGGTTGACGCATCCCCCACCAAGTTTCGGTCCTTGGCACGCTCGATTCCGGTTCGTGATGGTCACGAACTCAAGAGTGGGCCGTTCGTGTGCTTGGTCTTTCGTGTGCTTGGTCTTTCTTGTGTTTGGTCTTGGGCTCTCAAACCACAACGGGTGGCGATGCTTTCGGTAATGGATCTGAGTCGCGTGAGGCGGCTGCTCTGTCTCGGCGCGCATTGTGACGACATCGAAATCGGGGCCGGCGGCACCATTCTGCAGCTGGCCAGGGCTCATCCTGGGCTCGAGGTGCGGTGGGTCGTGTTCGCCGGCGAGAACCCTGTACGGGTCGAGGAGGCGCGCCACTCGGCGGAGGTGTTTCTGAACGGCGCCGCCAAGAGCGAAATCACCATCCACGGATTTCGCGACGGGTTCATGCCCTATTACGGAGAGCTGGTGAAGGAGACCTTCGAGGAGATCAAGTCATCCTTCGTGCCCGATCTCATTCTCACCCATCACGATGATGACCGGCATCAGGACCACCGCCTCGTGTCCCAGCTGACCTGGAACACTTGGCGGGACCATATGATCCTCGAATATGAAATCATGAAATATGACGGGGATCTCGGCCGTCCCAACATGTTCGTGCCGCTGTCCCAGGATCTCTGCCAGGACAAGATCGGCGGATTGCTGGACGCGTTCCCCTCCCAGTCCAAGCGGCAATGGTTCAACGAAGAGGCGTTCTGGTCGCTGCTCAGGCTGCGCGGCATCGAGTGCAACGCCCCCTCTCGCCTCGCCGAAGCGTTCTTCGTCCGCAAGATCATGGCGTAAGCGACGCCTGCGGCGCCGATTACGCGACGGTAGCAGGCGGCCTTGCCTGGGGTTCCCAACCCTCCAAAAGGGGTAGAGCGGCACTCCGTGGCCGGACTACCACCGATGATGCACCGCCGCATGACGCCCCATCCTTTTGCGCGCCGCGTCCGCGAAGCCTTCTCTGGCATCCTGCTGCCCGAATAGGGCGTGGCGCCCTCGAAAGGCCTGGCAGCGGAGGCGTCGCCCGACTGGGACTCGAATTGGCTGAAGACATGCCAACGGAGCCGTTAGAGATCCTGGTCACGGGAGCCACGGGCTTCATCGGCCAGCATCTCTGCCGCCGCCTGTGCGCTGACGGTCATCGCGTCCATGCGACGTCGCAGCGGCAGTATCAGACGCGGCAGTCAGGTCCGCGTTGGCATCATGCCGACATGGCCGATCTCGGCGCGGCTCGCCACTTTTTTGCGACCGTCAAGCCTGATGTGGTGTTCCATCTGGCGTCCGAGGTCGATGCGACCCCGGACTTCACGCCGGTGCTGCCCCCGTTTCATGGCCTCCTTGCGAGCACGATCAATGTGCTGGTGGCGGCTATGGAGGAGAACTGCCAACGCATCATCTTGACCGGCTCGCTGGCCGAGCCGATGCCAGGCGAGCGGATCGCAGTTCCGCCGTCTCCCCATGCTGCAGCGAAATGGGCCGGCGCCGGCTACGGCCGCATGTATCACGACCTGTTTGCCGCGCCCGTCGTCATCCTGCGCCCGCTCAAGACGTATGGCCCGGGCCAGGCCGTCGCCAAGCTCATCCCCTCAGTCACCCTTGCTTTCCTTCGCGGCGAGCGCCCCAAGGTCTCGAGCGTCACACTCGCTGCGGACTGGGTGTACATCGCCGACGTGGTCGAGGGCTTCATTGCCGCCGCCACCGCCCCCGGAATTGAAGGCGAGACGATCGATCTCGGCACTGGAACGCTGGTGCCCATGCGCAGCGTCGTCGAACGTATTGCCGGCATCCTCGGCGGCGATAAGGAGGTGGACTTCGGCTCTGGCTCTTTGCCCGATCGGCCCAACGAGAACACCGTCGCTGCCAACACCGCCGACGCCGCGAAATATCTCGGATGGCACGCGCGCACCTCGTTGGACGATGGCCTCCGGCAAACCGTCGAATGGTACCGGCGGAGACGGTTTAGCGTGGCAGAACAGAGGCTCCACTCCGGAGCACCGGCCAAAGGCCTGAAGCAGATGCTGCCTTCGGCCTGAAGAATCCCGGAAAATCCTTACTTGACCGGCTTGGCCCCTTGCCAAACCGACCTGACGGTCCCGGCGTCCAGCGGAGATGCCTCGAAGCAAACCTCCCACCAAAGGATGAGGCACGGCGCTGGCCCTGCGGGTTACCACCAATTGTGTCCCAACGCGCGGCGACACACCCCCTTTGCGCGCGCCTCGCGTCCGGCCTTCTCTGGCATTTTGCTCCGGAGAACGGCCGGAGCCATCCGCCACCCACCAAACTGTTAGGTCGCCAATGAGCCAAGCTTTAGGCCGCGCCGCCCCCCGTTCGGACTTCGGTCTCGAGCTGCGCCGACCGCAGACACTCGGGCCACGACCCGGTGATGTGAAGCGCGCATCGGCTGAAAGCCGCCCCAAGCAGACGCCTGGCAACGCAGCCGGGGGCTACCCTGGAACAGCGGCGTGTTTGTCATGAGCACCGAGGCCAATCTCGGCGAGGACGACATCGTGAGCTCGGACGACATTTATTGCCTATTGCCGCTTACCAGACGAGACACGTTGAAAGTGGTCTTGAGGCAGGAGGACTGTCATGAACAACACGGTGTATTGCGCGGGACAGATTTGGCCCGGCTGCCGAAGGACATCGTCGCCCTGTAGAACGACGGCGCGGCTTTGGACGCCGAGCCGACCTACATGCCGACAGGCGTGAGGCTAGGCCCTTGAGCGGACATCATTCGCCACACGTTGCAAGCCTGGTCACCGGGGGTGGCGGCTTTATCGGCCAGCATCTTTGCCGCCGGTTGCGCGCCGAGGGCCATCTGGTCCACGCAACGTCACGCCACCCGCGGGCGTCGGAAGAGCACGGTCTGACCTGGCACCAGGCCGACATGGCAGACCTCGCCACTGCTCGCCGCCTCCTTGCAAGGCTCAAGCCGGATGTCGTATTTCATTTGGCAGGCGCAGTCAGCGCAAAGCCCAATCTTGCACTCGTGCTGCCGGCGTTTCGGAGCCTGCTCACGAGCACGATCAATGTACTGATCGCTGCGACAGAGGCCGGTTGTCAACGCATCGTTTTGATCGGCTCGCTGACCGAACCGCTGACCCACGGCTACGGCGCAACTCCGCACTCCCCCTACGCCGCCGCAAAATGGGCCGCCTCCGGCTATGGCCGCATGTTTTTCAGCCTCTACGACGCGCCGGTGGTCATCCTCCGCCTGTTCATGACCTTCGGCCCAGGTCAGGCCACTGCCAAGCTTATCCCTTCGGTAACGCTTTCGCTCTTGCGCGGGGAGCGGCCCAGACTCTCAAGCGGAACGATGAGCTTTGATTGGATCTACATTTCCGATGTAATTGACGCCTTTGCCGCCGCGGCGACCGCGTCAGGAATTGAGGGTGAGACGATCGATCTCGGTTCGGGAACGCTTACGCCGATACACGACATCGTCGGCCGGCTGGTGCGGATCGTCGGGAAAAACATAGAGCCCGAGTTCGGCGCGCTGCCGGACCGGCCGCATGAGAATGCGATCGCCGCGAACATTTCGGTCGCCGCGGAATGCCTGGGATGGCGAGCAAAAACGCCATTGGACGAGGGCCTACGCCAAACCGTGGATTGGTACAGGGGGACAACCGCTAGACCTGTCGAGTCGCGCCTTTGCCGCACGTCTCCCTGACCTTGGCTCGCCCTTCAAGTATGGCGCAAGCTGGTTACTTCTGAAGTTCCCGAAGGCCGAGTTCACGCCGCGCCTATTCTAGGGCCTCCAACGCATTCAATCCGTTCGAAAACTCGGTCTTGTGGTCATGAGTATAGCGACCGACTCTCAGACAACATCCGTCGAAGCCCGGGAAAGGTGGCTGGATAGGGAGCTTCAGGGTCGGAGCGGCGTTGGCGGCTACCTGGCGGGGCAGAAACGCTGCGTCGTGGTCGCGGTGTCCCTGCTCTGCTCGGATCTCATTTCCGCGTTCCTCGCACTTTTCCTTATCGACAGCGTCTTCCACCTTGCGTTGACGAAGTCGGCGCTCACCGGACTGCCGCTGTTGATCGGGCTGTTCTACATGCTGGGGCTGTACAGCGGCGATACCTTACCTCTCGGCGAGCGCTTGCGGGCACGGCTGCTCGGCACGCTGGCTTTCGTCGGAGCGCTTTGCGTGGTCTCCGGCGAATATCTCCAGGCGGACGCTTGGCTCGCGGCCGCGTGCCAGTTGGCCCTCGTGTTCCTTCTCGGTTACTACGCCGAGACCGCGATGCGCCATGCCCTCATTCGGCGCAGGCTATGGGGTGCCGCGACTCTCTTCGCTGGCACGAGCCCCTCGATTGAGCAGGCCCGCGCCTTGCTGTCTGCAATCCCCGAACTCGGCCTGCGGCCGGTCGGCCGCGTGGGCTCGGCGGACGATCTCGCCCGCATGGATCGCCCAGACGTCGAGCTCGTCGTCACAGCAACGAAAAGAGATTTCGTCCGCATGGCGAATGCAGCCAAGCTTGCCCCCTTTCCGCCGCGCGTGCTGCTGCTGCAGACTAAGCCTCAGCCGGCCGGTGTCTTTCTCGGTCCTGACACGATCTGCCTCGCCATCGGCAAGGATATCAACGCGCCGCGCAACCGGCTGATGAAGCGGGCGATCGACCTTGTCATCAGCCTCCCGGCAATGCTTGTCGCTCTGCCCGTGATCTGCGCGCTCGCGGCTTTGATCAAGGTCTTCAGCCCTGGGCCCGCCTTCTACGGGCAGGCGCGGGTCGGGTTCAACAACCGCTCGCTCCGCGTGCTTAAGCTGCGCACCATGCACTGCAATGCCGAGCGGCTCCTCGAGGACTATCTGCAAAGCAACGAGGCCGCGCGCCTCGAGTGGGAACGCTTCTGCAAGCTGTCACGCGATCCGCGCATCCTGCCCTATATAGGCAAAATCATTCGACGCATGAGCCTCGACGAACTGCCCCAGCTTTGGCAGGTCGTCCGCGGCGACATCGGCCTGATCGGGCCGCGGCCCTTCCCAACCTACCACACCGACCTATTCGACCCGGAGTTCCAGAAACTCCGCTTGAGCGTGCCGCCGGGCCTCACGGGCTTCTGGCAGGTGTCGTCACGCAGCAACGGCGATATCGAGGCACAAAAGGTCCAGGATCTCTATTACATCCGCAACTGGTCGATCTGGCTCGACCTGTACGTCCTGCTGCAGACCGTCCCGGCCGTTATAGGGGCACGCGGCGACCGCTAGCCCTGACGGGCTCAACCGACATCCTACGCCTGAGTTCTCCCTCGATGTCGCTGAGCGGGCGAAAATTACGATCCTTGGCGGAGATCATGGTCACCGGTAGAGGCCAGGGCAACCCGAGGCGCTCATCGTCATGCAACAGGCCGCCCTCGGCGCCAGGGGTGTAGCAGGCGCTCATTTCATAGCTCGCGTCGGTGCGGTCCTCGAGCACCTGGTAGCCGTGGGCGAACCGCTCAGGCACATAGAGGGCGCGCATGTTAACGGCGTCAAGCTCAACGGCAACATGCTGGAGGTAGGTGGGGCTTTCGGGGCGAAGATCGACAATAATGTCGAGAATGGCGCCGCGGGTGCAGCGCACGAGCTTAGTCTCGGCAGCCGGGGGAAACTGGAAATGCATGCCGCGCAGCGTGCCCTTCCTCGGATTTGAGGCAATGCTTGCCTGGGCAATGACCGGCTTCAGGCCCCGCTCCTGAAACTGCTGTTGGCAGAACATTCTGGCAAAAAAGCCGCGCTCGTCGGTCTGGCGCTCAAGGTCGATGATGAACGCGCCTTTGAGCTTGGTCTCGGTAAAGATCACGTCCGGGCCGCCTGACTTTTAGCGAGGCTTACGCGGCAGCGGCACTGGCGTGCCTCAAGTCCGTGGTCAAAACGCCATCGCCTATCAGCTTCTGAATGTGGCTGATGCGCTGGTAGCGAGGACCCTCGAACTCTCCAAGGGTCAGATCGGAGCGCCTATACGCGGCAAAAAGCTGCTCGGCACCGCTGCGGGCGTTCCATTCAGGCTTAAAGGCCGGCAGCACGCGGGCGATCTTGGCGAAATTAACGCGATAAGAGCGCAGATCTGGACCTGCATCTGAGGCGATCTCGACCCGGCAGCCAGGGACGACGTCGACAACGATCTCGGCGATCTCGCGGATGCGATAGTTATGCGCAGTGCAGCCGACGTTGAACGCCTCGTTATGCACGGCCTCCTCCGGCGCTTCGAGGGCGGCAATGAAGGCTCGCGAGATGTCCTCGATATGGACGATGGGACGCCACGGCGAGCCGTCAGATTTCAGGAAAATCAGGCCGGTGGTGACCGCCCAGGCCACAAGGTTATTGAGCACGATGTCGAATCTGAGCCTCGGCGACAGACCGTAAGCGGTGGCCGGCCGGAGGTAAACGGGGCAGAAGCCGTCGCCAGCGAGCTTGGCAATGTCCCGCTCGGAGTGAACCTTGGAGGTGCCATAGGGCGTAACCGGATTGAGTGAGCTTGTCTCCTCCACCATGGCGTCGCCGGCGAAGCCGTAATTGCTGCACGACGAGGCGAGCAAGAAGCGTTTGACTCCGGCGGCCTTGGCGAGCCCCGCGAGACGCACACTGGCGCGGTGGTTGATGCTGTAGGTCGTGTCGGGGCTGAGATTGCCGAGCGGGTCGTTGGACAGGGCGGCGAGGTGAATGACGGCTTCGACCCCATCGAGGTCCCTCGCAACGGCGTCGCGCACATCTTTCCGGATATGCGGCACTTTAGTGATCTCGCCGCCCTCGGAAAAGGTGCAGCTCGCATAAAGATCGCTGTCAAGGCCGACAACCTCATGCCCTGCCTTGATCAGCATGGGCACCATGATGGTGCCGATGTAGCCCAAATGCCCGGTGACTAGTACGCGCATGACTTTTCTCCTTTGCAGCTCGGAATCGGGCGGCGAGCAGCTCTACCCCACCTTCCGGCTAGCGCTTAGCGCGGGCATCTTAGGTCTGCTGGGTCGCCAGGGCATGTTGCCCTGTTCGACCATATCCTCAAGGACTTCCCTGTCTTTCAACGTGTCCATCGGGCGCCAGAAGCCTTCATGCTTGAAGGCGAGGAGCTGATCCGCCTCGATAAGCCGGCGGAAGGGGGCTTCAACCAACTCCTCACCGTCCTGCAGATAGTCGAAGATGTCGGACCGGAAGATGAAAAAGCCGCCATTGATCCAGAGGTCGGCGTCCTTGGTGGCGAGCAAGCCCGTGACCTTGCCACTGCTTTCTATATCGACGAGATGAAGGCTGAACGAGGGGCGCACCGCGAGGAAGCAGCCTGTCTTTCCGCTTTCGCGGAAGGCTTCAATCATGGCCGGCAGGTCGACGTCGGATAGCCCGTCGCTATAGTTGGCAAGGAACATCTTTTCGCCTTCGACATGCCCCCGCACGGCGAGCAACCGCTCGCCGATGTTCCGCCACAGCCCGGTGTCGATCATGGTGATGCGCCAGTCGCGCTGAGGATCGCCAAGGGTCTCGATATTGTCGCCGAAGCCGGATACAACGCAGTCGGCGTAGATGTGGGGCCGGTAGTTGAGAAAGAATTCCTTGATGACGTTCGCCTTGTACCCCAGGCAAAGAACGAAGTCCTGGTGGCCGTATTCGCTGTAGTACTGCATCAGATGCCAGAGGATCGGCTTCTCGCCGATGGGGATCATCGGCTTCGGCACGTTTTCCGAATAGTCGCGGATCCGCGTGCCCAGTCCCCCGCAAAACAGGACCGTTTTCATTTCAAAACCTCGCTGTTGGAAGCCGCGGCCGGGTGGCGCCAGGCCGATCTTTCTTTCGTGTCGCGCGCGTCTTTCCGGGTGAGGAGCCGCCCGCCGATCTTCACGCAATGCGCTGCGACCATTGCGGTGCAGATGAGCTTATCCAGCCTCCCAATGGGCTTACCTCTCGGCGCTGAGAAGTACGCCTCGAGCTGCCGGGTACGCCGGTTGTAGGCCTCGCCGCCGGTTGAGAGGTAACCCTTTAGCTCCTCGCGGGAGAGCGTCCATGAGCCGTTGGGACAAAGACGTCGCAGGAAAAGCGGCTCCTGGCTTGACTTGAAGCGGCCGAGCAGTGCGAGCTCCCCGAGCAACACGCGGTCGCTGCCGGCAAAGTTGGGCAGGAGCCGCGTCTTGAGCAACGCCTCGCGCCGGATCACACCGAAGCTATGCGTTCCCCAACAGGCGCCGGCCAGCACCTGCCAGAACCGCGCGGCCGGGCTTGCACTGTCGCCGACTTCAGGGCTGTCGGCCTTCTGCCGCGTGCCGGTGCGGGGATCGATATAGGCGCCGGACCTGGCATCGAAGGGAAAGGGTTGCCCCCGGTCATCGACGAAGGCGGTGCCACTATGGGCAAGCACAACGCCGGGGTGCTGATCGAGCAGCCTGATGCAGGTCTCGAGATACGTCTCGCGGTGGAGGTCGTCATGGGCCGCCCATTTGAACAACGGCGCCGCCGACAGGTGGAAGACCCGGTTGAAATTGGCTACCGCGCCCAAATTGCGCTCATGGCGCACATAGCGAAGCCGCCGATCGCGCTTTACGTAGTCCTGGCAAATCTCTTGCGTGCGATCAGTGGAGCCGTTGTCGCCGATGACGATCTCGTAATCGCCGAAGGTTTGCGCGAGCAGACACTCAAGGGCTTGCGGCAGAAACCTTTCCCCATTGTAGACGGGGAGGCCGATGGAAAGCTGGGGGGCGCGGTGCGTAGAGTTGGCCATCGCTAATCTTCAAACCGCGGTTAAGCTTAGCCAAGGAGGCGCTTGGCACATTTGCCGCCGCGGATGCTTGCCCCTCGCCACAACCCGGTCAACCGGCCGCGCGTGGTACCTCCTTCGGCCTAGTCAAGCAGCGGGGGTTTGTCGGGTGAGAGCGCCCAAGTCTACCAAATTGCCGGTCGGCCCAGACCCGGCGGCACCTAAAATTGCTTGACCATTTCCGAGGACATCCGCGGCGGTCGCGCGGCGACGCGGCGATGTGAATTCGAGGGCTCAAGCATGCAGCGCCAGGCAGACGCGAATGATGGACGCATGTCCGGGGGCGGCATTGCGGTCATCGAGCGAGATGCGTCCGAGGATGGCGAGGAGGCGTGCAACGACCTGAAGTCCGAGGCAGAACATGCGCCGCACGAGGCAAGGAGGCTGCTGTTCGACCGGGCGTCATGGACGCTCGTGGACCAATGCGTCGTCAGCCTCGGAAATTTCGTCCTCAATGTGCAGCTCGCCCGCGGGCTCGCCGTGGCCGACTACGGCAAGTTCGCCCTCTTCCTCGGCACCATCTTTGCGCTCCGCTGCTTCGACTATTCGCTGGTCTCTTACCCGCTTTCGGTTCGGCTTCACTCGGCGCCCTGCGAAGACCACCCCGGATTGATGGCGAATTCAGCTCTGCTCGCCGGCGTGCTGGGGCTCGTGCTCGTGCTCCTACTTGCTCTCGGCATCGAGTTCCTCGGCGGCGGCGACATTCTTTTACCGGCGTCAGCCTGCTACCTCGCCTGGCAGGCGCAGGAAACGATGCGGCGCTGTCTGCTCGCGAATTTCCGCTACCGCGCCGCGGTACCGGGAGACGCGGTGAGCTTCATCGGCCAGGCGGTGGCGATCGCCGTGCTGGCCTGGATTGGCTCGCTGACCCTCGCCTCGGTGTTATTCGCCATGTCCGCGACCTTCGTGGCAGGCGCCCTTGTCCATGCCTCGAAGCTCCATTTCGGACGCCCAAACGTCGCGCAGGCGATGACGCTCGCGCGCGACTATTTCGCCCTCGGCAAGTGGTCGCTGGTTTACTACGAGGTTCTGATCTTGCGACTGCAACTGTTCCCGTGGGCGCTTGCGGCGACGGCAGGCACGGCAGCGACAGCGGCGTTCCAGGCCGCGGCCAACATCGCCAACGTCATGAATCCCATCAGCCTCGGCATCGGCAATGCCATTCCGCAGGCCGCTGCCCACGCTCATATCACCAGCGGCACTCATGGCGCCTGGCGCGCCGCGCGCGGCTATCTCCTCTTCGGCTTGCCTCCCATTCTTGCGATTAGCGCTGCCGGACTTCTCGCGCCGCAGCTTCTGCTGCGGCTCATGTACGGGGCGTCGTCTCCCTATATCGATGGCTCCCTCACGGTGCAGCTTCTCGTCGTCGCAGTGGCGGCTGAATACGTCGGTGAGATGATCGGCAAGACCCTTCTCGGCATCGGAGCAGGCAGGCTTGCGTCGCTCGTTATCGCACTCGGCCTCGCCGCGGCAGTTCTCGCTTTGCCGTTGATCTGGATGCTCGGCGTCGTCGGTGCCGCGCTTGCACTCGCAATCACCAAC
>Ga0307426_1002986_pt1 | contig 10320 bp, 8 predicted proteins | sample SalMarWE160340MG_FD_202165 | JGI IMG/M metagenome (GOLD analysis project Ga0307426, IMG submission 202165) | Salt marsh sediment microbial communities from the Plum Island Ecosystem LTER, Massachusetts, United States - WE1603-40 | ecosystem: Environmental > Aquatic > Marine > Intertidal zone >... | reverse complement strand
CGGGCATCCCCCCTGAAGAACGGTTCGAAGATCCGACGCTGGTCGGTGATCGGGATCCCGATCCCATTGTCCTCGACCTCCAGCACGACCTCGCTGCCCTGATCGAAGGCTCGCACGACGATCCGCTTGTCCTCGCCGGTATATTTGTAGGCGTTGATTAGCAAATTGAGCAGCACGGTGACGATCCCGTTCGGATCGTGAGCCACGCTGGCGGTGGTCGACACCTCTGAAGAGAGCTCGACATCTCCCGGCGCGGTGAGAAGGGAGAAACGTTCCAGCGCCGTGTGAACGGCTCCGGCCACCGAGGCGACGCGAAGCTCGAGTACCAGCCGGTCCTTGGCAGCGCTGCGCCAGGTCAGCACCCGGTCGACGATGGTTTCCAGCCACTCGGTTTCGCGAACGATTGTGTCAAGGCACTCCCTGGTTTTGTGCGGGTTCTCCCGCAATCGTCCGGCCTGCAGGGTCTGCGCGTACATTCGGATGGCGGACAGCGGCGTGCGCAGCTCGTGGCTCACGTTGGCGAGAAAATCAGCCTGGAGCCTTGCGATGCGTGCCTTGCGGCCCAGTAACACCGTGGCGGTCACCGCGCCGCCAATCGAGGCGACGGCGAAGCAAATCACCAGCACTCCTATCACGAGGTTGTTGGCCTTCTCACCCAGGGCGATGCTGACGATGCCGACCGATGTGGAGAGGATGACGGGCAGAATCACCCCGACGGCGAGCGTCACGATCACACCGGTCAGGCTCAGGTTGAGGCCGAGCTTCCGGAGCCGGGTGACCACCTGCGCGGGCCGATCGCCGAGGGCTTCGGCGGCCATCGCCGAGATCCGGGACCTCGCGGTCGTTCGTGGATCCCGGGTGGAGCGTTCATCAGGTCTCAATTCCATCACCGACAGTATTGCGCTCTCCGCTCTCGATGTCACACCGTTCTGCTGGGTGCTGGCATCTCCGATCAACCGTGACATTTTCGTGACTTCCGTTCCATACGCTTATCGGCAAAGGCCGCCAGCAGTGTGGCCGCGAAAACAGGGCGCGGAGTCGGACATGGGATCGTGCGTGGAATCAAAGAGAAAGCCGAAAATCCTCCTGAGCGGCGTCTTCGGTCCCTACGGAGTGGACGACGATTTCGGCCGCAAAGAAAACATCATGGAGCTCTATCACAATCAGGTGACGAAGGCGCAGGGGCCGGCCTCGTTTCGCTTTCACCACCGCTCGTTCGGGCTCTATTTCATCGCCGCCAATATCGATGCCGATGTGACGGTCCTCGATTTTCCGAGTCGGAATCGTTTCGCCCGCGAGATCGAACGAGGCGGCTACGACATCGTCGGAATATCCTTCATCATGCCGAATTTCGACAAAGCGCGGGAGATGGCTCGAGTAGTACGGGAGAAAGCGCCACACGCCGAGATCATCCTCGGTGGGCACGGAGCGGCCATCGAAGGGGTGGAGCGGCTGATCGACTGCGATCACGTGGTCAAGGGCGAGGGTATCCGCTGGATGCGCGAACACCTGGGCCAGGACCCGAATGCGCCGATCCACCACCCCGCGCTGCCGAGCGCCGAGTGGATGAGCATTCTCGGCGTTCCCTTGATGGGGCCCTCGTCCAGTCTGCTCGTGCCGGGCGTGGGTTGTGTCAACGGGTGTAACTTCTGCTCAACCTCACATTTCTTCGGCAAGAGCTATATCCCATTTCTCGAGTCGGGCAAGGCACTCTTCGAGACCGCGTGCCGAGTGGCCGACGAGCGCGGCACCGACAGCTTTTTCGTCATGGACGAGAACTTCCTCAAGCATCGTGACCGGGCTCTCGAGCTGCTGTCGGAGATGGAACGCCGCAAGCGCTTCTTCCGCTTCCATATTTTCTCGTCCGCGGAAGCGATCACCGCTTTCGGTCTCGACAACCTGGTCCGACTCGGGGTGGACCTGGTGTGGATCGGCTTCGAAAGCCGCAGCCGTCAGTTTGCCTTTGTTAAAAACCACGGTATCGATGCCCCGAGGCTGGTCCAGGACCTGCGGGATCGCGGCATCGCCGTCCTCGCGTCAGGCATCCTGTGTATGGAGCATCACACGCCCGACAACATGCAGGAGGACATCGACTTTTTGGTGGGTCTCGAAGCGGACTTTGTTCAGTTCATGCTCTTGACCCCGATCCCGGTGACAGGCCTGTATCTCGACCTCCAGCGTCGCGGGCTGCTGCGGATGGACCTGCCCTTTCAAGAATGGCACGGCCAGAAGCGCCTCAGTTACCACAATCCGGCATTCGACGACGATGAGCCGGAAAGGTGGATCAACCACGCCTTTCGCCAGGACTACGAGGAGAACTCGAGCTCCATGTTCCGCATGGCGGAGACGGCGGTGCGCGGCTACGAGCACCTCGCAGCCATGACCGATCGCGACACCTGCCTCGAGAGGCGGATGGTGCAGTGCAGGGAGAAGGCGCGCAGCTGGAGTCTGATCCTCCCGGCGGTGGCGCGAAACGCTGTCAACCCATTGGAGCAAAGGCGGTCGAATGACCTCATTGATCGCGCAGGTCGGCTCTTCGGTCGGCGTCTGTGGGAGCGTGCCGCGGGATTCGCCACCATCGCCCTGGCGGGTCTCTGGAAGCTCCGGCTCAAGACCTTCGGTGACCGCCTGCAGCCGAGGACCATCGTGACCCGTTACCCGGCTGTTGCCGTCACCCGCAAGCTGATTGACGGAAGTACCACGGCGGCTGTTGGCCGCACGGAAGTGCAGCAGTTACCTCCGGCCGCCGCTGCCATCTCACCCGCCGCAATGATGACCGACGGACAATAGCGAAGTCGGGTTAGGCCCCCCCTCGGGTCCGGACATGATGTCCGAGGCCGCCAAGCTGGAGCTGGGCTTCTTCTGAACCCGTTTTCTGCCCACCCACCCAAAAACACGAAGACACCAAGTACACCAAGAACTCACTAAGGAATTTTTCTTGGTGAGATACTTCGTGCCTTTGTGGTTGTAGTTGGGCGGGCGGCCCTCACCGTGCTTTAATGGTCGTCCGATGGGCACGGCGCGTCACAACCTTCGTCTCTACGGCCACCGCGGAGCGCCCGCGCACCTGCCAGAGAACACGCTGGCGGGCTTCGAGCGGGCGCTCGCCGATGGTGCCAACGCGCTCGAACTCGACGTCCATCCCACCGCCGACGGCCATTTCGTGGTCGCCCACGACCCCGATGGTCAACGGATGGCAGGCGTCGCCGAGCACATCAGAACCAGCACCCTCGACCAGGTGAAGAGGTGGAACGTCGCAGCGGGTACGGGCCTCAGCGATCTCGACCATCACTCGGTGCCGAGTCTCGCGGAGACCCTTGAGGCGTTTCCCGATGTGCCGATGAGCATCGACCTCAAACCTGACGATCCGGACGCAGTCGCCCTCCTGCTCGAGTTCGTTGCCACCTATCACGCAGAGGATCGGGTAACCCTGGCGAGCTTCAACACTCGAGTGGTTCGGAAGATCCGCAAGCTCGGATATCCCGGTCGCACGACGCTGTCAAAAGCCGAGGTGGCACTGCTCCGTTTCCTCCCGGGTGCGCTGGCGAAACGGTACATTGCGGGTGATGCCGCCCACATACCCGTGGTTCACAGTGGGATCCGGCTTGACGGTCGACGTTTCGTCGCACGCTGTCGCTCCCTCGGTCTTCGCGTGGATTATTGGGTCGTGGACGATCCCGAGGAGGCGCGCCGTTTGCTGGACCTCGGTGCCACTGGGATCATGTCGGACGACCCGGCTCTCGTCGCCCCGGTCTTCAACGATTTCCGTTGATTTCTGGCGTCGGGTCGTTGACGCGATTTTTGAACCGCGAAGAACGCTAAGATAGTCGCTAAGATATTTATTACATGCGGTTTATGACAACCCTTGCGCGGTCTTAGCGGTCTTAGCGGTCTTTGCGTTTCAAAAGAATATTGAAGCGATTCAACGATTCTCTGGATCGATGTCTATGATGTCTGTATGGCTCGAACGAAAGGACCGCCTGGCCCATCAGATCCCGACGCGGGGGTCTGGCAGGGAAAGTCCGTTGCACGGGTTGCCGAGAGCCCGGACGGGATGATCGTGCTGGTCGGCAAAACAGCGCGCGATAACGACATCCTGTCGCTCAAGCTGGCCGCTCCCAGAGACTTCTGGCTGCACGTCGCGGGCGAGTCGGGCTCGCACGTCGTGGTCCGCAACCCGCAAAATCTCGACGCGTTGCCGCGGCCGACCAAACGATTCGCGGCCGGCCTTGCCGCCGGATACTCCAAAGCGAGATGCGGCGGCAAGGTGGCGGTCCACATGGCCCGCGCCGGTGACGTCACGAAACCGCGGGGCCTCGCCCCCGGCAAGGTCCAACTGCGCCGCTTCACGAGCTTGAACGCAACCCCGATCCGGCTCGACGACGAGGGAGATGAGATGTGAAGACATTCGGTTCCCAGAGCATGGTCGAACCCTTGAAAAGAGTCCTTGTCCGACGTCCAGACGAGGCCTTCGGCGGAGCCGACCCGGAGCTCTGGCACTACGTCTCGCAACCCGACCTCGTCAAAGCGCAAGAGGAACACGATGCCCTGGTCGCGACCCTTCGCGAGTCCGGCTGCGAGGTGCTCTATCACGAGGTGGAGCTGCCGGAGCACGCCGACGCCATCTTCACCCACGATCCGGTGATCGTCACCGATGAGGGTTCCATCATCCTGCGCATGGGCAAGATCGAGCGGCGCGGCGAAGAGGCGGCAATCGGGGCGGCCCTGGAGCGGCTCGGTATACCGACCCTCGCCACCCTCGAGGGCGGGGCGACCGCCGAGGGCGGCGACCTCTTGTGGCTCGACCACGACACCCTCGCCGTCGGCCGCGGCTATCGCACCAACGCCGAGGGCTTCCGCCAGCTCACGGCCGTCCTTCGAACCCTCGGCGTGGAGACGATCGAGGTGCAACTGCCGCACGGAGACGGCCCGGTCTCGTGTCTCCACCTCATGTCGCTGATCTCTCTGCTCGACCACAACCTGGCAGTGGTTCATCCCCCGTTGCTGCCAGTCCCGTTCGTCGAGCTGCTCGCCAGCCGCGGCATCACGGTGGTCGAGGTCCCCGACCACGAGTACCCGACAATGGGGCCCAACGTGCTCGCGCTGGCACCGCGGCGATGCCTCATGATCGAGGGTAACCCGGTCACCCGGGAACGGCTCGAGGCCGCGGGCTGCGAGGTCCTCACGTACCATGGCGAGGAGCTCTCGCTCAAGGCCGAGGGCGGCGCCACCTGTCTCACCCGCCCGATTCTGCGCGAGTCGTCGTAGAAGAATTTGACACCGGCGACGAGCCGACATAGCTTTTATCCCGAAAACGAAGACACAAGCGAGGTAATCGATATGGACCCGATTGAAACTCTGTCCAACGAGCACGGCCTGATCCGTCAGTTTCTCGACGTTCTTTCGATGGCGGCGGAGAAGATCGAAAACGGTCAGCGTCCGTCGGAGGCGCTCTTCGAAAAGGGCGTCGAGTTCGCGCGCACCTTTGCCGACCACTACCACCACTTCAAAGAGGAGCACGTGCTTTTCGTGCAGCTCGCACAGAAGAAAAAGGGCGAGGTCGACGCCCAGCTCGAAGCGCTGCGCTACGAACATGAGCGCGGGCGATCACTCGTAACCGGCATCGAGGGCGCCGTGCCGGGTTACGCCGACGGAGACCCTATCAAAACCGGCGAGCTGCTCGAGAACATCGCCGCTTATGCCTCGCTCCTGCGTCACCACATCCACGTCGAAGATCACGTCTTCTTCCCGATGGCGCGCAAGATGTTGACCCAGAAGGAGTTCGAGGTTCTCGCCCCGGAGTTCGAGAAGGCGCACGCCAAGCTCGGCAGCGACATTTTCGAGCGCTGCCACAAGATGGTCGTCGACATGGGCTCCATCGTTGCGCATCTGAGCTGACGGCACGGAACCAGCCGCGGACGCATCAGCCCGCATCCGTTTGGTTGCGGGCTCACGGTTGCGCGGCTCTATGGTTTCGCAGCTTGGTATGATCAGCGTGAGTAAGGAGAACTCACGATGGCCACCTACAACATGAACCAGGTCAGGGTCGGGCTCAAGATCATGGTCGATGGCGAACCCTGCGTCGTCGTTGACACCGATGTCGTCAAGCCGGGCAAGGGCCAGGCCTTTACCCGGGTCAGGTACAAGAACTACAGAACCGGACGGGTCAACGAGACCACCATGAAGGCGTCGGACTCGGTCGAGGGCGCAGACGTGGTCGACACCGAAATGCAATATCTCTACGCCGACGGTGGAATGTGGTACTTCATGGATCAGCAGACCTATGAGCAGATCGGGGCTCCTCCAGATGTCGTGGGCGACGCCGGCCAGTGGCTCAAGGAGGAGGACATCTGCTCAGTGACCCTCTTCAAGGGCAATCCGATCGTCGTCACACCTCCCAATTTCGTGATCCTTGAGATCACCGAGACCGATCCCGGCGTCAAAGGCGATACCTCCTCGGGCGGCAACAAACCCGCCACTACCGAGACCGGCGCTGTTGTCCGGGTGCCCCTCTTCGTCCAGATCGGCGACAAGATCAAGGTTGACACCCGCACTGGGGATTACGTCTCCCGCGCCTGACCCGTGCCTGTCTTCGTCTCCGTCTCCGTGCCCAATTTGATTTCGGATTTCGAATCTCGAATTCCGGATTACCCACCCACCCCCACCCACGGCTGGCGGGTCTGGTGGGAACTCAAACCTCAAACCTCAAAACTCAAAACTCCGCTCGGCAGGGCACAACCGTGACCTCGGGAATCGACGATTGGCGCCCAACCGCTTCGCCGGAAGCCCTCCGCCTCCGCGCCGATATTCTGGCCAAGATCCGTGCCTTCTTCGCCGAGCGCGAGGTGCTGGAGGTAGAAACTCCACTCCTCGCCTCGACGCCGGTCACCGACCTCCACCTCCGCGCCCTGAACTGTCGCTACCGCGGGCCAGGCGCGGATGAGGGTCGCGAGCTCTATCTCCAGACCTCGCCGGAGTTTGCGATGAAACGGCTACTGGCCGCCGGCAGCGGCCCGATCTATCAGATCTGCCGGGCAGTTCGGGATGGAGAGGCGGGACGGCGACACAACCCCGAGTTCACGATCCTCGAATGGTATCGGCCCGGGTGGGACCACCACCACCTGATGGACGAGGTCGACCAACTCCTGGCTGCGACTCTCGGTTGCGGTTCTGGTGAGCGGCTGTCCTACGCAGCGACTTTCAAGCGCTACGCCGGGATTGAAATCTTCGACGAAACCGACGCAGGCCTCCGCCTCCGAGTCGGGAGGCTCGGCATGAGAGACGTCGAGGGTCTCTCGCGAGACGACCTGCTCGACCTCGTGCTGACCCACACTATCGAGCCTAAGCTCGGGCACTGTCAACCGACCTTCATCCACGACTACCCGGCCTCCCAAGCGGCGCTCGCAAGAGTCCGGGTCGGCGATCCCCCGCTGGCCGAGCGCTTCGAGGTCTTCGCCGAGGGCGTCGAGCTCGCCAACGGTTATCACGAGCTCACTGACCCTGCGGAGCAAGGTCGGCGTTTTGAGGCTGATCTCGAAGCGAGGCAGAACCGCGGCCTGCCCACAGTCCCGATTGACATGCGGTTGCTCGCCGCCCTCGAGCAAGGCCTTCCCGACTGTGCGGGGGTCGCCCTCGGCGTCGACCGGCTGATCATGGTCGCCGCCGGCACCCGCAACATCGCCGACGTTCTCGCCTTCCCGATCGATCGGGCATAGCGCCCGTCTCCTTCTCAGTGTCCGCGCCCGAATATCTCGATCGCTGCCGCCCAATCTCCGCTACCATTGAGAAACCGTGAACGACGAATCCACCTCGCACCAGGAGCGCCTTGCCTGGGCCCTTTTCGCCGCGGTCATTGCGGTCTTCGCCTGGCTCGTGATTCGCGACGCCTGGCTCTGTGACGACGCCTTCATTACCTTCCGAGTGGTCGACAACTTTCTCAACGACTATGGGCTGCGCTGGAACGTGGTCGATCGAGTTCAGGTCTACACCCACCCGCTATGGTGCCTGGCGCTCATATGTGTGGGCGGCATCTTCACAAACCTGCCGCTCGCATCGCTGTGGTTCTCCATCGTTCTGTCCATCGCAGCCTTCGTCCTGGTCGTACCCAGACCGCGACGGAAGGAGCTCGACCTCGTTCTCTTGGCGCTTCTAATACCCGCCTCCAAGGCGGTTGTACAGTTCGCGACCTCGGGTCTGGAAGGCCCGCTCGCCTTTTTGTTGCTCGCGGTGTTGATCCTGGCCTGCGACGGACTCACGTCCGAATGGGGCCGGTGGGATCGATGGGTGCCGCTTCTCGCAGCCGCAGTCGTGCTGACGCGCCAGGACTTGCTCCTGATCGTGGCTCCCCTGTGCATCGCATGGGTGGCCCGCAAAAACACCCGCAGAGCGACAGTGCCGATCGTCGTCGGGATGGCCGTCGTCGCGATGTGGGAGATCTTCTCATTTGTCTACTACGGCAGCCTGGTCCCCAATACTGCCCTTGCCAAGCTCAACACAGGGATTCCACTCTCGGAAAAGATTGTCCAGGGCTTCCACTATTTCGGCGACTTCGCGCTGCGCGATCCTGCTGGGATGATTGCACTTGCGACCTGTCTGCTCGTTCTCGTCGTCCGCCGCAAGGATCTCCAGGCCCGTGCCGTTGCCGCCGGAATCCTGCTCTACCTGATCTACATCGTGGTCATCGGTGGCGACTTCATGAGCGGCCGCTTCTTCGCCGTCCCCGTGTTTCTGGCCGTCGCGGAGGCGGTCCGTGCAGCCGAAGACCGATCTCCATCCTCTGACGTTGTGGCCTTGAGCGCCGGTATCGCAGCAGTTCTCATGGTCGCGACGCACCTCTTTGGCTTCAATGGATTTGTGGCAGACAGCGCCAGCCGCAACGGTATCAGCGACGAGCGGAAATTTTACGCCCCCGCACTGTCCCTGCAAGCGATTCGGGACGGGCAGGCAATCGAGAGAGTTCTGTGGGTCCGAGGTGCAAAAAGGTTAGCTCGCAGGAAATCAGCCGCGCTGCGGGCGGGCACGATCGGGCTTGCGGGGTATTACGGTGGGCCGACCGTCCACATCCTCGACGTCCTGGCACTTGGAGACCCACTCCTCAGTCGGCTACCTCCGAGAAAGGGGTCGCGAATCGGTCATTTCGAGCGAAAGATCCCTCAAGGATATGAGGCGAGTCTTCTTTCGGGCCGGCTCTCTATCGAGGATCCGGATCTCAACGAGTACTGTCGGGTCGTGTGGTCGGTAACCCGGGGACCGGTGTGGTCAATGCAACGGCTTGGTGACAGCGTTCGCCTGATGGCCGGCGCCTACAATCCTCTTGTCGACGCCTACGAGTCCCGCTCCGGCGCCTGGCTCCGCGAGCCCGGGCTGCCCTCTCTGCCGCTGCCAAACCAGACTATCGAGTCACTGTACGTTTCGGAGTCCACCTTCGATGACGCAGACACACCCTGAACCGCCACACCGAAATTCGGATTTCAGGACTGGCCGCCGGGCAAAATGCCTCTGACAGCAGGACTTGCCACGGCGCTGAGCCCGGCGCGCGACCGGGACGGAAGCCCGGATACAATCCGATTGTGGCGCCGAAGAGATTTAGGTTCTGATCGTGGCGGGTCTCCAATCACCTCTTTCCCGATTCATCCGATATCATCGGTTTGCTGTGAACGACGAATCCACCTCGCGCCAGGAGCGCCTTGCCTGGGCCCTTTTCGCCGCGGTCATTGCGGTCTTCGCCTGGCTCGTGATTCGCGACGCCTGGCTCTGTGACGACGCCTTCATTACCTTCCGAGTGGTCGACAACTTTCTCAACGACTATGGGCTGCGCTGGAACGTGGTCGATCGAGTTCAGGTCTACACCCACCCGCTATGGTGCCTGGCGCTCATATGTGTGGGCGGCATCTTCACAAACCTGCCGCTCGCATCGCTGTGGTTCTCCATCGTTCTGTCCATCGCAGCCTTCGTCCTGGTCGTACCCAGACCGCGACGGAAGGAGCTCGACCTCGTTCTCTTGGCGCTTCTAATACCCGCCTCCAAGGCGGTTGTACAGTTCGCGACCTCGGGTCTGGAAGGCCCGCTCGCCTTTTTGTTGCTCGCGGTGTTGATCCTGGCCTGCGACGGACTCACGTCCGAATGGGGCCGGTGGGATCGATGGGTGCCGCTTCTCGCAGCCGCAGTCGTGCTGACGCGCCAGGACTTGCTCCTGATCGTGGCTCCCCTGTGCATCGCATGGGTGGCCCGCAAAAACACCCGCAGAGCGACAGTGCCGATCGTCGTCGGGACGGCCGTCGTCGCGATGTGGGAGATCTTCTCATTTGTCTACTACGGCAG
>Ga0307426_1002983_pt1 | contig 10323 bp, 10 predicted proteins | sample SalMarWE160340MG_FD_202165 | JGI IMG/M metagenome (GOLD analysis project Ga0307426, IMG submission 202165) | Salt marsh sediment microbial communities from the Plum Island Ecosystem LTER, Massachusetts, United States - WE1603-40 | ecosystem: Environmental > Aquatic > Marine > Intertidal zone >... | reverse complement strand
CGGTGGTCGAGTTTAAAAAGCTATTTAAAACGCTTATCGAAACGACTGGCGTTACCCGAATATTGGGACGAAAAATCGGCCTCGAGTGGCATGCAAAGCTTTGGAAGCTGGCTGATAATAGCGTTTTCAAGATCACTTACGAACTTGGAAAACTGATTGGCCCTACTATCGTATATGCGGTCTTATGGATTATTGGAATGTTTACAGGGATTGGAGCCGTTATATCGATTCCAGGGGCGATCGCACGATTAGCCAAATTCCTCATTACGATCATCCGGCGAATTCCAGTATTGTCTCGAATAGCTACGCGCATTGGCGGTTTCTTCGCGCGACGCATCTCACGAACCGCATCGCGGCTGGGAAGAAAAGCAAGCCATGTGAAGCGTGTCACCAAGAAGAGAATGCATCGACCAGACTGGTCTTCAAGAAAGCATTATGCTGAAAGAAGTGTGAAAAGACGCAGAAAGCCCATTTCGAGAAAGCCACCCGCCCCGAGGCCCACAGAATCGCTAGGCAGAGAAGGCGTGGGACGCGCTGCAGAAACCGCTCCAAAACTCAGTAGAAAGCTCGTCCATAGAAAGAGACGCAAGTCTTTGCCATGGGTTCAACAAAAACCGAGGCGACGTCATCCTGCTGGACGCGGAGTATCACTCGAGAGAAGACAGCAGCAGCCGGGTGTCAGGATACAGCCATATGCCCAGGCTAGACCCGAGAGATATTACTATGACCCCAGACCCGGAAAACCAGGTGGGGGATATTACATTCGTAAGTCGCGTTTTAGAAAATCAAGGAGCCCACGAAAACGCACAGTAAACCGTCCGTTACTCCCACGTGGCAATGCTCCTACCCTTAGCACAGCAAGGTTTCGGAACTTCCAAGAACCATTTCGTGGTCAAGCTGCTGTACGCCAACAACAGATTTTAAACTTGGCCAAAAATGACCCAAAACTAGCGGGAAGACAGTTCCAACAACTAGTGGCGGAAGACTTAAAAGCAGTAGATGTCCAAGAAATGTTTCCGCGCCCCGGCAGAAGGCCAGATATCGGAGTCGGGCATGAAGTAACTCTTGAAGGAGCTAGCGGACCATTCAGCACAACCAAACTCGACCAATTTTGGCTTGACCTTAGCGACAGGGGACAAGTTTTATTGACTGTACCTAAGCTGTCAAAAGCTGCAGAATCACAACTTCTGCGGTTAGGGGCACAAGCAGAACGGTTATTCCAAAAGATGGTGATAATCATTATTCGAAGGACCCTTTAGTGATTTTACCGATAATCCTCGAGGCAATTGGCCTATGATCAACCACCTCAACAACACCCTCCGCATGCTGCTCAAGTCGCAGGTCACCAGCCTGCAGCCGGCGGCGAACGCCCAGTTCGGCTTCGTGCCGCCGGACACGGACTGGCGGGGTTACGTGCACACCCTGGCCCAGAAGGCGCTCAACGTCTACCTGATCGACGTGCGCGAGAACCGCAAGCTGCGTTCCAACGAGCGGCTGCAGACGGAGCAGAACGGCCTGTGGACGGAGGAACCGGCGCCCGATCGGGTGGACTGCCACTACCTGATCAGCGCCTGGAGTCCGGCGCATCCATTCAACGACCAGGCGCAGCAGGACGAGCACAAGCTGTTGAGCGAGGTACTGGCAATACTGCTGGAATACACGCCGCTCAAACCCTCCAGCGTACCGGGTCTCTCCCAGGCCGACGCCGGTAAACTCTACGGACTCGATCTGCCCACACAGGTAGCTCCAAGCGAGGGATTCCCCAAGCTGGCCGAATTCTGGGGCACGATGGGCAGCGGCAACCGCTGGAAGCCCAGCGTCTATCTGATCGTCACCCTGCCCGTCTTCCGTCCGATCCGCGAATTCGGCAGCATGGTCACCACCTGCATCACCCGCTACCCCATGAGCAAGGACGTGAGCAAAGCCGAAGTGTGGATCCAGATCGGCGGCCTCGTCCTGGACGAAACGGCAGCGACACCGACGCCCGTTTCCAGCGTGCCGGTGTCGCTGCTGGACGACGCCGGTCGGCAGCTTTACTCAACCGAATCGGACGAACTCGGCCGCTTCACTTTCGAAGGATTGCTCGCAGGAAATTACACGCTTCAGGCGCAGGCCCCGGGCTTCGCCTTATTCACACGCAGCGTCCAGGTCCCTTCACCCACGGGTGATTACGACCTGCACCTGACCTAGAAACGGTAAGGAGGTACGCATGGCTACCAAATACGCAACACCCGGTGTGTACATCGAGGAGGTGACCGGCCCCGGCGTGATCGCCGGTGTGGGCACCAGCACACCCGCTTTCATCGGGCCCGCCCTGCGCGGACCATTGAACGAACCCTATCCGATCACCAGCTTCGACGAGTTCATCGAGTACTACGGCGGCACGCGGGCCGGACGCGCCTGGCCCTACCTCTTCGTCGACAAGAAACCCTACTACATGGCTTTCGGTGTGGAGGGATTCTTCACCAACGGCGGCCAGGAGTGCTACATCGTGCGCGTGGGCACCGCCGTGCAGGCCAGCCTGGACGTGAAGAACGACGCCAACGAAGTCGCTTTCACCGTGCAGGCGCTGCAGGACGGCAAGGACGGCGACGAGATCACGGTCGAAAGCGAGCAGTACGTCGTGCAGGAAGCTGCGACGGGCAGCGCGGTACTCACAGCAGCCCCGACAGGTGCGGGAAAAATCGTCACCGTTGATGATCCCAACCAATTCCGGGAAGGCGACTTCGTCGCCAAGGCGGCAGGCGATCCTGGAAAAGAGATCGACAAGATTCAAGGCAGCACGTTGACGCTCAAGGCCGCAATCGCCGGTTTGGCAAGTGGTGACACGCTGCGGATTGCTGATGTACTAACTCCCACAAAATCAATACGCATGAACAGCACCGAAGGTCTTAACAGCGATGACACTGCACTTCTCTCCGGCGATGATGCCGACAATCCAGGTACGGCAATCAGCGAGCGAGTCACAATCAAGAGCGTGGATCCCACAACCAACCTTGTGACCTTGAAAAATGCGCCTACAAAAAAGTACAACATGCTCCCCGCCGCGGCGACCGCTTTATCGTTGACATCCATCCGCGTCTTGTCCACCGGGAAAGCCATCGTGATCGCAGGCAGTACGACGACCAGTACCTCCGGGACGGAGTACACCACCATCACCGTCAGCGCCGCTGACGCAGCCAAGTTCCGGCCCGGCGACGTCATCGATCACAACAACAAACTGGCCACGATCAGCTCCATGCAAAGCTCCGGGGCGAATTACGTCTTCACCCTGGATCGAAAGCTGGCCGTGCCGCCGGCGGCCAACGACGGCATCCGCATCGCCGACATCATCCCCGGACAGACGACATTCCGCGTCGAGGACGCCACCGGCCTGTACCCTGGCACTGTCGTGCTGCTGCAGGGCGATGACGCCAACAACACGGGCAACACGATCGAAGCATATCTCATCGTCCAAAACGTGGATGGCGCAGGTTTCGTCACGCTCGAGTCGACGCCTAAAATTGCCAAGACCTTCAATCTAAAAGCGACCGTCGACGCGCCGATCCTCATTCCCCAGGAGTTCCGCCTGATCGTCACACCGCCGACCTCCACCACGAGCACGCTCACTGAGGAACGCTTCGAGAACCTGTCGCTCAATCCCTACCATCCGCGCTACGTCTTCAACACCGATTTGATCGAATCCAAGCTGGTCGCGCTGAAAAAACCGACGACGGCGCCCAGCGCAAGCGGATACAAAGCGTATTTGATCAGCCCCTCGGGCCCGAGCAATCTCGCCGGTGGCGCGGACGACCAACCCTCCGGGCTCACATCCGTCGAATACCAGGACGGCTTGAAAGCGCTGCGCGACGTGGACGACGTCAACCTGATCTGCATCCCCGATGCCGCCGCCCACCCCGAACGCAAGACGATCCAGAAAGCGATGATCACCCACTGTCTGACCATGCTGGAGCGATTTGCCATCCTGGACTCGGAGAAAGACATGCCGCCCTCCGGCACGAACAGCGTACGCGATCAGCGCCAGGAGGTGCAGTCGACCCGCGGATTTGCCGCCCTGTATTATCCCTGGCTGGAGGTGCGCGATCCGACCAGCACCCGGGCGCAGGCGCGTACCATGTACGTGCCTCCTTCGGGCCACATGGCCGGCGTCTACGCCCGCACCGACGATGAGCGCGGAGTACACAAGGCCCCGGCCAACACCGATGTGCGCGGGGTCCTGGGCCTGGAGCGCCTGCTCAGCGACCGGCAGCAAGGACCGCTCAACCTGGCCGGCGTCAACGTCCTGCGCATCTTCCCCGGTTCCGGCCAGGTGACCGTGTGGGGCGCGCGCACCACCGTCGATCCCACCATCACCGACTGGCTTTACGTCCCCATCCGGCGGCTGATGCTCTACCTCGAGGAGTCGATCCAGGAGGGCATCCGCTGGGCGGTGTTCGAACCCAACAACCTGGAACTGTGGGGCAAACTCAAGCGCACCATCTCGGAATTCCTCACTCGAGTCTGGCGCAGCGGGGCTCTGTTTGGCGAGAGCGCCGACAAGGCCTTCTACGTGCGCATCGATGAAGCGTTGAACCCGGACAGCACGCGTAAATTGGGACGCTTGTATATCGAGATCGGCGTGCGGCCTTCCTACCCGGCCGAGTTCATCATCGTGCGCATCGGCCTATGGGACGGCGGCGCCGAGATCAGCGAGTCGTGAGCGTAAAAGGAGCTGAATCATGGCAACAGCAAAACGGATAGATCCGTACGGCAATTTCAATTTCGCCGTCGAAATCGATGGCATCAATCGGGCATATTTTCAGGAGTGCAGCGGTTTCGACTCTTCCATCGAGGTCATCGATCATCGTGAAGGAGGAGACGCGGCGTTCCGCAAACTTCCGGGGCCCGTGAAATACTCCAACATCACCCTCAAATGGGGAATCACAGACGATGCCGAACTGTACGACTGGCACAAACAATGGGTCGACGGCGATTCCTCGGCCAAGCGCGTGAACGGCTCGATCGTCCTGCTGGATCGACAGGGCAACGAGAAAGTGCGTTGGAATTTCTACAACGCCTGGCCGGCCAAGTACGACGGCCCGGATTTCAACGCCGAAGGCACCGATGTGGCCATCGAGACCCTGGAACTGGCGCATGAGGGAGTCGAGCGCGTCAGCAGCTAGCACAAACGAGTGTGGAGGAAAAGATGTTCCAAACCGAATTCGAGTTCAGCCTGCCCTGCGGTTACCTGGATGAAGAGGGCAGCATGCACCGCCAGGGCATTATGCGACGGGCAACGGCAGCGGACGAGATCCTGCCGCTCAAAGATCCTCGCGTGGTCAAGAATCCAGCTTACCTGGTGATCATCCTGCTCTCCAGGGTCATCACCGATCTGGAAGGTGTGTCGTCCATCAACCCCAAGGTTATCGAGAACCTGTATGCAACCGATCTTGCCTATCTGCAGGACCTCTATAACGAGATCAACCAGTTGGACAACGGCCATCTACCGGTGGTCTGTCCGCAGTGCCAGCACGCGTTCGAATTGGAGCGGTCAACATTGGGGGGGTCCTAGGCTACCCCCTTGATCAACTTTCCGAGGAGGTAGCCTTTATCGCCTACCACTTCCATTGGCCGCACGACGATGTCATGCACCTGGAACACGGCGATCGCCGGCGCTGGGTAGAACAGATTTCGAATATCAATCGACGGATGAATGGGGAATGAAGTCACACGTGCAATCACCAAAAAAATCGAAATTAAACCGCTGCGATTCACCGGCAACGGACGGATTCGCCAGTCTTCCACGCAGACATCTTCAATACAATCGGGGGCTGGAATTCTTCCGATCAATCTCGTGCCGTTATCAAGAAATGCCTGGTCGATGGTCGCGTGTAGGCTTGATATTTGCACGACAATCCAGCACGTTGCGCATACAATCCATCCACCATCAATCACCGGTAATCCTGAAATCACGCTTGGCACTGACGCTTTCCCCACGCATAACAATTCAGCCGCACAAGGTTGCGAATCTGACGGTCATCCATCACGAGCGCATCGAAACTCGAACGGCATCCGTTACGCCCACAAAAGATGGCTTCGTACCGCCTCGAGCCAACGGTGATTGGGATTCCGCCAGACCACAGATCGAGCGCTCATATCCGCCTTTACCCCGCGTGCTTCGCCGTCCAGTGCATACCGACGCCGTTGAGAGCACGACAACCGCTGGTTCAACGACAAAGGGCAGTCCGTTACAGCGAAAAGAGCCTTCTACCAGTGATCATATCCGTTCCGCACCTCTTAAGCCCATTGACGTCAACCATCTGGCGAATGAAGTGATTCGTACCATCGACCGGCGGATTGTTGCCCAGCGTGAACGAATGGGGAGGTCTTGACTATGGCATTGGAGAAAGCCGTGATCGCCAACACCGTCACACGAGAGCGTATCTCGGTGATGTTCAACCCCGAGGAGTACACCGTCAACAAGGACGTCAATTACGCCCAGGCAGACGTGCCTGGCTTAAGTGCTCCCATCCTGCAATTCGTGCACGGCCAAATGCAAACGCTGGAAATGGAGCTGTTCCTCGACACCTACGAGCAACACAAGCAGGGCAGCATGACCTTGAACCAATCCGGACAGGATGTGCGGGAATTGACCCGCAAAATCACCGACCTGATGGACATCGACCCGAGCACCCATGCGCCGCCGGTACTGGTCTTCACCTGGGGCTCGCTCTCCTTCACTTGCGTCCTCGCCCGTGCCAATCAGCGTTTCACCATGTTCAAAGAGGACGGCATCCCGGTGCGCGCCCGCTTGCAGGTCACTTTCAACGAGTTTCGCAACACAGAATTGGAAGCAAAGGAAGTCAAGCGCGAAACGGGTGATTTCTCCAAGACCTACGTCGTCTCGCAGAACGAAACGCTGAGTGAAATCGCCGCCCGCGCCTATGGAGACGCCTCACTCTGGCGACCCATCGCCTTGTTTAACGGAATCCTCAATCCGCGAAACATCCCGGTGGGGACGCGCCTGACCCTGCCGCAGCTGCCATTCCGCGATCCTCAAACTGGTGAGGTCCACAGCTGATGGCCAATCCGCGTTTTGCCCCCGAGTTCCAACTCAAAATCGGCGGCGAGACGATTCCGGCCTTGTTACGCGCATCCATAACAGCAATCAGCTACCAGGGCGGCCTGGAGGGTGCCGACCGGGTGGAACTCTCCCTGGCCAACGAGAATTTACGTTGGCTGGATCACAAACTGCTGGCTTTGGATAACAAACTGGAACTCCACATGGGCTATGCCCCCGATCCGCTGGTAAAGGTTTTCGTCGGCGAGATCGTGAGTCAAGACGCCAGCTTCCCCAGCGGCGGTATGCCGACTCTCACCATCGCCGCACAGGACCGCCTCCACCGGCTGCAGAAAGGCGCCAGGGTGCGCTGGTTCGCCATCCCGGTCCCGACGTTTGGGAACTTCCCCATACCCGACTACCCGGGCGTGATCGACATGGTAGCGGTGGAGAACAGCTTGATACCGATCGTGGATCCTGTCGGCGCGGCGCTGGCCGCGTTGATCGGAGGCATCGATACCATCGCCGCGGTTAAAGAACCCGAGCAAGCCCAAAGATTGATACGGAAACAAATCGGCGAAAGCGATTTTGATTTTCTCAAACGTATCTCTGGTGATATGGGCTGGGAGATGTTCGTCGACCACAGCGGAGCGCTTGGCGGATATCAACTGCAATTCATGTCACCCCTGGATCACTTGTCGGCAGACGTGACATTGAAATACGGGCGATCGTTGATCGACTTCACTCCACGCATCAGCAACGTCGGCCAGATCGCGGGGGTCAGTGTGCGTTTGTGGCAACCGGACGTCAAGATGGAATTCACAATCACCGCCTCCTGGGATTGGGACCGCCAATCGCTGAATCTGTCCATCTCACCTGGTTACGGTATCTCCACCGGTGTAAGCACTAGTGAGGCGACGGTCACTCTCGTCGACGAACCAGCAACTCTCACTTCTGCCCCGCGTGTGATCCTTGGCAGATTGATCCCCAAACTCAACCAGCGCCTCACCGGTTCGGGAAGCACAATAGGTAATCCCCGCATTCGAGTCGGATCCGTTCTGCGCCTGGAAGGATTGGGAGAAGAATTCGGTGGTCTGTACCGGGTGACCTCCGTCACCCATACGATCGACGGCAGCGGATATCGCACGAGTTTCGAAGTACGCAAGGAGATATGGTTTGGCTCGATTCCACTTCCCACACAAGGCGCGATTCCAGTTCGCGTGCAGGAACAATCACTTGCATAGACTACGGAAGGAAGCGATCCATTGAACGGGTTGATCAACACTTCAGCACAATTCAACGGGCGCGTGAAGCACCACGCTTACGATATCTGCGTAGGTTGGGTAATCAGCAACAAGGACATCACCGGCCAGGGACGAGTGCAGGTACATCTGCCCACCGTTCCGGAATTCGAACCCTGGGCGCGCATCGCCGTGCCAATGGCGGGAGCTGGTCGTGGCACCTACTTTATCCCCCAGGAAAAGGACGAAGTACTCGTGGTGTTCAACCGTGGCGACATCCGAGAAGCGTACATCGTGGGCAGTCTGTGGAATGGCTTGGATTCCCCGCCGGCGACAGGCCTGCAGGATCCCGTCAACAAACGTATCGTACGCACGCCGCAGGGACACGAAATAGAACTCGATGATGCCCTCGAATCGATCACGATTACCAGTTGCAGCGGGCACAAGGTGACCATCGATCCCTCAGGCATCGAACTCGAGACATCTGGAGGCGGCGCCAAGGTAACGCTCGACGACAAGGGCAATAAAATCTCCGTCGAGGCCGAGAATTCAATCTCGCTCAAGGCTTCCGACGTCACCATCGAGGGAAAAAACATCAGCATCAAAGGCAGCAGCAGCGTGCAAGTTCAAGGCGGTCAGCTCTGTGCCGTGAAAGCCGGCACCGTAAAAATCAACTGACCGGAGGAAAAACATCAATGCCACCAGCAGCCAGAATTGCGGAATCGACCAATCATCCCGGCGTCATCGCCGGTCCGGGCGTATCCAGCGTCATCATCAACAGTTTGCCGGCCGCTGTGGTCGGCGATATCCACATCTGCGCCATGCCGCCGAACGCCGGGCCGCATCCACCGAATCCGATCGTCACGGGGAGCAAAACGGTGATGATCGGCGGCAGACCGGCTGCGCGCATGGGCGACATGACGGGTTGTGGCGCTGCGATCGTCAGCGGATCGTCCAATGTGTTGATTGGAGGTTAAGTCGTGGCACCAACAACGGATGGACAGAAGAAGGAGTTCCTCGGCATCGGCTGGAACTTCCCCCTCAAATTGGTCGGCGACGGGTCGATCAACATGGTGGCCTACGAAGACGACATCCGCCAGGCAATCCGCATCGTCCTGGGCACGTCCCCGGGAGAGCGTATGATGCGGCCCGATTTCGGCGCCGGACTGAAAGATTTCATCTTCGAGCCCATCAACACGACGACACTGGCGTTGATCGAACAGCGTGTCGAAACCGCACTGATCACCTGGGAACCGCGCATCGATCTGCAGAGTGTAAGCGTGAAGCCGGATACACAGGAACACGGCAAGCTGCTGGTGAACATCGAGTATCGGGTACGTACCACCAACACGTTCTACAACCTGGTCTATCCTTTTTATCTGGCGGAAGGGCAGCAGAATGCGTAAGCAGATTACACCCAAACTCGATCCTCGCGATGCAGAATCCCTCAGTCGAGAGCTGCTCTCACATTTGCCCGCCTACGTTCCCGAGTGGCAAGTACAAGAGGGAAGTGCGCCCTGGGCTTTGATCCACACAACCGCGCGTATGATTCAGGCGGTGATCCAGCGTCTCAACAAAGCGCCCGACAAGAATCTGCTGGCCTTCCTCGATATGCTGGGGATCAGCCTGATCCCTGCGCAAGGCGCTCGTGCACCCATCGTTTTCGAGGTTCCGACCGACAGCCAGGACGGCCGTGCGCCGGCCGGCACGCGGTTGGGCGCAAGCGCAGGAACGGCCGCCGCCTCTCCCGTGATCTTCGAGACGGAAAGCGCTATTGGCCTGACCGGCGCCAAACTGACCGACGTCATAAGCTTGTGGCCGGCAAAAGACAGCTACGCCGTCCATAGTTCGGACGTCGCCGGTGAACGGGATTTCACCTTATTTACCTCGTTGAAATCCGTCCCCCACATTTTATATCTGGCGCACGACACGCTGTGCGCCCTGGCAGGTACCGCAACACTCAAAATCGATCTCCAACTGGCTTCTGGTCAATCCGGCAAGTGGCCTGAAGTCGTCTGGGAGTACTGGAACGGTAAATCCTGG
>Ga0307426_1002981_pt1 | contig 10325 bp, 8 predicted proteins | sample SalMarWE160340MG_FD_202165 | JGI IMG/M metagenome (GOLD analysis project Ga0307426, IMG submission 202165) | Salt marsh sediment microbial communities from the Plum Island Ecosystem LTER, Massachusetts, United States - WE1603-40 | ecosystem: Environmental > Aquatic > Marine > Intertidal zone >... | reverse complement strand
ATATTTAGAACTTAAAGGAGAAGGTGTGAACATGGAAAAAAGCAGCCTTATTTTCTTAAGAAACTTCATCAAAGATGTATGGCAATATTTTGATGAAGATGAAATCCGAGAGTTGGAAATTGTCTTACGAGTAATCTATAAGCGACAGAGGTGGAATACTTTCAGGAAATGGATCCCCAGGAGAGTGAAGAAATTGATCCGTTTCTTTCTTGAGTATAAGAGATTTGCTGCCAATGAAGATTGTCTTATGGTTTTATTGTCAGAAAAAAGATGGGCTCTCGATTTTCTCAGCTATGTGCTCGAAAAAAATCCGGAGGTTCCCTTCGAGTACTTTCCTGAAAGTGATCACAGGGAAATCGAAAAGTTTGTGAGGAATAAGCTGTTCCTCGCGCTTTTTGACAGGATAAAACTCGATCTGGTTTTTGATGAAGAGGATTTCGCAAAACAGAGGGTTTATGAAGGGTTTTTGGAGAGGTTTCCGATACAAAAGAAGGCCGGATGCTATGAATTCGCTGGCTTCAAATCTAGTGTCGATTGGTTTGAACTCGGGGTCTTTGTCGAAAAATACGGTGTAGGATTATTGAAGAGCAAGAAAAAGCTTGCAGGCTCTACGATAATAGACTGTGGTGCATTTAGCGGTGATACTGCTCATATTTTTGATGTAGAACTCTCTCCTCAGGGTATAATTTGTATAGAACCGGATGAAGACATAATTCCTATTCTTTTGAAAAATATTCGCTTGAACAACATGGAGAAGGTTACCCTTGTAAAAAAGGCTGTAGGCGAAAAGGAATGTTCCTTCTTACCTATGAGACTTATGGGTACCGGAAGGTCTTATATAAGCAAGGAGGGAGGTTCACAATCCGGGCATGTAATAGAAGTGACGACCATTGACAACCTCGTAGAGCAAATGAAGCTGGATGACGTAGGTTTGCTCAAGATGGATATTGAAGGTTTTGAGCTTCCAGCGATAAAAGGTGCATTAGAAACAATTAAGAGATTCGCTCCTACGCTATTGATTGCGGTTTATCACAAAGGCCAAGACTTTTTCGAAATACCAAGATTGATCAAAGAGATAAACCCATACTATCAGTTGAGATTTTTGAATCTTTATTCTTCATCTCCATCATGCGAAAGGATTGTACTAGCGGAAGTAGTAAGCTAATAACTTAAGAACTCGGACCAATCTAAAATCATGTTTCGATTATTGTGGCAAAAGATTGTGCCTCAAAATTCCATGTGGCGGCTGCTTCTCAGAGTTATCAAACGTCCGGGGTTTTTTGCTTAATCTGACGAAGATTAAAATATTCTTCTAGGGCAAAGTACCATTTTTAGCTACCAAAGTATAAAATGGTATCTTTAATTATGTGGTTGTGTTACAATTTATGTTCCAGTGTGTTTGCTGGAAGTGGTACTTTGCCGACCAAGAACATTACGTGCATTTTCCGAAGAGAAGGCGTTATACAACAAAAATAGATGTTGCGTGTCGATCTTTTCGACTGTGGGGACGGAAAATTTTAAGCGTATATTGAAGGTATTTATGTCCTGAAAATCGACATATGGGGAAACATATTTGGACCCAAAGGTTTACATAATAATCGTCAATTATAATGGCTGGAAAGATACTATTGAATGTTTGGAGAGCGTTTTCCGGAATAATTACTTGAACTTTCAGGTAATTGCCATTGATAATGGCTCAAGTAATCACTCTATAGAGAAGATAAAAGAATGGGCTGAAGGGAAACAAGAAGTTTTACCCCACGAACCTTCTCACTCCTTATACTATTTATCTCATCCTCCCGTTTTGAAGCCGATTCCATACATTGAATACACCAGGCAAGAAGCAGAAGTCGGCGGAAATACCGTGCAAGGAAAAAAGACGAAAGAACAATGGAGAAAAGGGGAAAGACAAACCCTCAAAGAGAATAATTGCCCTTCACTTAATTATCCTCTAATTATTATTCAAACAGAAAAAAATTTGGGTTTTGCAGGCGGAAATAACATAGGTATTAAGTATGCTTTAGTGAAAGATGATTTTGAATACATATGGCTGTTGAATAATGACACTGTTATTGATATGGGTGCACTTGCGTATCTAGTAGAAGAAGCGGAAAGTTATAAAAAATTTAGTAAAAAAGTAGGGATGATAGGTTCGAAATTACTTTATTTCGACAATCCTTCAATAATACAAGGGGTTGGGGGAAAATACAACAAATGGTTTGCGAAATCAAAACATATAGGAGCGTATGAAAAAGATAGAGGCCAATGGGATAAGCAATATATAAATTTTGATTACGTCATTGGTGCATCTATGTTGATAAGCAAAGATTTTATAAGAGACATCGGCTTGATGTGTGAGGATTATTTTCTTTATTTTGAGGATGTGGATTTGGCAATAAGAGGAAGGCAAAAAGGTTGGATTTTGGGGTATTGCTGTAAGAGCAAAGTATATCATAAAGAAGGAACTTCTATACGTCATTACAAACTTAAAGAAGATCTTTCCTTTGAATACTTAAGGCTTAGAAATAAGATCAAAATAACAAAGAATCTTTTTTCAAAATATTTTCTCACCGTAGTGTACATGTATGCGGCTTTAGGTGTAATAAAATTATGGTTAAAAAAGGCTCTTCAGTTTTGGAAGTTGTATCAGGTACCAAAAAGAAAATGAAGCAAAACAGTTATGCCCTTAACAAAGGGTGTTTTCTATGAATGCTAATGGCCAAGTTACCACGTCCATTATGCCCAGTGTAATCATTAGAAGGTGGTGCTTTTACGGAGTCCTCTTATGCTTTATTTGGTTTCCTGTTCAAGACCTTCTGATAAGCTTGCTGTATCGGTTATATCCGACGATCTATTGGCTGTCGTTATCTGTGTTCAAAGAAACCCTCATAGCACTTATCCTCATTTTGCTGTTTCTCAGAAAGATGCTGCTCAAAGAGGTAACTATTTCATTGATTGAGATAATAGGGTTGTTTTACATACTATTTTTTTGCTTTCCTTATTTCTTATGGAGACCGAAGGAAGTTAGCACGCTCACGGCTTTAACAACCTTTAGGTCGGCTATTCTCCCTATAATACTCTTGTTGGTGGGTAAGTGGCTGAACGTGAGAGAAAGAGAATTGACTATGCTCGTGAAGGTAGTTGTTTTTGTTTCAGTAATTTCAATTTTGTTCGGATTCGTTGAAATGGTTATCCCCGTCAACAAACTCTGGAATGGCGTCTTAGATCTCCATGGATATCTGACTACTGTCAAAGGCTTGCGGCTAGGATTCATAAAAAATGTGCCAGGTAATTTTTGGGGATTTGTGGGAATAAGGAGAATGGCTGGCACGTTTGCAAGTCCTTTAGCTTTGGGATATTTTTTAATTGTACCCATTTTGCTATTATTTTCTAGTACTTACCTTACAAGAAAAAAGGTGTTTATTTTATTATTTTTAATTTGCGGGTTATTACTTACAGAAACAAGAGCAGCCATCATGGGAACTATAATCGGTATTTTTCTGTATCACGCAGAACTTAGTAATTTGTTAGCTTTTAAAATGAGAAAAAGGTTTTTATCAATTTTTTTAGTGTTTTTTCTAATTTTTGCTATCTTACTTATTTATAGCCCTACTAGAAATTTCTTTCTTGCATCAATGACTAGGAAAGAAGGAAGAATTATTGGGCATATTAAAGCATTAGAAAGAAGTTTGGTAAATGTACAAGAAACTATTTTGATGGGCAAAGGATTTGGTTTGGCTGGTTGCTGGGCAACTATGCAGAGTGGTAAAATTAGTGGCGCCGGAGAATCCGCTTACTTATCCGTAATGTATCAAATTGGTGGTATTGGTTTATTAACTTTCTTAATTTGGTGGTTTTTGATTGTCTTTCGATTACAAAGGCAATATCTAAAATGTATAAATAATGATTTATGGAGAAATTTATGCAAGGCAATGGTATGCTTAAGTCTAGTGTATTTCTTAACAGGTCTCATATCTGAACAAATACTAACTTTCAGTTCAGTAGCGCATTTTTGGATTTTAACCGGTGCATTATTGGGTTCAAAAAAAGAAGAAACTAACAATTGAATTATGAATATCTTACATATTTCCAGACAATTTTATCCCTGCATCGGCGGGACAGAAAAATATATTTATGAAATTTCAAAAAGGTTGCTTAAAAAAAGCATAAACTGTCGCGTACTTACTTTGAATTATAATATTTTTAATAAGAAGCAAAAGTTTGCTGAATATGAAAATTTTGAAGGAATAGAAATCTTTCGTATCTATGGGGTTGGTTATTACAAAAAGCCTATACCCTTACGTTTACCTCTGAATCTTTTCAAATGGGCAGATATTGTGCATATTCATGATTTAAGATTTTTGTATGAAACATCCTTGTTATTGAAACAATTTTTTAGATATAAAATTATTTTATCGACCCATGGCTTTCTATTACATACTCAGAATTTAAAATTGATAAAATCGCTTGTAATCCCTATGTATTACAAACCAACCATAGAAAATTTCATTGATGCGGTAATTTGTATCAGCAAACAGGATTTTAAGTATTTTAATAAATGGGATATAAAAAACTTATTTCTTATAGAAAATGGAATCGATTTTGAAAAGTTTAATAAAATAAAAAGAAAACCTGAGCAAGGCAATTTCCTTTATTTTGGTAGAATCGACGTGAATAAAGGATTGGATTTACTTTTTAGAACATTAGCAGATATAAAGGATCTAAATTGGCAATTGAATATTGTCGGGAGTGGATTTAAGAAAACGGTTAATGATCTAAAAAGGCTTGCTTATGAATTGGATATATTGAAAAAAATTTTCTGGCACGGTTTTTTAACTGAAAGTGAACTTTTTAAACTTCTCTCTCGATCTCATATTTGTTTTTTTTCATCGAGATACGAAGGTTTTGGATTTAGTTTGATTGAAGCAATGGCAACCGGAAACATTTGTTTAGCTAATAATATTCCCGCTTTTCGATATATTATTGATAATAAAAAGGATGGGTTTCTAATGAATTTTTCAAAATCAGATGTTATTTCCAAAAAAATTAGGTTTTTTCTATGCCAACCAATGGAAAAAAATGATGATGTTTCAAAATTTGCAAAAGAAAAGGCAAAAAACTACGAATGGGAAAATAAAATAAGAGAGATTGAAAAAGTTTATCAAAGAGTTTGGAAATGAGATATTTTTATTTTACTGGTATAAATATTAACAATATATCTATGCATGAAGCGCTTGAAGAAATTAAAAAATGGATTGAAAAAGGTAAGCCTTCATATGTTGTAACTCCAAATGCAGCTCATATCGTTTGCCTTAAGAAAGATAAAGAATTCCGGATGGCATATCAAAATGCATCTTTAGTTTTACCTGACGGCATATCGCTTATTTGGGCATCTATTTTATTGGGGGCTCCCTTAAAAAAAAGGTGCGCTGGTTCTGATTTATTTGCGGAAATTTGTAGGATTGCTGAAAGAATGGGGAAAAGGATTTTTCTCTTAGGAGGAACGAATGGATCAGAAGGGGCAGCTGCCGCAAGATTGAAAAAATTATTTCCCAAACTAGGTATCGGTTACTATAGTCCTCCCTTCGGTTTTGAACATAATGAAAATGAGTTGAAAACAACAGTTGATATGATAAATAGATCAAAAGCGGATATTTTATTTTTATGTGTTGGTTCCCCAAAAAGTGAAAAGTTGATTTGGAAAAATATAGATAAATTGAATGTTACGCTTTCTATTGCAGTTGGCGCATCCTTAGATTTTATTGCTGGAAGAGTTAAACGGGCTCCACCGTGGATGCAGAGAATAGGGATGGAATGGTTCTTTAGGCTGATCCAAGAGCCTAGAAGATTATATAAAAGATATTTGATTGGAAATAGCATTTTTCTATATTTGCTTCTAAAAGAATTATATGATTATAAGAAGGGTAAAGTGCTATTCTAGCCACTAATTATTATGTATGTGTTTGTAATTATAAAGCATTTTTACCAGCGTGGTGACTTGCTCTTTACTAGAGTATGTACGATGGTTGAAACGCCATACATATTCAGCCAAGTACAGTGGAAGTCGTTCTCTTCGGATACCCCCTTTGGAGGCAAGATATCTCTTGAGATATCCCCAGAACCCTTCAAGGCCATTGATGTGAGTGCCCTTGGTATCGGAAAATTCACCTTTGCTATGGTCTATTAGACGATGCACATACCCGTTTGCCGCAATCCCAGTGTACCCTCTCCAGGTATCGGAGTAAACAACAGAACCACGCTTCACCCGCTTATTGATCAAGGGCAGGAGGGTTGCAGCCTCAACACCAGAAACCAGCTCAGCCCATACATAGCCATTACGGCACAAGATACCAAAAACCGGCTGTTTGCTTGTTCCCCGACCCCGCTTAGTTCCTTGCAATCGTTGGACTTTTCGCTTATTCTTCCATTGACCTCCCACATAGGTCTTATCAACTTCCACCTCACCTTCAAACACCTCAGGTATATCTCTCAACATACCTTCTCGGATGATATTCAATGTCCTCAACACTCTCCTTCTCTCAAGTCCTGTCTCAGAGGCTATCTTATTACTGCTCAGTCCCAACATGAAATACCTCAATACCATTCGCCATTGAACACGAGAAAGTCTCAACGGCAACTTGCTGGGAACCCATTCATATCGACACCGAGCACACTTGAGTTTTTCCCTTCGTATCTTCCACTGCTTGCCATAATTACACCTTGGACATGTGTTATTTTTCATGCCACCATTCTATACTGCTGGTGGCTAAAATGGTACTTTACCCAAAATGAATACACCGAGGTTAACTGTGGATCGGATTGCTACCATTAACCTACTGCGAGTCCGCATTCATACTATCTCTCTACTTGAACTTCTTAATATCATTATAAAGGCGAGTCTCACTGTGCGAAAAATTCTGATTGCATATGTGAACGTCCATGGGATAAATCTCGCTTATAAACTCCCTTGGTTTCAAACTTTCCTCAATAACGCCGATATCATCTTTTGCGATGGATTCGGCGTCAAATGGGGTGCGTACTTGTTGGGTTTGGACATACTGCACAGATATACTCCTCCTGATTGGATGCCGCGTCTTTGTCAAGTATGCATCCAAAACAACTTCTCACTTTTTTTTCTTGGTGCACGTCCGGGTGTAACCGACAAAGCTGCCGCACGCCTCAAGGAGCGGTTCCCGAACCTTCGCATCGTCGGCTCTCATCACGGCTACTTTGATAAGTCAACTGGCAGTCCTGAGAACGAAGCTATCATTCAACAGATAAACGCTGCCAGACCTAACATCCTCATTGTAGGCTTTGGAATGCCCTTGCAGGAACGCTGGCTGATGGAAAACTGGGACCGCATAGAGGCCAATGTCGCCCTCACCGGTGGGGCCGTTTTTGATTACGTCTCCGGAGAACTGCGCCGCGGTCCTCGCTGGATGACGGAGAACGGGCTGGAGTGGCTGGCGCGATTTATCGTTGAACCGCGACGACTCTGGCGGCGCTACCTCATCGGTAATCCGCTCTTCTTGTGGCGTGTGCTGAAGCAGCGGCTAAGACAGACACATATGGAGTAGCATTATCAACTCCTCGCCTTGATTGCAAAGGAGGCACATGATATTCCGGCGCTTCAGCATTCATTTCACTATCCTCTCGATAATCCTCGATGCCGCTTTTACACTCCTCGCTCTCGTGGTGGCTGTGGTGTTGCGGCCCTCCCTTACTCCGTTTCCCTTTCTACATCCACTGTTCAGAGTTCATTTCCCTCTTGTGCTTTATCTGCTTGTCCCGCTTCTCTGGATAGCCATTTTTCTTATTGACTCTGTTTATGATCCCAAGCGTAGGTTCAAAGTGATAGATGAGTTCAAAAATGTGATCATTGCAATTTGTTGTGCCACTCTCGCCTTCGCCGGTCTTCTCTACTTCACCTTTCGCGATATCTCCCGTTGGCTCTTCGTCATCTTCATTCTGCTCGACCTGTGTCTGCTCTTGGGCTGGCGGGTAGTGGCCAGGTTTGCCTTTCGGCTCGGCAAAATGCCATCCTCCCGAAGGCGTGTACTCATTGTGGGCGCAGGTGAGTTGGGGCAACAGGCAGCGCGGATGATCCGGGAGTATATCTGGAGCGATCTGCAATTCGTTGGTTTTCTTGATGATGAGAGCGATGGCTCAGAAGCTGATGCGCCAATCCTCGGTTCGCTTAATAAGATACGCAGCGTGGTAGAGAAAAACGGCGTCGAGGAGGTGATCATCGCGTTGCCGTACCACGCCTACGAAAGGCTGTACCAGATCACCAAGGACCTCCTGACGTTGCCGGTCCAGGTGCGCATTGTCCCTGATTATCTCCATCTGGCGCTCTATCGCGTTACTATAGAGGATTTTGGCGGTCTGCCGTTGATCAATCTCCGTGCCACCGCCTTTAAACGGTATCAACTTCTCACCAAACGTGCCTTTGACCTCATCGTGGGAACGATTGTGACGTTGATCGCCCTGCCGCTTATGGCAATTACCGCTGTCGCCATTAAACTTGATTCCTCCGTACCGATTATCTTCAAGCAACAGCGTGTCGGCGAAAACGGACGCTTGTTTACGATGTACAAGTTCCGCTCGATGATTGCCGATGCCAAAGACCGGCACCAGGACGTTATTCAATACGATGAAGAAGGCCACGTGGTCCACAAAGTGCCGAATGATCCACGGGTAACGCGTGTTGGACAATTTATCCGGCGCACCAGCCTCGATGAGATCCCTCAGCTGTTCAATGTGCTCAAAGGAGACATGAGCCTCGTAGGACCTCGACCTGAAATGCCATGGCTGGTGGAGCAATACGAGCCGTGGCAACGCAAACGTTTCGCTGTGCCTCCGGGGATTACGGGATGGTGGCAGATAAACGGCAGGAGTGATCAACCTATGCATTTAAACACGGACCTCGATTTGTTTTATATTCGGAATTATTCTATAATGCTGGATCTTTATATTCTCTGGAGGACTATTGGTGCTGTTTTGAAGAGGAAGGGGGCTTTCTAACGTCACAATAAGGGGGGAAGACAATGCAAGTTCTCATAACAGGAGGAGCAGGATTTCTTGGAAGCCATCTCTGTGACTCACTCATTCTTAGTGGCAACGAAGTTGTTTGTATTGACAACCTTCTAACAGGTAGATTTGAAAATATTGCTCACCTCAGGAGAGATAAGCGGTTTTACTTTATTGAGGCGGATGTATGCGATTATCAATATAGAGATGGACCACTAGATGCGGTTTTGCATTTTGCCTCTCCCGCTTCTCCGAAAGATTACCTCGTTTATCCCATCCATACACTGAAGGTAGGATCATTTGGTACTCACAGTGCGCTAGAATTGGCAAAGAGAGAAGGAGCCCGATTTCTGCTGGCATCCACCTCTGAGGTCTATGGCGATCCTTTGGTGAGCCCTCAGCCTGAAGCCTATTGGGGCAATGTTAATCCCATCAGTCCTCGGGGTGTCTATGATGAAGCAAAACGGTTTTCCGAAGCAATGGTCATGGCCTACCATAGATATCATGGTCTTGACACCAGGATCGTGCGGATCTTCAATACCTATGGCCCGAGGATGCGGAAGTGTGATGGCAGGGCGATTTCAAATTTTATAGTCCAGGCCGTGGAAGGTAATCCAATCACCATCTACGGAGATGGGAGCCAGACCAGGAGTTTCTGTTATGTTGACGATTTGATAGAGGGTATTATAAGGCTGCTTTTGAAAGAGTCTGATAAAAGTTATAAGGAGAGAACCGATAAAAATAATTTCCTTTGTTGTAAGAACATGGATTGTGCTAATTCTATCCATGATCCTGTGAATCTTGGCAACCCCCATGAGCTCTCGATATTGATGATTGCAGAGAAGATAAAGGAGCTGAGTGGAAGTTCCAGCCCTATTATCTTTGTAGATCCTGTTGTCGATGATCCCAAGATAAGAAGACCGGACATAAGCAAGGCCAAGGAGCTTTTGGATTGGGAACCCATGGTAGGAATAGACGAAGGCATTAGAAAAACAATAGAGTATTTTAAGGATGTCCTTTGAATTAGGTCGTTAGTGGGTGAATCGGTGAATGGATGAATCGCTGAATAAGGAGGGATCATGAAAGAAGTAGGATCTCCCCATAGCACTCCTTGAAGCATTAAACGGGGGATTTGCAGCGTTTGCGAACAGTATTTCCTCAAACGGGGAGATATAGATGTAATAGTGTTGGGAGAGTCGTGTAGGAACTGATTTTTCAACTTGACAAGACATCAAGTTATGCATAAATTATATGCATAATAAATATGTATTGTGGAGATGGCTATGAAGAGAACC
>Ga0307426_1002973_pt1 | contig 10344 bp, 8 predicted proteins | sample SalMarWE160340MG_FD_202165 | JGI IMG/M metagenome (GOLD analysis project Ga0307426, IMG submission 202165) | Salt marsh sediment microbial communities from the Plum Island Ecosystem LTER, Massachusetts, United States - WE1603-40 | ecosystem: Environmental > Aquatic > Marine > Intertidal zone >... | reverse complement strand
ATCATCGTGGCCGGAATATTTACGGTGTTGAAGATGCGGCGCGAATTGTTTCCGCAGTTTTCGCTGGACATGATCGTTGTATCGGTTGTTTATCCCGGTTCGAGTCCGGAGGAAGTGGAAGAGGGTATCTGCATTAAGATCGAGGAGGAAATCCAGAGCATTGAGGGCATAAAGCGACTTATATCCACCGCGCGGGAAGGACAGGGGGACGTCGTCGTCGAACTTGAAACAGGAGCTGATGTACGAAAAATTCTGGATGAGATCAAGTCGGAAGTGGATCGTATCGACACCTTTCCCGATGACGCCGAAGAGCCGGTGGTGCTGGAGATTATTAACCAGGACCCCACCATCTCGGTGGCGATTTTCGGAGACGTCTCCGAAAAACGCATGCGTCAGGTTGCCGAAAAAATCCGCGATGACCTGCTGGATGCCAAGGTTGGTTCGCATAAAGGTTTGGGAGGATTGCAGGACATCGTTGCCGCCATACTCAAGCGCTTCAGGTTCAAACAACCGGAATCCATCACCCAAATCGATCTGATCGGCGTGCGTGACTACGAAATCTCAGTTGAAGTCTCGGAGGAAAATCTTCGTCGTTACGGTCTATCTTTTGATCAGGTTGTCAGTGCGGTGAGAGCCGGCAGCATCGATCTTCCGGGCGGCACCATCAAAACCGATCAGGGTGAGATTCTGATCAGGGCCAAGGGGCAGTTATACACCGGCCGGGAGTTTGAGAAGATACCCCTGATAACGTTGAATGACGGGACAGTTGTAACGCTCGGGCAGGTTGCGAAGGTCATCGATGGTTTTGAAGATCTCGACATCAAGACGCGTTTTAACGGCAAGCCGGCCGCCATTGTCCAGGTAAGCCGAACCAGCGAGCAGGATATCATTGAAATTGCAAATATTGCCCGCAATTATGTGGCGACTCACAAAGACAAGCTTCCGAAGGACCTTGAAGTCGCCATCTGGGGCGATATCTCAATCATGGTTGAAGATCGCATTGATTTGATGCTGCGCAACGGTCTTCAGGGTATTGTGCTGGTATTTCTTACCCTTGCCCTGTTTCTGAATTTGCGTCTGGCCTTCTGGGTGGCCTTCGGAATACCGGTTGCCTTTATGGCGGCCTTCATGGTGCTGAGCGGGTTTGATCAGACGATTAATATGATCTCTCTTTTTGGATTTATCATGACTCTCGGCATCGTGGTGGACGATGCCATCATTGTGGGAGAAAATGTCTATTCGCATTACAGCAGAGGCAAATCCCCGGCGCAGGCGGTTGTCGACGGCTTAAAGGAAGTCGGCGGACCGGTAGTGATGGCCGTCAGCACGACGGTGGTTGCATTCGCACCGCTGTTATTTATTGCAGGCATCATGGGCAAATTTATCGCGGTCATGCCCATGGCCGTTATTATTATCCTGATCGTGTCCCTGGGCGAGGCCCTTATAATCCTGCCATCTCATCTGCACCATGCGCTGACCCGCTCAGAGAAAAAAAGCGGCATATCTACATCCTGGCACGAACGTCTGCGCGAAAAAGTAGAGCGGGGACTTAATACCGTGATTGACCGGCTTTATTCACCGGCCTTAAAATATGTGATCAAAAACAAATATTTTACCTTCTCGATCGGCATCGGCGTGCTGATTATCAGCCTGGGTATCATTGCCGGCGGATATGTCCCTTTTGTTTTTTTCCCCAAAGGCGAAAGTGACTGGATTGTGGCGGAAATTATCTATCCGCTGGGAACACCTTTTAAAATAACCGGAGAGGGCATCGAGCACCTCGAAAAAAAATCCTTTGAACTCAATTCGGTTTTCTCCGATTTCTCTAAAAAGAACGGCAGGCTGGTTAAAAACACATTTTCGATTGTCGGGGCCATCCCCCGGCGAGACTGGAAACCGCCGGAATATGGCGGCCACGTCGGTCAGGTCTGGCTGGAGCTCGCCTCTTCTGAGAAGCGCGCACATCTATCAACCCATACAATTCTTGGCAGGTGGCGCGACCTGATCGGGGAAATCCCGGGGGTTGAAAGGCTGACCTTTGCAACCCTGGAGGGCGGCCCGGCCGGAAATCCGATTGAGATTCAACTCAGCGGAAATGATTTTGATCAGCTCAAACAGGCGTCCGCCGAGCTGAAAGCCGAAATTGCAACCTATCCCGGCACTTTCGACATCTCCGATAATTTCAAACCCGGCAAACAGGAGCAAAAAGTTCGGATAAGGGAAGGCTCGCGATCCATAGGGGTCACCATGCGTGATCTTGCCCGACAGATACGCCAGGCGTTTTATGGCGAAGAAGCGCTGCGCATTCAGAGAGGGCGCGACGATGTCAAGGTCATGGTGCGATATGCCGAGGAAGAACGGCGCAGTTTATCAGGGATAGAAGAGATGCGCATTCGCACTCCCAATGGCCGGGAAATCCCCATTGAGGAAGTGGCCGCCATCACGCCCGGCAGAGCGTATTCCGTCATCCACAGAGTCGATCGCAAACGCACCATCACCGTCATTTCTGATGTTGACGAAACTACGGGCAATGCCAGTATGATCGTGGCCGATCTGCAGGCCAATTTTCTGCCGGGGCTGACGGCGCGATATCCCGGGTTGACCTATGATTTTGAAGGCCAGGAAAAGAGAACCCGCGAGTCGTTGAACAGCATTAAAAGCGGATACCTGCTGGCCATGATGGGTATCTTCCTTTTGCTGGCCAGTCAGTTTCGATCTTACATCCAACCGGTGATAATTATGACGGCCATTCCTTTCGGCCTGATCGGTGCCATTTTAGGCCATCTCGTCATGGGGCTGGAGTTTACCATCGTCAGCATTTTCGGGATCGTGGCGCTGTCCGGGATCGTGGTCAATGATTCGCTGATTCTGATTGACTTTATCAACCGTGCGGTGCGCGACGGGGTTGACGTCCATCAGGCTGTCATGGAATCCGGCAAGGACAGGTTCAGGCCGGTTCTGCTCACCTCCGTGACTACGGTTGCCGGACTTTTTCCGCTGCTGCTGGAGCGCAGTTTTCAGGCCCAGTTTCTGATTCCCATGGCGGTGAGCATTTGCTTCGGCTTGATAGCGGCCACCATTTTAACGCTGCTCTATGTTCCCTCGCTTTATCTGATTATCCAGGATATCTTAAACTTGGTTACCCGCAGGGACCGGGTAGCGGAAGACCGAGGGCAGATGAGGGAAATTGGAAGTGGGAAGTGGGAAGGCGGAAGTGGGAAAGGTAAAAAGCAAAGCGCATAAAGCATCGTGCATAGCCTGAAGACCAGCGGGTCGGGTACCTGGGATCAGAGGATAGAAGGAAATCCTTTTCAACCCAATAAACTCAAAAAAACGCTATTTATTCATCTTGATTTTTTTAAAATAACTGTTATAGTAGTTATAATCAATAAAGGTCCGTCCTTCATTGGCGGGCCGGTTTCGTTCTGAAGGAAAGATCCATTTGTCAAAGTGACAGCCTGCAGTTTGGAACTATGAGAATTTTTAAGAAAGGAGATTGTCATCATGGCGAATGGAATAGTCAAATGGTTTAACAGCAGCAAAGGCTACGGCTTTATCGAGCAAGAAGATGGTCCGGATGTATTCGTTCATCATTCCGGAATCAATGCCAGCGGTTTTAAGGCGCTTTATGAAGGCGACCGGGTTACCTTTGAAATCGAGCAGGGCAAAAAAGGTCCGTCTGCAGTCAACGTAACCGTGGTTTAGTATCCCATCCTAAACTTTATAAAAGGGCATTTCGTCATAATCCGATGAAATGCCCTTTTAATTTTGATTATTCAATTGAACAGATACTATCCCGTTTTATCCTTGGCCACTTTCTTCAATTTTTCGTTGGCCCAGATAGCGACTTCCACCCGGCGGTTCTGGGCGCGGCCTGCGGCGGTGTCGTTGCTGGCCACCGGCTGAGACTCACCGTATCCTTCGGTACTAAACCGCATAGAATTGACATTCTGGGTAATCAGATAACTTGCCACGGACTGGGCACGCTGGCGTGAGAGTTCAAGATTATACTCTTCAGGGCCAGTGGAATCGGTGTAGCCTGCCAGCAGGATGTTGGTGTCCTCATACTTATTTAAAATTCTGGACAAGTCCGTCAGCTCGCTTTTGGATTGATCCTTTAGGCTTGACTTATCAACGTCAAACAAAATACCGGAGCTGAATGTAATTTTGATGCCTTCGCCGACCCGCTCGACTTTGGCACCTTCGATATCACGTTCGATTTCGGCGGCCTGTTTGTCCATATAATTGCCGATGTAAGCCCCGGCCGCGCCGCCCACGACTGTGCCGATCAGAATTCCGGCCACCGTGTGGCCGGTGGCGTAACCGATGAGGCCGCCGACCGCACCACCGGTGCCCGCGCCGATGGCCGCACCTTTCTGGGTGCGGTTCCATTCAGCACAGCCCGTGGTTACCGCCAGAAATGAAAGAATCAAGAACCAGATAAACAATTTTTTGATCATTGGGTTTCCTCCCGTTTTGTGGAGTATGAAATCTTAACTGGGTGCTTAAATTTGATTTTTTCGCTATTATATGAAAAAATTTTTTTATCACGAAAGCACGAAATGATGAAAACACGAAAGAAAAGAAAAATTTCGTGCTTTCCAATTTTCGTGTTTTCGTGATTATTTTTTGGGTTCTGTCCCAGCGGAAAATCCTGCCGGCAACTTGCAAGAAGATATAGTACTCATGACGCTCTTCCGCAAATCGCCGACACTTCCACCAGCACATCTTTGGGAAGTCTGGCTACTTCCACCGTTTCTCTGGCCGGCAGGCTTGCCTTAAAATAACTATCATACACTGAATTAAACTTAACAAAGTTCTCCATGTTGTTCAAGAAACATGAGCATTTTAACACATTTTGCAGGGTCAGGCCGGCCCCCTCGATGATGGCCTTTATGTTTTCCAGCACCTGCCGGGTCTGGGTTTCGATGTCGCCTCCGACCAGTTCACCGGTTTTCGGATCCAGCGCAATCTGTCCGGAGACAAACAGCAGATTTCCGAATTGGACAGCCTGGGAGTAGGGGCCGATGGCGGCCGGGGCTCTGTCGGTCGAAATAATTTTTTTCATCTGATTTTCCTCCACTTGTTTAGTTAAATTGTTAATTGGCATTCCACGCTATGCCCTAAACGCTCTGCTTTCTGCACTCCGACTTCCGACTTCAATTCCGCTTCCAAGCTTCCCAGCCCCCTTTTTCCCCCTTCCACGTTCCACATTCCGAATTCAAACACCCCTGTCTTCTGACATCTGTCCTCAGTCCTCATCACTCAGTCCTCAGTCCTCATCCCTCAGTCCTCAAAATAATCCGCGCATCAACAATCGTAATCCCCTTTTGATGAACGATCACCGGATTGAGGTCCATCTCCTGAATGGCGGGGTAAGCGACAACGATTTCAGAACACAGCATTAATAATTTGGTGATGGCCCCTTTGTCCAGCGGCGGTTTGCCTCTGGCGCCGTTCAGAATCGGATATGACTTGGTTTCTTCGATCATTTTCCTGGCACCGGTGGGTGTGAGGGGGATGACGCGAAACGCGACGTCTTTTAAAACCTCTACCATGATCCCGCCCAGTCCGTACATGATTACCGGACCAAATTGATCATCGTATTTGGTGCCGATAATCACCTCCACACCTTCGGCTGCCATGGGAGATACCAATACGCCCCGGATATCCGCCTTGGGACTATAATGCCGCGCGTTTTGGATGATTTCCTTATACGCCCGACGGACTTCTTTTTGCGTATGAAGCTTAACCCGCACCCCGCCGGCATCGGATTTGTGGAGGATGTCCGGGGAGACAACTTTGAGTACGACATCGCAGCCGGCTTTGCCGGCGATTTCGGCGGCCTCATCAGCGGTCTTGGCCAAAAGATCCCCGCTGACCGGCGCCCCGTGCAGGGCAAAAAGCCTTTTGGCTTCATGTTCCAGCAGGGCCCGGCGCCCGTCTTCGCGGACAGTGCGAAAAATTGCTTCGGCCTCCGGATTGGCTCTGGCTCCCCAATTCAAGGCAAAGGTGTATTTAGGGTGATAGCTTTTGAGATAGTTGCCGTACTCGGCCAGCGCGCTGATACATTTGACAGCCACATCCAAAGAGTCGAAAACTGGAATATTATAGTAACGCAACAGATCCAGCGCGTGGGGTTTTTCAGAAGTATAGAGGCTGTGCAGCACAATCGGCTTGTGGCGTGATTTTACCATCTTTCCCATTCGGTGGGCCGCATCTTCTTCCATCAGCGACAGGCTTTTGGCGAACCGGATGCCGTAGCCGCCGAAAAGCCCCACGACTAAAAGTCCGCCGACATTGGGATCTTTTAGAATGATATCAGCGCAGTCAGCGAAAATCGATGGATCGGCGTCCGTGCCGCCGGCCACGTCCACGGGATTCGGCACAGATGCCGCCTCCGGCAGTATCTTTTTTAGATTTTGCTGGGTTTTTTGACTCAGCTCGGGCAATTTGACTCCCAGGTCGGTCAGAAGATCGGCCGCAATGGTCGCGTGACCGCCGCCGTCGGCTAAAATGGCCACACTGTTGTTTTTAATCGGCGGCAGACTCGAAAGCGTTTCAGCCACCGGAAAAAGTTCGTCGGAATTTTCAATGGCGATAATGCCGGCGCGTTTGAACGCTCCCTTGGACACTTCGGAGATGCCCGCCAGCGCCCCGGTATGGGAGCCCGCGGATTTTTTACCGGTGGATGTGCGACCGCTTTTAAGAAGAATAATCGGCTTTTCAAGGGTCGTCTTCTGGGCCTGCTGTAAGAATTCGCGACCGTTGCGCAATCCCTCCACGTACATCAAAATGGCCCGGGTATTCGGCTCCCGCCGGAAAAATTCCAGATATTCGTGAAATTTGATATCGGCTTCGTTGCCGACGCCGATATAGTAGGAGAAACCTTTATGGCTTTTAATTTTGGCCTCGGTAATCAAAGTCAGCGCCATGTTGCCGCTCTGCGTGAGAAGCGCAATATTGCCCGGGGGTGCATCTTTTAGTCCGACCAAATTTAAGTTTTCATGCAGGTTTATCATCCCCGATGTGTTGGGGCCGATCAAGCGGATGTTGTGCTTTTTGGCCACGGCAACCATTTCGTCTTCCAGTTTTCTGCCGTTAGCCCCCATCTCACCGAACCCACCCGCCAATACAACCGCGCCTTTGACTCCTTTCTGACCGCAGTCCTCCAGCACCGCCGGCAGCGTTGCGGCCGGGGTGGCCACCAGGGCCACATCCACAGGCTCTTCGATATCAGCGACTTTTTTGTAGCATCTAAAACCGAGGATGCTCTTTTCCTTCGGGTTGACCGGATAGATCCGGCCGCCGTATTTTTCGTCCAACAGGGTCCGGATAGTTTGATATCCGCGTTTGGTTTCATTCTTGGATGCGCCGACAATTACCACGGATTCGGCGTTTAAGATTTTCTCTAAAGACATGCGTTTTCCTTCCTTATTTTCTCTTCCGCTCCTCAAACTCCTTCAACGACTCCTGTCTTGCCTTGTTGGACACACAGGTCAGACAGGCTTCGACTTCGAAATCCATCAGGGCTTCCAGGCTGATTTCGCCCCGGGCCATCTGCAGCCCCTTTTTAATCATTTTCAGAGAGATGGCTGAATTGGCGGCGATTTTTGCAGCCATCTGTCGGACTTCCGTTTCCAGTTGCGCCAGAGGGACGGCCTTGTTGACCAGGCCGATTCGTTCGGCTTCCCGGCCGTCAATGTATTCCCCGGTAAACAGAAGCTCTTTGGCTTTTCCGGGACCGATCAAATCCTGAACCAGCCTGAAAGCGCCGCCGGTGATAGATGATGTTACTTTGGCTTCCGGTGAGCCGATCTGAGCCTCTTCAGCCGCGATGCGAATGTCGCAGGCCAGGGCCAGCTCGTAGCCGGAACCCAGGGCATAGCCATTGATGGCGGCAATCGTCGGCTTTGCAAAGCGGATGATTTTGCGTGACGCCTCCTGGAGCTCCTCCAGATAATCCCGGTATTCCTCGATGGTTCGGGTTTTGGATTCTTTTAAATCCGCACCGGTCGAAAAGGCCCGCCCCTCACCGGTGATCACCAGAACTTTTATTTCTAAATTATTTCCGGCGTTTTCCAGGGCTGCCTGAATATCAAGCCACAACTGTTTGTTCATGGCATTGAGCACCTGGGGGCGGTTCAGTTTGATCGTCGCAACACCTTGTTGTTTTTCATAATTGATACACTCAAAATTCATCTTTTTCTCCGTTTGGCCGATAATACTGATACGGTTAATAGGTTAACTAAATTATCCGATCTTTGGCATTAAGGTCCAGACAATTACATAGGAACCGGAATCCGGATCTTTCTCAAGACAGACAATGCCGCTGTTCTGAAACTTAAATATTGCCTTGTCGGCCGATCCGGTCACCAGGTAGGAAGTCATTCGTTCCATGAACGGCAGGTGGCCGACCAGCATGGTATCGGCAGCGGCGTCAATAGCGGCGGCAAAAGCCGATACGTCGTCCAGCGGCTTTAATCCGCTGACTTCCTCAACGCCGCCTGCCGGCTTCAGGGTAGCAGCCAAAATTTCAGCCGTTTGGCGTGCCCTTTTTTTGCCGCTCTGTTTGATGTTTGAAACGTTTACCTGATAGTCCCGGGCCACCTGGGCGATGCGCTTGGTTTCGGCAGTGCCTTCTTCGGAAAGACCCTGATCAGGATCGACGTCTTTTGACAGGCTTTTGCCATGTTGGACAAGATACAGTGCCATGACGTGAATCCTCCTTGTAAAATAGGATTTTTAATACTATGAAAGAGCTTGCTAACCCGGTTTGATATGTCAACAATAGCAAAACATCAACAAATTTTTCGTTTGGGTTTCACTTTGGGGGTTTTTAATGCGAATTGTAACCAGACCGGATTTTGACGGAATTGTATGCGCCGTCCTGCTTCGCGAAGTTTTTCATATAGAGCAGCCGGTGAAGTGGGTCGAGCCCAACGAACTGCAAAGGGGCCTGGTAGAAATCCACAAAGGAGACATTATTGCCAACCTGCCCTACGACGACCAATGTAGCCTCTGGTTTGACCATCATTATACAAATCGGATTTACCGTTCGTTCAGAGGGACCTTTAAGATTGCGCCATCGGCGGCCGGTATAATCTACGAAAATTTCAAAGACCGGTTTAAACGCGATTACAGCGAGCTGGTTGCCGCCACCGATAAAATTGATTCAGCCGATCTTACGCTGGATCAAGTCCTTCACCCTGAAAAATATGACTACGTGCTGCTTTCCATGACCGTCTTTGACGGAGATCATGCCTGCGAACTTTACTGGAATAAACTGGTAGATCTTATCGGCAAATATAATTTTTCACAGGTATTGGCCGATCCGGAAGTAAAACAGCGCTGCCGGGAAGTTATCGAACAAAATAAGCAGTATATTGTTTATCTGAAAGCGCACACCCGCCTTGAAAAAAACGTCTCGGTAACCGATTTTCGCACCCTATCCGAGACGCCGGTCGGCAATCGCTTCCTTGTCTATTCGTTGTTTCCCGAGGCGTACGTGAACGTAAGAATCCGTTACGAAGACCGGAGCAGAGAGAGTATCGTCGTCAACGTGGGGCACAGTATATTTAAATCCGGCTGTAATGTAAATGTCGGTCTGCTGCTCGCCGACTTTGATGGCGGCGGCCATCGCGGGGCCGGCTCAGCCCGCTTTCCCAAAAGCATAGCGCAGGAATATATTTTCCGGATAATCGAAGCTTTGCAAAAAAATCAAAATAATGAGAATTGATTAATGAATCCGCCCTGGAAAACAGCGTATTCAGAGTTGAATATGGTTCTTTAAAAACTGAAGCAACTCGTTTGATCGAAGCCCCGGCGGCTTAATTACTTTATGCTGCGCATTTTTTTCTTTTTTTATTTTCAGAGCCTTCCGGCCTCTCAGCTTCCTTTATTTCCCCCTTCCGCATTCCCCCTTCCCCCTTCAAATGCCTCTGTCTTCTGTCCTCTGTTCTCTGCTATCTGTCATCCGGCTTCCGACCTTCGGCTCCGGCAGATTAATTTCCGTAAAAAGCACACCAACGACTGAAAGTATCGTTAGCACGAAGACCCGCCAGACGCTTGTGACTGCCATCTCGAAAATTCCGATTGGATTGCCGGTGCCGATGGCGGCCGATATGATGGTGCTGAAAACCCCGCCCACCACCCCGCACAGCGCGGCCCCGATGATTCGTTGCTTTAGTTCAGCACCTCCGGCACCCAGGGTGACGGCCGCTCCGCATATCAGCGGTACCGCCACCATAGCTGCCCAGATCTGTTTTAAGTCGGGCAGCTGTCCGGACTGGTTCAGGTAAAGCCAATCCACGAACGCAAAGATCCCAATTACCGCTAGCGCAC
>Ga0307426_1002972_pt1 | contig 10348 bp, 14 predicted proteins | sample SalMarWE160340MG_FD_202165 | JGI IMG/M metagenome (GOLD analysis project Ga0307426, IMG submission 202165) | Salt marsh sediment microbial communities from the Plum Island Ecosystem LTER, Massachusetts, United States - WE1603-40 | ecosystem: Environmental > Aquatic > Marine > Intertidal zone >... | reverse complement strand
TTATATAATGCAATATTAATAAAAAAATTAACTAGAAAATTCTATTCTAATCCCCTTTTAACTGATTTAATTCAGGTAAATTACTTACAGAACCCACCCACCTATTAAAGAATTTTGACAGTGGTTTATCTGGGTTGTCCTGATATTGCCTTAGCTCGTATCTGAACTTTTCCCTTTCTTCCTCTATCATATAATGGGGGAACTTTATCATGTTAGTCTTTTTAAAATCCAACCTATTCTTATCGGGTACTTTTATGGTGTGGTAACCATTAAACTCCCCATTAAGGTATACAACAATCTTATCAGATCTTTCATTAGCCATTGATATACCGAATATTAACATGGGGTCATATTTATCTGACTTTGGGTTTTTAGCCTTTTTTATGCAATGTACCATCCATTGGTACTTTTCAAAATGTCTTTCCTTAATCTTTAGCATAGGAAAATCAAATGTTTTAATAAAGTCTGACATCATGAAATTGAAACTCATATCTCTAAGGTACTCTATCATTGAGTCTTGGTTAGATTCTTCTCCTATTCTTAGTGCTTCTTCCAATACCTTTTCCCTAGTATCTACATTAAATACCTTTTTTATTTTTCCTTTTTTCTTAGAAGAGTTTAGGGGTAAATTCCCTACTAATTTATCAAGGTAAGTTTTAGCTTTTTCTATATCATCCTTATTCTCAAGAGTAAATTCTATTCTCATTGGTCCCTCATGATTCTCTTTTGGACCAGAGTACATTTCTGTATCTTGGGATAATAATCTATCATTTATTAGATTACCATCCTCATTAAAAAGTTGAATTCTTAGTTTTTTTTCCATAGTTAATAATTTTTAATAAAAATACCCCCTTATAGGATTAGGGGGTATTTACATGAATTAGACTTATTAGGGATAAAAATTACTAATATAAACTAATCTTCTTCTTCAGCTTTTTCAGCTTTCTTTACAGGTTTCTTTTTAGTTTTTACGGTCTTTTCTACTTTTTTCTTTGGGCCTTCTTCCTTTGCTGGGGCATCTTCCTTCTTTGCTGGAGCATCTTCCTTATCAACCTTCTTTGATTCCCTTCTCATCTTTGCCCTCCATTTTTTCTTATCGATGTCTGTAAGGCAATCGGCCGGGTAATCATACTTTGTAGTCCTGTCTTTTTTTGGTTTTAATTCTTTTGAGGTCTCCTTTAAATTATCAACCTCTTCCCTTAGTTTTTCTATGGCAGCTTCAGCTTTTTCAAGTTGTTTAGCTACCTTTTCATCCTCTACCGGCTTATTCCTTTTAATGTTGTTTTCTTTCTTAAAGTTTCTAAGTTCTTCTCTTTTTACTTTAAGGGCTTCTTTTTTTTCCTCTAAAACAGTAAGAGCTTCCTCGTAATTTTTTGGCTTTGCCATAATTCTAAGTTTTAATTATTAATATATCAATCTTTATGTGTTTTTTCTGAATAGTATTTTTCCCTTCTAGAAAATGGTTTTTATTTTACTTTGTTAGTACTTGGCCAGGTCTTATGAAAGTAATAGTAAATTGTTTAATATTCTTTACTCTAAGTTTTACTAGGTGTGAAGCTTCATCTTCTCTTATACCAACTAAGTATAATTCAAAACTCTCCTCTATTAATATTTTGGGGTTTTTCCTATGGGGTCTAGTATACTTACCCTTAGCATGAACTATTAAACCGTGACCATTTACACCCATAGATAAAGCTTTATTTTTCATATCCCCCAATTTTGTTATTAATTGGTGTTTCCTTTTATTATAAACTTCTCCCTTTATGTTTAAAGCGTACTCTTTTTCCAGTTCTCTTATTTCTCCTTGGATAAGGTTATACCTTTCAACGATTTCGAAATAGTTCATATTAACATCCTCCTATTATGAGGGGTTAAACTTATAGCATGGTAATATTCGTGTTTCTCTGTTTTATAGGCTTTATAGTCTAGTTTATACTTTATCTTTATACAATCCTCCAACCATAAAGTATAAGGAACATCATATGCTAGTTTAGGTTCAACAGCATCTATTATAGTTTTCCTTAAATTTTCTATTAAATAGCTAGAAAAGCTTCTTATGGTTTTGTAGGGGATACCTGTAGACTCACTCTTAAGATTTTTAAATTCTTTTCTTTTATTTAACTTAATCCATTCCCTGTATTTGTTCTCATAATTCAGGTAACGATTTAACCAATGGTTAAATATAAATACCCTCTCTCCTTCTCCAACCAACGATATTGTTTGCACGGGTTGTAAAGTAAACCTGTTTAAAGTTTTTACCCACATCATCTTTACCCTAAATATTTTGGATAAAGACCTCAAAAAAGGTACGTCTTTTCTTGAAAAAGTCTTCTCATATAGAGATATGGATATTATTGAAAAACTCATTATGGGGGGGTCAGATAATAACTTTTCATTTATAAGAGAAAACTTATTTATTAAAAGCTCCCCCAAGTGTTTATACTCATCATTACTTAAGGGTGGTGGTTGATTTATATAATTCCTATATTTACTTAGGTTTTGCATAATTTTATATTTTTAATTATAATGCAATATTAATAAATTAAATAACTAGATAAAACTATTCCTGACTTTTTAATACCTTTAAAGGTGTTTAATAGCCTCCCGATATAGAATCAGATATAGAATCTGGATTATAACCATTCATAGACCCCGATCTAGAATTAACCCAATCTGAACTACATTCTGATATAGAACGAAGATAAGGTCTATTAATAGATCCAGACCAAGATCTTATCCAACATGCAACTCTTGATTTAGAACCAGATCCCCCATGATTACTACTACTTAGGATTGATATCATGATTTTATATTTTTAATTATAATGCAATATTAATAAACTAAATAACTAGATCAAACTATTCCTGACTTTTTAATACCTTTAAAAAAATAAAGCCCGGCAAGTATTAAACTTACACGGGCCCATTACCAACTCAAAATAAAACCACTTCTTATTTTTTACGTTTGGGTTTTGGTTTGGGTTTGGGGGCTTCTATACCAGCTTCCTTAGCTATTGCCCTCCTAAATTTATCTTCATCCTCTTCAGTGAAATCTTCTGGATCTAATTCCATTTCGTTTTCGTCACAAAAATCCTGGAGTTCTTCAAAATCCATTTCTTCTAAATCTTCCCAGGTATAGTCATCCCCACCTTCCTCTTCTTCTTCTGACTCTTCCTCCTCTTCATCCTCAGGAATTTCAAGTTCAAGTTCTTCTGCAATGGCTTTTCTAAAATCATCTACTTCATCCTCTTCAAAATCGGCAGATTCTATTTCAAGCTCAAGTTCATCACAAAGATCTTCTAAACCCTCAAAATCCATTTCCTCTAAATCTTCCCAAGTATAATTCCCTTCGTATTCTTCAGGTTCCGGTTCCTTTTTAGATTCTTTCTTAATTTCTTTTTTTGTCTCCTTTTTCGTTTCTTTCTTAGATTCTTTCTTGGTATTTTCAGGAGCATCTTTAGATGAGGGTAAAAATTCTACCAATTCTTCAATCGACAAGTCATCTACAACTACTTTAACGATAGCTACCTCCTTATCGTCAAGCAAAAGAGCACGATATTGACCTCCTATATCCAATATCTTAGTGATTTTTTTTCCTTCCATGTTTGTTTATAAGTTAAATTAGTATTTATTGATTAATAGTATTCGGGTAATATATACCTAATCATTTCCTTCTAGATTTCTTAGCTGGAATAGGGGTATTTACTATAACGCAATTAGTAAATCCGGGAATACCCACTAATTCTCCCATTTTATATATATATTCTACAAATTCCCCAGAATCCTTCTCTTTATGGTTATGCCATCCTTTTACTGGTAGGTAAAGTGGGGGATCTATATGAATAGTTTCTAGGTGGTGGTAGTCTATTTTATCCCCATTTTTAGGGATAAATCCCCTGGCTTTAAACTCCTTACCTACCTTTCTAAGATCCATAGGATTATAATACATAGTTCGTAATTTAATCCTTTTCCCCCACTTATTATATATAAATATGGCAACCTCTTCTGGGTTAAATATACCTACATTATAGTACTTATCTAAAGTCCTTAATATATTACAGCAATCCCTTAATTTGTTGTAATCTACTAACCCATTATCTAACGTAAATTTCTTTTTTAGTTCTCTTACTCCCGCTATGGGTATTGATAAAGGAAAATGATTCCTCTTATACCTTTTTAACCTTTTAACAAAAAGTACTGGCTTTTCATCTATTATTTCCCATACTTTTGACTCGGTTAATTTCGGTATACGTTTTTTTACTCTCATCCTATTTCTTTGGTTATTCCTAAAAAGTTGCCTTTGGTATTGGGTTACACAATCTTTTGGGTAATCATATTTAGCAGTGTTCCACTTATGGTGTTTTGTACTTCTAGTAGGATAATCCCTTATCCCATACCTTAAAGCATCTTTATAGTAGATTATAGTAAAATTGTCATCATAATACTTATCTCTATATCTTACAGCCTGTTCTCTATTATCTAAGTGTTTCCTTACTATTACTGGTTTATGTACATCACGTAAATCTACAAGATACCATTTCCATTTTAGTATCCTAAAATATTGTCTAAGCTTTCTATTTTTACTCTTACTAGGCAAAACTTATGGTTATAGATACTCCTTTTGGGGCTTTAGTAATTAATTTAGCAATTTCTTCTGACCACTCTTTAATAGTCATTTGGTTTAAACTCTGTATTATTGAGTTTGTTGTTCTGTTATCGTTTACCCTAGTTAGGGTAGCTCTTAACTCTTTAGGCTCTTCATTAGGATTTTTACATCCATACTTACCCAAAGTTTTAGGTGGGTCTATTGCAAATCCTCCATAACTATATTTTAAGATTAAAGATTTCATTATTGCTTTTGTTGTACTATTGATAGTACTTGTCTTATCCTTATCCATCCACCTATAAAAAGTAGGGGCTGTTATACCAATCTCTCGTATTATCTCTGTACTATTCCAACCATAGTGGTTTCTTAAAGAATTTACTACCAACCTAAAATCATTTAGTATCTTCTGATTATGGGTCATTTTAATACGTTCTTGTAATAGGTTATTTTCCATTGCTCAATTTTTTAGATTTATTATACCATATCCCAACTGACTTCTCTGAAGCCCCCGGGAATTTCTCTATAACTAATTTTATTACTTCATCTTTGGTCATACCCTCCGATTGAAGTTGATAGGTTAGAGCTTTTTTAGTACCTTTAAATATACCCTTCTCTGTTCTCTCTCTTTTAGTTCTTTTTTTCTTTATTAATGTTTTTACCCTCTTCCTCTTTAAAACATTACCTTCTTCATCCCTTTCTCCTATATAGCCCAACCTTAAAGAGGGGTGTATTAATTCAGAAGGGTCTTGGTTTTTAGCTTCCATTGACTTTCTTATCAAATCCTCCTGGTAATCATCAAATACATCTAAAAGCTCATGATTAGTGATATTGGTAAAGTTTTTACCTAACCAAACGCTTAATCTAGGTATATCCCCATTCAATATATCATCAAATGGCATACCCCTTATTACGCATTCTCTTTTTAGGTCTTTGTATTTTAGTTTACCTATGTATTTATCTACGTCCCTTATATTACTTTCAAATTTCCTTTTCTTAGCCATAATGTCTTAAGTTTAGTTTATGTTTATATAATGGATCAGTTTTTCTATTTACTACCCACATATTTATATAATTTTAAAAGTTTTAGTTTCCATATTAGGCCAAAAATATTTACTATTATTATACCCTATATCCTCAGGCCATAAAGGATAATAAAAATCATAATTTTTTTCTATTAACCTTGACCTCATTGCCCTGTGGAATTTTTCATTACCCAACCACCAAGGAAATTCATAATCTTGAACCATGGATTGGGGTGGTACATCATAATACTCATATTTAGTATTTATATTATGATTTTCTTTAGATATCTTTAAAAAAGCATTAAAATATACCTTTAACTCAAAAGTATAACCTTCCCACATTTTAACTGCTGGATGGTTTTCCCAAGGGATTTTAGTGGGTAATTGGCTTTTATGTTTATTTTGTTTAATTTCTAAAATCCCTATAATTTGATGGGCTTCTACTACCTGCTTCCAACACCTCTTTTTATCAAGTGCCTTAGCAGATAATATAAAACTATAATATGGTAAAAATGTTTGCATTATACACCCCTTAATACTCCTACATCCCCAAGCTCTTCCTTAAGGTTTTGTAGTTCATGAATTAAGTCCGAAATAGGATAAGTTGTGTACATAACTAGTTTATTTTTAATTATTTATTATTAATTATATGCAATATTAATAAATTAAATAACTAGATGCAACTTAATAAGGCTTAAATTAATCCGCATTGTAAAATAATAATTCATCATCAACCCTTTCTTCACCCCTTAGTTCTTTTTCTCTTCTAGATCTTATCTTCCTTTTATCTGTATCAAACATGGCCTTATCTAAACTTTTTCTTGATTTATGGATATTTTCTAACTTTTCATAATTAAAAGTCTTATATAATAATATCCTAAACTCCGGCCAAAATTTTTGACCCGTTTTACAATTTTTTACAGAGTTCAACATGTAACCCGCTACTAATTCTGAAAAGGCCTTTGCATCATCCCGCTTTTCAAACAAAAACAAACCCATATGGGTTACTTTATCTATTATAGAAGGTTTATTTTTTACTGTTATTATATCATAATCATCGGGTAAAAATTCAGAAACAATGGGTAAATATAACTTACTAAACTTTCCATTATAATTATACTTTTCTTTAATAACCTTTAATGAATATTCTGGTAAGTGAGTTATATTACTTAAGTGTTTTAAATTTCTATTCTTATTCCTTCTCTTGAAAGCTGAGGGTTCTTGTACTTCTATTGGTAATATCCTAAAATTATTCCATCTATCAAAATCCATTATCAACCCATATAGATCACTAGCAGCTTCTGACTTATTAGCTCGTAGGTTATCTATCTCTTCTATAAGTTTCTTTTTTCTTTTACTAGATATAGACCAAGAATTATCTTCCATTTGCTTTACAGCTTCAGATATATTCTTTCTTTCTATTAGAGTTAGTATTAAGTATTCTTTAAATGGAAATGATAAAGTTATAAGTTCTTCTGGGAATAAGCTATGATATTTTTCGAAGTAATTAGTAAATATTTCAATAAATTTCCTAGCTCTTTTTTGTATCTCAAGGTATTTGAAATGAGCTTTTTCCATTATTTCTCCAGCTTCCCAAGTTGACTTACCGTGACCTAAAGATAAGGATACTGCAGTTTTTTCATCCTCTTTAAGTATGTCCCATACATCTGGGTTTAAATTAGTATTCTTCATTTCCATAGCTTATTTTTGCATAAATCCTATCTAATCTCCTTATACCAACTTCTGATAATTCTTCTAAACTTTTTTCCTTACATGATTTATCAAAATCATTATATACAGTGTAAAATATATTTTCAAAGCTTACAGTAGCAGTAGTTATTATAGTTTCTAATAATAATCTTACTTTTACTTCTTTTTTAGTTTTACTTATAGATACAACTTCTGCAGTCATACCATCATAAGGGTAACCTTTTAAGTTTATTATATCCCCCTCTTTAATCTTTTCTATTAACCCATCATTAAATACAGACATATTTTCTGATGTCTTCAATAGGGATACTATTTCCTCTTCTCTTGCTATAGCTACCTTAGGAGTCAATTTAGGCCTTTTTATAAACTTTATACCATCTTCACTTAACTCTTCTGAATCTCCGTTATCCATCCTAAGATTTGGTTTAATCCCGATAAGTAATGTAGGGTCAGACACCCACCCATATATTGCTGGTACTCCCTCTTTTAATTTCTTTAAAAATTCTACGTCGCATGCTTTTTCGTAGGGTATTTGAAAAAAACCATAATTGAATAAGAGGGGTACATACTCATATATGTTCTTATTTTTAAATTTTTTCTTTAATATTCTTACTGTAGGTATATAAACCTTTATAGAACCCATACCACAAGATAATAAATCGTCCTGTACTGTGTTTATATTATCCCTACTTATGTAGGCAACTACCCAAACATATTCAGAAACCTTTGTAGCCATAATTAATTATTTATTCTTTAAAAAATTCCTACCCGATTTATAAAAGTCTTTATAATTAGTTGTAATAAGGTCATCAGAGTTTATTATTACTAAACTGTCCTTATCATAAGAATTATACATTATTATACCACGTTTATTTGTTCCTTCACCAATATTACTGTACCATAAATTAAAAAAATCTTTATTCATTACCACAAAATGTAGGTTTGCTTTCATACCGTTTCTTCTCATAAATACTAACGGTACTTTATTATACTTTAAGGCATCCCCCTTAGATTGTTCCCAAAACATCATTATTTTATTACTGCTCTTGCCATAACTATCATCTATAAGATGAAGTAAATCAAAGTTTTGATGAGATTTGCATTCTATAGAAAAAGGGAATCTTCTTCCATGTTTATCATCTATACAAACTATATCCCCAGATGTATACTGCTTTTTCCAATGTAAACCACCAGATTGGGGTGTTCTAGCAAATTCATACCCTGACCAATCATTTAATAACTTTACTACGTTTCTTTCATTCCTACTACCCTTTGCTTTTGAATTAGTCATACCCTATGGTTTTATTTTTAATAGTAGAATTCTAGACTAGAACTAAGTTAATATTGTTGTATTCTTTCCATCAAAACCTAGGTTAATAACGTTTGAATTAATAGGGTTAAATTCAGACCTATGAGTTATAAGGTATAAACACTTTTCTTTAGCCATGTCATTTATTAACTCGGTTATAACTTCTATATTATTTCTGTCTAAAGACTCGAAAACCTCATCCATAACAAATAATGAACAATTTTTAGTGTCTGATACTACATCATGTATTGAAAAAGCTGTTACTAGGTCTACTGCTTGCTGTTGTCCACCGGATAAATCATCATAAGGTACTATCTCACCATTTGAGAATACAAAGGTGTCCATATCCTTATTAGCTGACCCCATATCCATAACAAAAGCTGCCTGTAGATTTATGTATTTTGTATAATACTCTAACCTCTCATTTATCTCATCCAACATCCTATTAAAAATAAAAGCTCTTATACCAGAATTAGATAGTGGGTCTTTTATCAGCCATTCATATGTTTTAACATCTCTACCCATTTTTCCTAATTGCTTTTTTTCTTTTTTAAACAGCCTATTTAATTTCCCTAACTCATCTCTTAACTTTTCTATATGGTTTTCAAGTTTTCTAGCCTTTATGGTTTCTATATTCTTTTTATGTATTTCTATCTTTTCCTTTATATTATCCCCTTTGGATACTTTACTTTCTAGTATTCTAATTTCTTCATTATTAGATTCTATAGCATCTAATACTTTATTTGCACTAGATATACGAGATTTTAATTCTTTTATTACCTTTATAGATTTACTATGGTTATCTATTTTAATAGTATATTCTTTTTCGTTTCCAGCTATCCTTTCTTCTATTAATGTTTTCTCCTTTAACTTATCATTTTCTGAGTATTTCCTACCACAGTGCTCACATTTAGTAGGTAAATTATTTAGCATATCTTTATCTTCTTCTATTACCCCTAATAAATCCCCAGCACTATTCTTTTCATTTTCAGAATTTATTTCAGTCTTAACTAAGGTTTTCTCTAACGTTAGTATATCTGTTTTATTTAAACAATCTTTTTCTAACAAAAGATTCTCCCCCTTTATACTAGTCAGTTTACTTTCAATATCTTTTATATTTATCCCCTTTAATTGTTGGTTTAATTCCTTTATAGCCTCTTTTTCTATTTCTATATCCTTAATCTTATTGTCATCGAAACTTTTTAACAAAAGCTCTTGGGAATTTATTTCTGACTCCTTAGAATTAACTTCTCCATTTAACTTATCTACTACCCTTTGCTGTTTAGTATATTCTGACCTATACTCATTTAATTCCTTTTCTGCTAACCTTTTTGCTATAGGTATATATGAAATCTGAAAAGCGTCATCAAATACCTTTTTCTTATTGGGACCTGTTTCAGATATAATCCTTTTTAGTTTTTGTCCAAAAATTATAGAGTTTTTAAATAAATCATATGTATACCCTGTTATGTCTATGATTTTTTTATTAAGTTCAGGTTTAGAACCTTCTAATTCTACCTTATTACAGTATACTATTAGATCATTCTTAACTTTAGAGTAACCTTTATACCTTACTACTTTACAATCTTGCCCGTTTACACAAAATTCTATAGATACCCTTGTTCCTTTATAACTACTAGATTTTGTATGTTCCCATGGTTCTACAGATCCTGATAAAGTTTTTCCATATAAGCTCCATACC
>Ga0307426_1002970_pt1 | contig 10353 bp, 10 predicted proteins | sample SalMarWE160340MG_FD_202165 | JGI IMG/M metagenome (GOLD analysis project Ga0307426, IMG submission 202165) | Salt marsh sediment microbial communities from the Plum Island Ecosystem LTER, Massachusetts, United States - WE1603-40 | ecosystem: Environmental > Aquatic > Marine > Intertidal zone >... | reverse complement strand
TGGGGACGTGGCTGTTGTGGCTGATCTTGTCGCTGGTCCTGGGCTTGACCCTCGTCGGCGGTACCGTCGTCTTGCTGGTGCCGGCTATGGCAGCGGTAGTTGTGGCGGCCATCGTGGGCGGGTCGCCGCTGGCACGCTTCTCCCTCGCGCGCGAGGGAGGGCTCCTCGCCCCTGCCCTCTTTGCCAGCGCTGTCTGGTTCCAGCTCGCGCTGCGTTTCGAGGCGGCAGTGGGCTTCGAGCTCAGCCCCGCTGTGACCCTGTCGATGGGGCTCGTTGCCACGACGGTGCTGCCTGCCTACGCCCTTTCGCGTGGGCAGGCACGGGCGCGCACGTGGGCGGCCCTCGCCGCTGGCGCGATCACCGTGGGCGCGGCGGCCGCTGCTGTGGTGCTTCCCTGATCGGATCGGCATTTTCCTATTGAAGTACGCCGGTTCGCGATGTATAATCGTTTAGATCGGATCAGGATGTGCCCATCCTCCTGGCTGCGCGCGAGGTGCGGGCCAGGTGGGTGGAGAGAAAGAGAGTGACAAACCGATGTTCGACTACACCGAGTTCGTAGGTACGCTCAAGGACAAGCAGGACGAGATGGACGAGCGGCGGGAGCTGTTGTGGCCGCGCTTTGCCGCGTTTCGCGATGGCTTGCTCGAGGGCCTGGTCAGCTTTGCTGCGCAGGCGGTCGACAGTGGGGTGCGCGGTGTCACCTTGCCCAAGATCGAGCGGCAGAGCGACGACCTCGTGCGTGCCCAGCTCACGCTGAACGGGTGGGACCTGGTGCTGATCGCGCCAGATGCGTTCTTGTTGGATGCGCTGGCATTGTCGATCCGGGAAGAGATCGCACCGTGAACCTATTACCAGATCGTGGATCGCCTGGCTCCCTCCTTTCGCATTTATCTCTACCGCGCTGCCGGTGACGAGCAGCTTCCCTATGTCTGCGTGCAGGTCGCGTACAGCGAGGACGGGGCACACCGCTACCAGGTGTGGCGCTACAGCGAGGGTGACGAGATCCGCCCCATGGGTGGCGGTATCGGCGTCAGCGCGGAGAGCGGGCGGGACGTGGCGGACAAGCTGATCCATCACTTTTACGCGTTCGAGAACGCGTGGCGGGAACAGCCGACGCTGCGCGAGGTCAAAGACGGCGCGACGCGGCGCCGGATTGGCTCTGCCGGGCCAGATTAGCTCGGCTGTTTGCTGGACGTCCATCGGCAGATCACACAGATTTTGCATGCCAGCAGAGTGGCTGTACGTAGGGTAGGCATCCTCGCAGCCTGCGGCCACAAGGGTGCTGCCTGCTGTAGGTCGGGCGATGCGGATGTCGTGCCGGGAGGCGCGACCTGCAGTGCCCGGCAAAGATGGATGCCGGAGGGAGAACAGGGACGTGGACGAGCTCAAGTGGGGCATCATTGGCACGGGCATGATCGCTCGCAAGTTCGCGCAGGCGCTGCAGGCGTCCGAGACGGGGGCGCTCTATGCCGTCGGCAGCCGCTCCCGGGATCGGGCCGACGCCTTTGGCGAGCAGTTCGGTGCACCGCAGCGCTATGGCAGCTACGAGGATCTCCTCGCCGACGAGGAGGTGGACGCGGTCTATAACGCGCTGCCAAATCACCTCCACCTAGAGTGGACGCTCCAGGCGGCGTGGGCCGGCAAGCATGTGCTTTGCGAAAAGCCGCTCACGGTCAACGCCACAGAGGCGGAGCGGATGATCGAGGCCGTGGGCGCGACCAGCGTGTTCCTGATGGAAGCGTTCATGTACCGCTGCCATCCGCAAACGAACAAGCTGGTCGAGCTGATCCGCGACGGCGCGATCGGCGAGGTGCGTGTGATCCAGGCGTCGTTCGGCTACGACCTGGGCGATTCGGACGCTGCGTACGAGAACATCCGCCTGCGAAGCGACGTCGCCGGCGGGAGCATCATGGACGTCGGCTGCTACACGATCTCGATGGCGCGGCTGATCGCGGGCGCGGCGCTGGGACAAGAGGCGCCGGCCGAACCGGAGCGGCTGGAGGGCGTGGCCCACATCGGCGAGCGAGGCGGCGTCGACGAATGGGCAGCTGCGACTGTCCAGTTCCCAGGCGGGGTGCTCGCGAACCTGGCCTGTGCGGCGCGGGTGGGCATGGACTCCAAGGTGCACGTCTGGGGGTCGAGGGGTGAGATCGAGGTCCCGGTGCCTTGGAACCCGCCCGAGGGCAAGATCGTGCTGCGCCGCCGCGGGGCAGACGAGGAGGTGATCGACGTTCCCGCCAAGGGCAATGCTTACACGCTGGAGGCGGATATCGTGGCGCGCTCCCTGCCGGCACGCCAGGCGCCCTATCCGTGCATGACCTGGGCGGACAGCCTGGGGAACATGCGCGCGCTCGACGCGTGGCGGGCGGCGGTTGGATTGGCCTTTGAGGGGGAGCGCTAGAATGCGCCCCTCTAGCCCTTTGGTCCACCGGGGGAAGGAAAGACCGCTGGGCGTCAACTACCATCGCGGGCTCATTTCCCCTGCCAGCGGCAGCCAGAAGCGCACGCATGTGCCCTCTCCCGGCGCGCTTGTGGCATCCACCGTGCCTCCCATTGCCTCCACCAGGCCCTTGACGATGGCCAACCCCAGCCCACTGCCGCTGCCCAAGCGATCCCCGGGTCGCGGGAGCGTCCGGGCGCGGTCGCCCCGGTAGGAGCGCTCAAAGATGTGCGGCAGGTCCTCTGGCGGGATGCCGGTCCCGGTATCGCTGACGCGCACCTCGACTGCTCGGGGTCGCGCTTCGGCCTCGATGGTGACGATGCCCCCCTCCGGCGTAAAGCGCAGCGCGTTTGCGACCAGGTTGACCAGCACCTGCTCGGCGCGCTGTACATCGGCCTGTACCGGGGGCAGGCCGTCGGGCAGGCGAGCCTCGAGGACGATCCGCCGCTGCTCCCAGGCAAATCCCTTGTAGGTGGTCACGACCTTTCCGATCACCTCGGACAGCGCCACCGGCGAGAGATCCAGCTCGAGCTCGCGCGCATCCAGCCGGGACAGCTCGAACAGGTCGCCGATCAGCCCGGAGATGCGGTCCGTCTCATCGCTCAGGATGGGCAGGTACGCATCCAGCCGTTCGGGGTGCTCGGAGAGCGTCTCCAGGTGCGCAGCAAGGGAGGCGATCGGCGTCCGTAAGTCGTGAGAGATATTGGTCACCAGGTCACGCCGTGCGTGTAGCAGTGCCTCGACCTGTCCCTTTTCGGCCTCCAGCGCCTGCAGCGAGTCTTGCAGTTGGCCGGCCATCTGGTCAAATGCTTGGCCTACCCGGCCAATCTCGTCAGGCGAGGTGTCCTCGACCCGCAAGCTGAGGTCACCGTCTGCCATCTTGCGCGCCGTCTGCTCCAGCGGGGACAGTCGTTTGCCCAACGACCGCGAGACGATGACCCCCGAGATGGCAGCCACAAGTGCGGACAAGAGCAGGGCGGGCGCGGTGCCGAGCGCTGCGCCAAACAGGTAGCCGGCAAAGCGCACCCATGGCGCGAGGTCTCCCGCTGTGCCGGTGCCAGGGATGTGCGCGCGACGCGACGGTGTCTTGCTCAAGATGGCGACGATCACTTGCACCATCACCAGCGTGCCAAAGATGGCGACCAGGTGGTAAAAGGCCAAGCGCCGCCACAGGTAGGCGGCGATCCAGCGACGGAACCCTTTCATCGCTCACCCCCGCTCGAACTTGTAGCCGATGCCCCGTACGGCGACGATGCGCTGGGCGATCTCGCCCTCTGTGCCCAGTTTCTGGCGCAGGCGGTAGATGTGGGTGTCCACCGTGCGATCATAGGCTGCCGCTTCGTAGCCCCAGATCTCGTCCAGCAGGTAAGCGCGGCTAAAGACGCGTCCCGGGTGTCGCACCAGCAGGTAGAGCAGGGCGAACTCTTTGGGGGTTAGATCGATGGTCTGATCCTCCAGGCGCGCTTCGTAGGTGGTTGGGTCCAGGTACAGCCCGGCAAGGGTCACTACCTGGTTCGCAGAGAGATCGGTGGTCTGCATCATCTCAACCCGGCGCAGGAGCGCGCGCACGCGGGCCTTGAGCTCGCGCATCGAGAAGGGCTTGGTCAAATAGTCGTCGGCGCCCAGCTCTAGGCCGAGCACGCGATCGATCTCTTCAGCACGCGCGGTCAGCATGAGAATGGGCACGATCGAGTCCTGCCGCAGGCGGCGGCAGACCTCCAGCCCATCTATGCCGGGCAGCATGATGTCCAGGATGACCAGGTCGGGTGCAGCACCCTTGACCATCGCCAGCGCAGATGGGCCGTCAAAGGCCTGTAGCACGTGGTAGCCCTGCTCTTGCAGGTTGTCTCGGATGAGGTCACACAGGTTGCGCTCATCCTCGACGATCAGGATCGTGGGCATGGGGCAGGCCCTCCGCGAGCAGTATAGCAGCAATCGACAGTCTCGGCAATTGGCCTCTTACGTCCTACAGGTAATGGAGGCCCTGCTCGCGAGCAGTACGCTCCAGGCGCCGCACGGCGAGCTGAGCCAGGAGGCCATAGAGGACGACCTGGCCCAGAAGGACCGCCCACTCGTACGGCAGGTCGAGGACGGTCCGCGTGCCCATCACGTAATGGCGCAGCAGGTCCATGCCGAAACTCTGCGGCAGCGCCACGATGCCGATCATGCGCAGGGACGGAGGAAGGACCTGCATGGGGATGAACATGCCGGTCAGCATCTGAAAAGCAAAGTTGAACAGCCCAAAAATGGCCGTCACCTGCTGGTGGCGCAGCACCAGCGCGGCAAAGCAGGCTCCCATCTGCGCCAGCGCGCCGACTGACAGCGCGGTGGCGGACAGGCCCAGCAGCAGTCCCAGCGGCGTCAACGTTGCGCGCGTGAACCACAGCCCAACGGCAAACACGGGGACGAAAAAGACGGTGCTGCGCACCGCCAGGGCGGCGACGTTGCAGATCATATAGCCGTAGCGGGAAAAGGGGCAGCTGAACGTATAGTCGATCTGTCCCGATCCCAGTTCGTTGCGAAACATCTCGGCTGCCCCCCACAGGGCCACGCTCTGCCAGCTCTGGTAGGCTATACCAAAGATCATGAACGACACATAGTTGGTCGTGCCCACCGTCCTTTGCAGCAGCGCGGTGTCAAAGGCCAGGGCAAAGAGGAGCATGCCCAGGCCAAAGAGCACGCTGGAGAACAGCTCAAAGACGAAATTGAGCTTGTAGCGCTTGAGCGAGAGCCAGTCGCGCCACACCGCCATGTAGAACAGCCTCGCCGTGCTAGCCATCCGCTGCCTCCTTGCCGTTGTTCACCAAGATGCTGAACGCGTCCTCCAGTGAGGGCTCGACCATGCTCACCGCGGCCCTCGTGCCGCTCCGGTCCAACACGGCCACGACCTCCTTCAGCACCGCAAACCCGTCGTCGCAGTAGAGCCGGATCGTGCCTTCTGTCGTGGTGCGGGTCACGCCTGGCAGTCCTCGCAGTTGCTCCACGATCGCATCGCCATCCTGCATGGCGACCTCGACCGTCTCCTGCACCGTCACCGAGCGACGAAAGGCCCGCGGCGTGCCCACGAAGCGGATGCGACCGTGGTCGATGAACGCCAGCCGGTCGCAGATGTCCTCTGCCTCGTCCATGTTGTGCGTGGTGAGGAGGATGGTCATCCCTTGCTCCCGCGCATAGTCGACCAGGTAGCCCCGCACCCGATCGGCAGTCACCGGGTCCAGGCTCTTGGAGGGCTCGTCCATAAAGACGATCTGGGGATGGTGCAGCAGCGCGCGCATGACAATCATGAGCTGCTTCTGGCCCCCCGAGAGCGTGGAAAAGTGCTTGTCGAGCTGCTCGGTGAAGCCGACCGCCTCGGCAAAGGTGTCGATCCGCTCCTTTGCCGTGCGGAGGGGTACGCCGCGCAGGGCATGTCCAAAGTAGAGCAGGTTCTCCCGCACCGTCAGCCGAAAGTAGGCCGAGCGCTCCGAGTCCTGCCCGGCATAGCCGACGATGCGCCGCACCTCCCCCTCGTCCTGGACGACGTCATAGCCGCCCACCCAGGCGCGTCCATCTGTGGCGCGCAGCAAGGTGGCCAGGACACGCACCAGGGTCGTTTTTCCCGCGCCATTTGGCCCCAGCAGGCCAAACACCTCGCCCTCCTCGATCTCGAGGTCGACGGCGTCGAGCGCGCGCACCGTCTTTTTGGTGCGATACTCCTTGACCAGTTCGCTACATCGAATCGCGATGGCCATATCTCCCTCTTCTACTTGCTATTCACTGGGAAGGGTCTCCCGACCGGTCCCCAGCACTGTGCGCTTGCACATCAGCCTCTGAACCGGTCGTTCCGGATCAGGTAGCCGTTCGTGACGCCTGTCCAGAACAGCCACCGCTTGCGCTGCATCGAGCGAAAGCGAAAGGGAAGCCCGGCCTCTGACGCGCTCTGCACGTGCAAGTGCAGATGCGGGGCCTCGCTGTTTCCCGAGTTGCCCACCCGACCGATCAGTGTGCCGGACGTCACGACCTCTCCCTCCTCGACCGCCAGGCTGCCCGCCGCGAGGTGGGCCAGGAGCACCTGCCTGTCGTTGCCGATGTCGATGACCACGTGGTTGCCACCGGGATGGACCGTGTCCCTGTTGCCGATCGGGCCGCAGGGAAGGCCGTCCACGACCTCGACGACCTGCCCATCTGCTGGCGCGTAGACAGGTTCGTCATAGCCGTACCAGTTGGTCACGACCAGATCGCTCCCGTCCATCAGCCGGCCATCCGGGCCGAGCTTGAGGACGTCGATGGCATACGGGTGGGTCGTGTGAAGGTTAGTGAACGTGGTGGCGCCCGCGTGCCCGGCCAACCACGTGCCCCGCACGGGCAGGTCCAGCACCACGCACTCCTCTGCCGGCGGGTAGGGCAGCGTCTTGGCGATCAGCCAAGAGAGAGATGCGGCGATTGGCAGGCTCAGCAGGACCGCACCCCAAAAGGCCAGTCGCCTGAACCATGAACCGTTCAGCAGCCGCACGCCGATCGAGAGGCAAAAGTACACCTCCAGGAGCGCCCAGGCGCAGAGCAGTACATAGAACAACGCTTTGGCGCACTCTCTGACCACCGTCGTGTACAAGATGACGACAGAGAGGGCATAGATGACCCCGAGGGCCAGAGGCAGGAGCGATGCTGCCAGGGCGAGCTTGCCGGCCCGGTAGGCGATGCCAACGCGCTGGTCCCAAATCGGCATCCTCGCCGCGCGCCCGCTCGTGGCGCCTTGGATGCGGAACGCTATGGCCGCCAGCAGCGCTCCAGCGAGCACTAGGTACAGTGTCGTGAGCGCGATCTCGACTTGCTTGAACATGGTTGCCTCCTCATGTACGATTTGAGCTCATCGTACACGGGCGCTGTGACACCAGCGTGATGGGATGGTCACAGAACGGTCAACTCTGTGGGGTCGGCTGAGCGGTGTTGGCCTTTCCTCATGGTTCACATGCACGACGAGGGGGATCGCGTCCCGCTGACCATCGCCGATGATCGGCAGCGGGGGGCGCTCTCACCAGTCGTGCAAGAGGTCGCAGGACGACCATCTGGGGAACACGTGCGCGCTGGATACGTGGCGGGCGGCGGTGGGGTTGGCCTTTGAGGGGAAGAGGTAGGGCCGTACGGGCGGGACCCGCGCATTCTGATGCGGGCCCGCCCGTACGGCGAACTGCCTACAACTCCAGATTGACGATGTTCGAGATATAGTTCGCCGGGTGCTTGGGTGCCCCAGCGACCTTGTCCTCGCCTCCCTTGGACGGCTTGCGCTCGACCCAGTCCCCTTCACCCGATCTCTGTCGGAGCTGGAGGATCGCTATCTGGTCGGCCGTGCCGGCGATCATGCCGCGGTTGTACACGGCTGCTACGCGATCGGCGAGCAGCTCTGGCGTGACGTCGTCACCGATCGCCAGTGCGCCGAGGACGACGACGGCTAGTTTCTCCTCTGCGCGCTCTAGAGATGCCGCGGATAGCGAGCCGCCCTCCTCGGTCAGCCACAGTTTGCCCTCGTAGAACAGGATATCGGTCTCGAGGACGTCGAGCTTCTGTCCCAGGACCGGGCTCAGCGCTGCCGGGCAGAGGACGAGGTCCTTGGCGATTAGGGCATCAAGCGCGCGTTCCAGCGCGTCTGTATCGACGTCCTCGCCGATGCGGACCAGCTCGGTGCAGTACAGCTTACGTGCGGGGATAGCCTTGAGCAGCGCCGCGCTCAGCGTGAGCGGCCGCTCCACTAGCTCGAACCCGGTCGGGATCACGGTTACGTGCGGCGCGCCGCCCTGGTGGACAAGGCGTGGCAAGAGCGTCGCGCTGTTTTCCTCGCGGCAAATGACGCCATCGGCGACGTGGATCTGGGCGATCTTACTCGCCAGGAGGTCATCTGGGAGCACCTGGCTGGCGTTCAGCCTGCCGGCGACCATGAGCTTGGTGCCGTCGGCACAGGACTGCAAAAAGTGCGTGTCAAGGGTCAGGCTGCGTGCCACCAACCGCGCGTCCCGCGGATAGGCGTGCATCGGCCCTCGAGCCAGGTGCACCTTGCCCTCGATCGCTCCGATTAGGTCCTCGGGGACGAGCAGTTGCCCAAAGACGGATAAATGGCGGATGCCGCTCGCCACGTCATCGGGCGTGACGTCGGATTCGATCTGGACGCGGCCAAAGACGACGGTAGAGAGCGGCTCGTCGAGTTGTGAGAGCATCGCGTGGTTGAGGACCAGGTCGCCGTGCTGGATCGTCGCTCCGGCGGGGACCTCGATGCGGTTGACGATGTTGCCGATGCCCAGCTTGCCGATCAGGCCGGCCGTACCGGGCGAGTAGATCAGGTTGACCACGTTGCCGATGCGCTCGATGCCCGCAACAGTCTCCTCGGTCGCGTGGCGGATGTCGAGGTTGACGACGTTGTCGATGATCTGCGGCGTGTCTGTGTGCTTGGTTTCCATTGCGTTACCTCCCTCTTTGTCTTCCGATGGCGTGAACTCTCGTGTTGCCCGTTCAGGAGCCTTCCTGATCGGCCTCCTGCTGCAGGCGCGAGCGGGCTTCCTGGATCGCCAGGTACAGCCGTGAGCGGACGGTCGCCGCCGGAATCCCCAATGCTTCGCCGATTTCGCGGCTGTTCATCCCCAGCATGTAGCGCTGGATGACCACCTCGCGAAAGCGCTCGGGTATCAGGGCAAACGGGTCGGGCGACAGGACAAGATCCTCCAGGCTGGGCGAGCTCCTCGGCTCACGGGCGAGCTGCTCGAGCAGCTCACCCTGCCGCTCGCTCGCAGACAACCCGTCGAGGTAGAGGTTCTTGAGCGTGCGGTAGAGCCACGCCCGCTGCTGGTAGGGCTTGAGCGCGTCCAGCAGGTCGAGGTGGCCCATCGCCCGCACAAACGTGTCCTGCACCAGGTCTTCGGCCCAGTGCGGGTCACGCGCCAGGCGTGCGGCGTAGCGACGCAGCTTGTTCTCGTAGGTCTCGTACAGCTCGGTGAGCGTCACCGGATGTCCTCTCGCGTCTTTCTATCATTATAACGAGTGAGGAGGCGCAAGTGTTTAGCGGATTTCGTGGTGCGTGGTCCGTCAAGCGCCCCCTTTGGCTCGGTGGGAGGGGGGAGGATGCCACGGGCAGTATAGCCCGTGGCTGCGGGGTGGTCAAGGGCGTGGTCCAGGACAAGAGTCTGCAGCAAAGCCATGCCGGCTGCGTTGGCCACGGTGGATTTGCACTCCGCGCGCCCTTGAGGTAGAGTCTCTATGAGGCGTTTCTCAGAAGTTCGTCATAGAGGTTGCCGAAAGGTGCTCGGCGCGCACTAGATGAACGTGGCAACACCGGACCGGGATCTGCCGGAGGCACTTGCCTTGTAGTAAAGTTGCAGGTTCGCGCTCGATAGGAGGAAGCCACTCATATGCTGGTGACAGACCGCCTGCTACTGCGAAAATTCAGAGAGAGCGACTGGCAGGCCGTGCATGCGATCCTTTCAGACCCGGAGGTCTCACGCTATTGTCCGTTTCAGCCGCCTCCGGAGGAGGAAACGCGCGAGGAAGTCCAAAAGATGATCGAGGGGCGCCATGCAGAGCCTCCCCAATACGACTTTGCGATCGTCTTACGCTCAACAGACACGCTGATCGGACTGTGCAGGCTCACGATAAGGCCCGACGAGCTCCGGCAGGGCGAGATCCTGTATCTCCTCAACCGGCAGTATTGGGGACACGGCTATGCAACCGAGGCCGTACGTGCTGTGTTAGGATACGGTTTCGAAGAGCTGGGACTGCATCGCGTGTACGCGACCTGCCGGCCCGCCAACGTGGCTTCCAGCCGCGTCATGGAAAAGGTCGGCATGCAGCGGGAAGGGCACCTGCGGCGGCACCGGTGGATGAAGGGGGTGTGGCAGGACAGTCTGCTGTACGCCATCCTGGAGGATGAATGGCCAAAGCAAAAGATCTAG
>Ga0307426_1002968_pt1 | contig 10358 bp, 9 predicted proteins | sample SalMarWE160340MG_FD_202165 | JGI IMG/M metagenome (GOLD analysis project Ga0307426, IMG submission 202165) | Salt marsh sediment microbial communities from the Plum Island Ecosystem LTER, Massachusetts, United States - WE1603-40 | ecosystem: Environmental > Aquatic > Marine > Intertidal zone >... | reverse complement strand
AATCGACGGACCTTCGGAGGAAATTTCCAGCCGCACGAAAAAACCGGGGCACTTCCTGGCGATCCTGCGAGATCTGGATCTACTCACGCAATTTCCCTCGATCGATGTAAAAGTCGCCACTCCGGTGACAAGCTGCAACCTGGATTCCGTCCCTGCCATCGTTGATTTACTCGACGGCTACGCCGAGCGGATGCAAAATCGCCTCTTCTATAACGTATTCCAGGCCTTCCCACGCTCCATGGCGGAATGCGATTGGGAAGAAATCCTCGTCGACGGCGAGGCGTTCTCGCACCTGCGCCAAACCATCGAAAGCAGCTCTCATCGGTTCCAAATCAACTGGCTCGATCACGAGACACTCGACCGCCTCTACGTCATGGTTTTCCCGGACGGTACGCTCAGCGTGCCCTCCGGCTCGGATTATTTGAACTACGGGCCAATTTTGGACGTCGACGACCTCGATGCGCTGCTCGGCCGGACCGATTTCGATGCTTCCAAACACCAGCGGCATTCACGCGGCTGGAACAAATCGGCAGCCAAACCAAACTAGGGCTTTATAAATCCAGCCGAAAGCAAACCACCCGCTTGCAGTACGCGGGTGGTTCGAAATTCGTTTCAGCGGAGATCACGCCGCCTCTTCGCTCGCGTGCGGATCTCCCCTTCGGACTAAGAAATCCTCGACCAGCAGAAGCTGCTTTTCCCCCGCTCTGCGGATGACCGAAAGCAATTCATCCATGGTGGATACTTCCTCCAATTGCTCCGTCACGAACCAGCGCAGGAAATCTTGAGCGATGTGATCGTTCTCCTTGATGGCCAAATCCATGAGATTGTTGATCTGTTTGGTCACTTCCACTTCCCAATCGAGCGCTTTTTGAACGGCGGCTTCAGCGGATTGGATGTCGGTCGGAGGTGCCGGAATCGAAGGAATCTCGACGCGGCCGCCTGCATCCAGGATGTAGCGCACGAACTTCATCGCATGCATGCGCTCTTCATCCGATTGGCGGAAAAAGAAACCGGCCAACTCGGGCAGCGACTCGTTATCGAAATACGAGGCGATAATCAAATACTGGTTTGAGGCGCCCAATTCGCTGCCGATTTGTGCGTCCATGGCTTGATTTAACGCTTTACTGATTAACATCTTCATTTACTCCTTCCAACGATGCACGCCTCTTGGCGTACACTCGTGTATAAAATTGAATGGATACACCTCACCCCTTTAGATGATTAGAATTCACAGAAGTTACTTGCGTCCGATAAAGGGAGAGCGGACCTCTATGGTAATGCGCCGATGTACTCGAGTGCGTACTGGGCATCGAAGTAGTTCGGATTCACGCGCAGTGCGGCTCGAAAATCCTCGATAGCCCCGTTGATGTCTCCGAGTTGATAGCGCGCCCAGCCACGCCACAGCATGGATTCTTCCGCCTTGTTCGTCCGCCGTAAAGTTGCATCAGCCAGATCGATTACGTCCTGATAGCGGCCCTGGTTGAAATAGGCGATATACGGGCCGAACTGATAGCGCGTGAAACGCCAGGGAAGGCCGATGGCTAGAGCAGTATCGAACGCATGCGCCGCTTCGCTGTAACGATCGAAGTAGAGCATGTTGGTGCCCAGATTAAACCATGCATACGGATCTTCCACATCGAGTTCGATTTCATCCTCAGCGGTCTGCAACGCCCGTTCCCGGTTTGTGGCTTCATCCAGGTCATCCCCGAGCAATTCCACGATGGTCGAACGCTGCTCGACCGGATACAGGATCATGTACACACGGTTAAACGCCTTCCAGCCATCATCCAGGACCGCGTAACTCACCTCTCGATCCGGCCCTTCGAAAGCGTCCTGGGTGATGAAGACCTGGCGGGGGTCATCGTACCCCGTCAGCAGCAGGTAGTGTCCCGCCCATCCTGCATCCGGACCGTCACTAACGATCACGTACCCCTTTTCGACGATCATGGGATAGCCTGCGGCGATGAAACGTTTCAAGATCTCCAACGTGCCCGCGACGCGATACTCCGCTGCCATCCAACCCGCCCGCGTTCGAACGTAGTACGCCAACTCATCGATATTTACGTTGCGGTCGCCGCGATCGGGCTTGACTACGTTCGAAATGGAAAATTGGTCCCCATCCCAGCCATAGTAGCGTAATCCCAACGCCAGGGTAGCGGGTCCACAATTATTCCAATCCTGTTTTTCCCATCCTGGAGATGCAAGTCGAATCGAATCCGGTATCGGTATGGGAGTCGATGCAAGAGTAGCGGAGGCCGTTGGCTCGGAAGTAAATATCGGGCTTGCGGCGCTCGGACAAGGCGTCGCAACCGCCGTCACCGCCCCGGAAGGGGTAGGCAACGTATCCCCAGGATACAACCAGCCGCGCAGGATTCCCGCCGCTGCATCCAAGCGCCACTCCAGCTCATCTTTCACGGGAGTAAATTGGTAGACACACCAAAGCAGCACCGCAGAGAGGAATGCGCCCGAGATAAACCACGATAAGCGTGAACGCATGCGTGCATTATACCGCCCGAGGTTCGATCACCCGCTGGTTCCTCTGCCGGCAGAACGACGGCGAATTGTGCGCAATCCAACTTACTTCCTATAGCCCGACCCTACAATCCAGCCAGGAATGCGTTAAAATACAAGCGAGCTCCGTACGAAGGGGAGCAAATCCAAACCTTGGATTGGTGAAGTCCGAAACGAAAAACCTGCTTTGCACCTTGCACGGAATGCGGGAATGAATTGCGAAGCTCGGATGGTAACATCGGACAGCACCGATTCTGTTCCAGGTAATCCGCGAGTTGATTCATGGGACTTGAAAGCGCGCTACTCATCGTTCCACCTCGGACTGTCCAATCGTTCGCCTTTCCGATTCGCGAAACGCACGATGCGGAATCGTTCAATCGCGTTCCCGCGCATATCACACTGCTTTATCCCTTCGTTCCACCGGACGAGGTCGAAGAAGCAGAGAAAACCTTGGTCAAGGTCTGCAAGAAGATCTCCCCGTTTGAAGTGACTTTGGATCGATATGGCCAATTTGAAAACACGATCTTCCTCGAGCCATCCCAACCCGAAAAGATTTTGGAACTGTTCACTCAAATCTCGAAAGCCTTTCCGGATTATCCTGCCTACGAAGGGGAGCACGGCAAAGGACTCCATCCGCATTTGACGCTGGCAAGGTTCGATAAACCTGCGCAAGCCAAGAAGATCGAACTGCCCCCCGAACCCAAGTTCACCTTCGAAGTCAAGCAAATCCATATTTATCTCGGTGCTCCGGACGACGATACGCCTTTCATTCCGCGTGCCGTAATTCCCCTGGGCAAGTGAACATGGTCACGATAAGCGCAGAAGGGCGGAAACGAAACATCCGCCAGATGTTCGCACGCCTGGCACCGCGTTACGATTTGATGAATCGCATCATGACCTTGGGTTTCGATCACCGTTGGCGGAAAGAGATTGTCGATCGTCTATCCCTCAGCGGACACAGCCGCGTTCTCGATCTGGGAACCGGAACTGGAGAACTTGCATTCGAGGTTTTACGCCGCGTGCCGACAGCCAGAATCGTCGGCGTAGATATCACCCCCCAGATGATCCGTCTCGCGCATGAACGAGACCGGCATGACGCCGCCGGCTGGGTCATCGCCGATGCCGAACGACTTCCCTTTTCCGGCGACTCCTTCGATGCGGTTGTGTCCGGCTTCGTACTCCGCAACGTCGTCGATATCGACCGGGCGTTGTTAGAGCAGAACCGCATTCTGAAACCCCGGGGTTGCATCGCATGTTTGGAAACGACACCGCCTGGCAGAAATATCGTCAGCCGGGCGATCGGACTCTACATGCGCCGCATCGTTCCCTTTCTCGGCCGGCTGTTCAGCGGGGACGGCAAAGCCTACCGCTACCTGGAAAGTTCCACGCAGAGTTTCCTGCCCACGCACGCCTTGTCCCGGCGCATCCGCTCTGCGAATTTCGCCGCCGTCCAGTTTTCTCACCACATTTTCGGCAACGTGGCCATTCATTGGGCAAGAAAAATCCAAGGATAAGGAAAAACTTCCAGCATGGACCTGCTCGTCGAAATCGTGAAAGAATACCTGCTGCCCGGATCGCTGCCCTTTCTCTTGTTTGGCCTGCTCGTCGGCATCCTTCTGCTGTACCGCGGCGAGAAATGGAATCGACGCGGAAAGCATTGGCTCACATTGCTGCTGCTCGGTTACTGGATTCTGAGCACGCCGCTCTTCGCCCGCGGAATCGAGTCTTTGCTCGAGCACGGATACGAGCCTTTGAATGAAGAGGAGATCCCGGAAAGTGTGGATACCGTCGTCATCCTCGGAGGCGGAAGCAATACCTTTCGAGTGGGCGAATTCCAACGAAACGTCCTCAGCGAAGCGGGGATCCTGCGGGCCATGGAGGGCGCGCGTCTGTATTTCCAGATGGACGAGCCGTGGGTCATCGTTTCCGGGGGGACGAACGCACGCGCTGGAGTATTGACGCCGGAGAGTGAACCGCTGCAGGATGCCCTGATGGATTTCGGCGTACCCCCATCGCGGATCATGCTCGAATCCGCATCGGGCGACACCTACGAACAGGCACTCAATCTCAAAGAAATGCTCGTACAGCGCGGGGTCGGACGATTCATTCTGGTGACTTCACCGACCCACATGCGGCGAGCCATGGCTGCTTTTGAAGCACAAGGCCTTCAGCCGATCCCGGCGATCTCTGCCCAACATGGCGCCGGTTTCCTGGATAACGACGTCGCCTTCTTGCCCAGCGCCGACGCGCTCCACGCCAGCTGGATGGCGATGCGAGAGATCGCCGCCACGCTCTACTACGCCCTGGCAGGACGCTTCTAGGGGATGACGACCCACGCAGGCCATTTATTGTCGACGGGAGCAAGCGGTTTATAATGATCAACCGGGTCGAAACCCCGATTACCGAGGCGAGATTCTAACGCACAGCGAGGCGCATGAAATGCCCGAACTGAAACCCTGGCGCACCCTGAAACGGACTCTGCTGCTCGACCGCCCTCCCTGGATGCGGGTGTACGCGGACGATGTCGAATTGCCCGACGGACGGATCGTCGAGGGCTACCTGCGTCTCGAATCCCCGAGCTACGTGACCATCGTGCCCCTCGATCGGAAATACCGGGTCGGGCTGATACGCTCCTACAAACGCGGCGTGGATGCGATCGACATCCAACCTCCGGCCGGAATCGTCGAAGACGATGAGGCAGCGCAGCAGGCGGCGCAGCGTGAACTCCTCGAGGAACTGGGCTGCAGCGCTCACACCTGGCAGGCGTTGGGAAGCTACGTGCTCGGCGGCAATTTCGGTGGAGGCCCGGCGCACGTCTTCCTGGCGACCGGTTGTGAGCAGATCCAGGCACCGGATTCCGGAGACCTGGAAGAACAGCAGGTGTTGTGGCTTCCGCTGCCCGAAGTCCGGCGGCGCTTGACGGAAGGCCAGTTCCGACAGCTCGCGTCGGTTGCCTCGCTTGGTTTGGCCTTCGCGTATCTCGATTCACGCGGTGTAATATCATCATCCGCCGATGGTAAATCACAATGAAGACACACGTCGATCTCCAACGGGCTGCGCTGCGAGGGGAGCCGTCCTACGTTTGGCGCGCCGGCCAGGCCAGGCGCCTGCGCATGATCCTCGACCACGCCGAAGACCGCGCCCGCGGCGATGTCCTGGACGACGGTTGCGGCGTCGGTATCTACCTCGAACGCCTGGCCCAGAACGCGAATTTCGCCGTCGGCGTCGAATACGAAATTCCCAGGGCAAGAAAAGCCAGAGAACGAGGGCTTCGAGTCACAGGCGCTGCCGCAGAACGGCTGCCGTTCCCCGCGAGCAGCTTCGATCTCGTGCTTTCCCATGAAGTGCTCGAACATGTGGCCCACGATCGCGCTGCACTCGAAGAAATCGTTCGTGCCCTGCGCGTTCCCGATCCCTCGGCGGACAAGCCGGGCGGAAGGTTGTTCCTCTTCGTGCCCAACCGCGGTTATCCGTTCGAAACCCACGGCGTCTACTGGCGCGGGCGCTACCGGTTCGGCAACATACCCTTCGTCAATTACCTGCCGCGCAGATTACGCGATCGCCTCGCACCTCACGTGCGCGTGTACTCCCGCGGGGACGTGAAACGCCTCGTTCACGGTCTTCCGATGAAAATCATCCACGCCAGCGTCATCTTCGGCGCCTACGACAACATCATCGCCCGCTGGCCCAGCTTCGGCCGCGCCCTGCGTGCGATGCTGCATTTCCTCGAACGAACGCCGTTCAAGTTCTTTGGCCTGTCACATTTTTGGGTTTTGGAGCGGACATGATCCGGCGGTTTATAAGCTGCCGGGAACATCACCAACGAGCATCAGATATGAATGGCATGCCCCTCGGCGGCGTGCGCGGCTTCCATCAGCGCTTCGCTCAGCGTCGGATGCGCATGCACGTTCCTGGCAATCTCCCGTGAAGTGAGTTCCGTCATCTGCGCCAGGGTCAATTCGGGCAGCAGTTCGGTCACTTCCGGCCCGATCAGGTGCGCCCCGAGAATTTCCCCGTATTGAGCGTCGACGATCAATTTGACCCATCCAACGTAATCATCCAGCCCGAGCGCTTTGCCGTTGGCCTGGAAAGGGAAGCGGCCGATTCGGATTTCATGTCCCCGTTCGAGAGCCTGCTTCTCCGTCAGGCCGAAGGAAGCAACCTGGGGCTGGCAATAGGTCGCGCGCGGCATCATCTCGTAGTCCAACGTGATGGTCTCCGCACTCGCAATGTTCTCGGCGCAAACGATGCCCATCGCGGAGGCGACGTGCGCCAGCATGAGCTTGCCGGTCACATCACCGATCGCCCACACGCCGGCAACGCTGGTCGCCATGCGTACGTCGATCGCTACGGCGCCGCTCTTTTCCAACGCAACACCGATGTCCTCGAGTCCGAGGCCGGCGCTGTTCGGACTGAATCCGATCGCCATCAACACCTGTGCAGCATCGAGGGTCTCTCTGCCGCCGGACCCCGATACTTCGACCTTGACCTTGGTTTTCAAGCGTTCGATGCTTTCCACTTTCGTTCCCGCCAGCACCTTGACGCCGCGTTTCGTCAGCGCCTTTTTCAACTCTGCGCTGACTTCCTCGTCCTCGAGCGGGGCAATCGTGGGCAGCATCTCGACCAGCGTCACGTCTACACCATACGAGTTCCAAACCGTTGCGAATTCGAGTCCGATGGCGCCGCCGCCGACGATGATCACGCTTTTGGGAAGTTCGTCCTGCAAGATCGCTTCACGATAGGTGAGGATTTGTTTGCCGTCGATGTCGACGCCCGGAATGGTCATCGCCGAGGCGCCGGTGGCGATGACGATGTCCTTGGCCTTCAGCGTCTGTGTCGAACCGTCCAAACCGGTGACGACCAACGAGTCCGGCGTCTCGAATTTCGCCGCGCCCATGTGGACCTCGATGGCGTTCTTCTTCATCAGAAAACCGACGCCCTTCGTCAGGCGATTCGATACTTTGCGGCTGCGTTTCACGGCAGCGGCGTAATCGAGTTTGAGGCCGTCGATCTGGAAACCGAAATCTTTGCCACGCTCGCGCAGGATGTGGGCGACTTCGGCGTTGCGCAGTAAGGATTTCGAGGGGATGCAGCCGATGTTCAAGCAAACGCCGCCGAGGAATTCTTTTTCAACGATCGCCGTTTTCTTCCCCAACTGTGCGGCTCGAATGGCGCAAACATAGCCGCCCGGTCCGGCACCGATCACGATCACATCATAGTCAGACATTAAGAAACCCTCCACCTGGTCAACTGTTATGAATTCTATCGCATCATCTCGGCGGTTGCGCGATTCCTGCGAATCGATCGCTTGCCTTCGAGCAAGAATTTCCCCTTTTCCGCATGCTGGCGGGGGAGATTGGATGAACGCTTACCCCCCAGCGTTTGTCTTTGAGAGCGCCTCCAGCCAATTCAAATCGGTCCGGCCGGCGACCCGCCGCTCGACTTGCAAACGATCTGTTCCCAGAAATCGAAGGAATCGCCGGAAGCAGCGCGTCAGTTCGAGTCGCATCGTCTTTGAGAGTGACGCATCCGCCTCCCACCACCAATTCTTGATCAGCAGCGTTCCGTTGTCCTTGTCCCGCCCCGGCTCGAATCGGGCGACGAAACGATCTCCGTACAGCACGGGAAGAACGTAATAACCATACTCACGTTCGGAGACAGGCTTATAAACCTCCCATACGTAGGAGAAATCGAATAGCGCCTCGATGAGGCGGCGGTCCCAGAGCAGATTGTCCAGCGGCGCAAGTATCGCTGCCCGCCTGCGCCGGGAGCGAGAAGCCATTACGGTTTCGAGCAGCTCACGCTCCTCGTGCCGGATGTACAGCGGCGCACCGACCCCCTCGACTTCCACTTCGATGAGTCTGCCCGACGCCAGCAATCGTTCGAACGCCGCCTGCCGCTGAGGGCTTTTCATCCCCAGCATCCCCAACCAGGCGTTGCCCGCCCGGTTCCAGATCAAACCTACGGCGCCGATGCGGCGATAGACGTACCAATCGTGATATTCTTCCGCGCTCTGGTTGGGATCCGCAGCCGCCAGAAGCTTGCCCGGAAGATGACGGCCGGCGAAGTCGTACACCTTGCGGGTATGAACGCGATGATGAATCACCAGTTCGCCCCAGGAATACATGCTTTCCAGTGCCGCCCGGGCGATGCGCGTCGGCGCCCAGGCCCAATCCACGCTTCGATCGAAATCCAGATCGATCGACGACAACGGTCCACGGGTTTCGATCTCCGCCCGCACCTGCGGCATGATTTGTGTGGCCGGCCGGTCGTCACCGCCGTAGCGACGAACGGCGTGATCCCGCTGCCGCTGAAAATACGGCCAATCTTCCACGGGATAAATGGACATGTTCTTGTCCCAGCCATCGAGCAGCTTTCGCTGCTCGTAAAGCAATTCCTGCAGCATCCCGGGTTTGAAGTCCGCCACGCGTGCCTGCAGTACCAGCTCGGGATTGTTGCCAACGATGTTCAACGGGTCGTATTGAACGCATCCCACGCGGCGGATGTATTCGAGAATCCCCGGTTTCCCCCGCCACGAAAATCCAGCTCCCAATCCATGATGGGCAAGCATGAAACGGCGGGCCTGTTTGTTCGAGAGGCGGAATTTATCCCACATTTCAGACGGTCTGCTCTTCCCCGACGTACTCGAACCAATCGAAGTCGGCCACGTTCTCACTGGTCGCACCGTTGCTGCTGGCGTACATTCCAATGTAGGCGCCGACGAAACCGCCGGCGACGGGCGTGCTGAGCAGGCGCCCATCCACGTTCGTTGCCAGGGGTTGCCAGGAGTCAAGCTGGCTAGAGACGTAGAAACTGTAATCCTGGCCCTGGGCGGTAACCTTGAAATAGAATCGCTCATCCGCAAGCGATTCTTCTACCAGAACGGTTTCCTCTCCTCCGCGGCGCTGGACCAGCCGGACCAGATTTCCCTCCTTCCCTATTTGCGAAACGACGAAACGAAAGTGGAACTCGTTGTTCTGCAGCAGAACGACGCCGGCGCACTCATTTGGATTCTGGGGTGAAAATTCCATACACGCACGCACGGTGAAGCCGATGTGCCGCTGCCGCCGGCCGACGAAGCTGGGATTTGCGAGCTCCGAAAGCCGCTGCGGCCGCAAATGCAGCCGCAGGTATCCCGGGCGCTCTCGCAGACTCCAGAAATCATCGCGCGGCGTGCGTAAAAAATTCCAGCCCGGCCCCAGCGACTCTGCCTCGAAATGATCGCAGGCCGGTTGAGAAGGCCACGGATGGTCCGCCAAGTTTGGCGCCGCATGTTCGAACTCGACCCTTCCGATCCCAGGGCTGACGATCGGCCAACCTTCCTCCCAGACTACAGGAACCAGAAAAGTTTCGCGGCCCAGGTTGTAGAAATACCCGCCATACGGACGCATGGCCAGCAATACCATCCACCATTCCCCGTCTTGTGTTTGGACCAGATCGGCATGCCCGGTGCCAACGATGGGATAATCCAGCCCCAGATTTCGGTGGGTGAGGATTGGATTGCGGGGATTGACCTCGTAAGGTCCGCCGATCTGGTCACTGCGGGCAATCGTCACGGCGTGGTTGTGGCCGGTTCCGGCTTCCGCCACCATGAGGTAATACCTGCCCTCGATCTTGTATAGATGAGACGCTTCGGCATGCACTGCGCCCTTGACGGCTCCATCCCAGAGTGAGTGCTTCTCGCCTACGAGCTGCATCTTCTGCAAATCCAACTCCTGCAGCCATATCTCCCGGTGACCCGGGTATCGTTCGCCGTCCGGCGGTACGCGGTTTCCGGTATACCACGCCCGGCCGTCGTCGTCGAAAAACAGGGAAGGATCGATACCCGGCGCGTCCGCCAGCCAACA
>Ga0307426_1002960_pt1 | contig 10373 bp, 6 predicted proteins | sample SalMarWE160340MG_FD_202165 | JGI IMG/M metagenome (GOLD analysis project Ga0307426, IMG submission 202165) | Salt marsh sediment microbial communities from the Plum Island Ecosystem LTER, Massachusetts, United States - WE1603-40 | ecosystem: Environmental > Aquatic > Marine > Intertidal zone >... | reverse complement strand
TCTCAGGGGTCTGGCTCGAGTTGAGATATTGAAACACACCTTCAACACGCTCGTCGCTGTCGCAACGGCTGCGGTTTTGCTGTATTCCCCCTGGTATCCGACTTTCAGTTCTCAATTGGGCGGCGTACTCCCGAATTTGATCTTTCCCACGCGATTTCCGCAGTTCCTGGTCATGTTTAGCCCGCTGCTGCTGCCCATTCTGTGGTGGCTGGTACTGAAGCTGCGTGATCATTGGCAGGGCATAGACAAGAATCTCATCCTTGTTTTGACCATCGGCCTACCATTGGGGCTGCTGCTCCTATCCTGGCTGTTTACCTGGGGTGTCATCCTTCCCGTCATCAGCCAGCAGGAACTTAGTATCAGTTTGGCCGGCTTGGGAGCCGAGACGGTTCAACAAGTGTTCGAGGCGGCGCTTTCCCGAGTGGGGACCGGTTGGACGGCACTCGGCGTGAGTGTGTTGATCGGCACGGGGGCCGCCCTCCTGGTGCAGCGTTTCCGATCTCGTGAAGAGTCCGAAGGAGAAGACGCCTCGACGTGGGTCTTTGTCGCCATGCTCATCGTCATCGGCGCGCTCCTGGTTCTCGGGCCGGAATTCTTCTACCTGCGCGATCAGTTCGGGTATCGGATGAATACGATCTTCAAGTTCTATTTCGCAGCATGGATTCTGTGGGGCCTGGCTGCTGCCTATGCGGTGAGCGAGATCTGGCGTTGGGGTTGGCGGCGTATCGCCGCGTTGGCCGTCCTGCTGCCCACGGCGCCGATCTTCCTCAATCTGTACGCTGAATTGTCTGCAAACGGACTGGAAGTGGAAACGGCAGGGATCGCGACCGTGGTGTTGGGTCTGTACGTTTTGGCCTGGGTCGTGTGGTTGTTCTACGTCGGGAAAGCGATGCTGTCGGCGAAATCTGACGGGTTGATTCTCCGGCGTGGATTGACCGCCCTGGTATTGCTGCCGCTCTTCTTGGGCCTTATTTACCCCTATCTAACGCTGTGGACGAAAACGAATCACTTCCATCCTGCTGAGGGATACACGTTGGACGGCGCGAATTTCATCGAAAGGCGCAATCTTCCGGATTACAAGGCCATACTGTGGATTCGCGAGAACCTGCCCATGGGCGTAATCAGCGAAGCTGTGGGGGGGAGTTACAATCCGAATTTTGCGCGCATCGCCACAAATACCGGATTGCCTACGGTGTTGGGATGGCCCGGACACGAAAGCCAGTGGCGCGGCGGGTATGATGAAATTGGATCGCGGGAAGACGATATCGCTATACTGTACCAATCGCGAAACTGGGAAGAAGCACAGTTCGTCCTCGATCGCTACGCTGTCGATTATGTGTATGTCGGTTCTGCGGAAAGGGGGAAGTATGAGTATCTCTCCGAGCAGAAATTTGAAATTTACATGGACTTGATCTATGACAAAGATGACGTACGTATTTATGCCAGAAAAGGAGCGATGGTTCCGTGATGGCCAGGCGCGAGTCGATTACCGTTGAAGTTGTAATCTACGCACTCATTCTCTCCCTTGCCGCGTGGTTGAGATTGGTCCAACTGGGTGCTTCACCGCTCTCTGAGGACGAAGCAAGCCATGCGCTCGCCGCAGCCAGTATCACACCGCAGGTCTCGCCGTACTGGCAAGACGGTGAGATCGTTGCACCGAGCAACCCGATCTACAACAACTTTACGGCGTTGTTGTTCCACCTTTTTGGCGCCACGGATGCAATCGCACGGCTTGCGAGTGCGCTGGCGGGTACGGTGCTGGTTTTAACGCCGATTCTTGTGCGCCGGCGGTTCGGGCGTGCAAACGCGATTGGATTGTCGATCGTGTTCTGCATCTCGCCAATCTTCATTACGGTATCGCGAACTGCCGGCAGCCCCGCATTTGCAGCGCTCGGGATTGTGTCGGCATTGTTGTTGATCGTTGGGGCACAATCTGAGAATTCCTTGCGGGACCGCTTGCCTTGGTTCGCGGTTGCCCTCGGTCTGACGCTGGCATCCGGAGCCGATGCGATTCAAGGCCTGCTCACCATTAGTGTTGCGGCTGCGCTTTTACTCTCCCAGAAATCGGCGTTCGAAGGATTCGCCCGTACGGTCAAGCAACATCGAATCGTTCGTTATGCATCGATCACGCTGATCACGTGGGCCGCAGCGGTCAGCGGATTGGGGTTCTCACTCGGTGGGCTCTCCGGGATGGCCAAATCCATCGGCGACTGGTTTTCCGGGTGGTTCACGCCGGGACAACTGCCGGGGATTACGTCTATGCTGATCGTGCCTTTCTACGAGCCGCTCGTTTTCGTTTTCGGAGTTGTCGGCATCGTCTTCGCAGTACGCAATTCGGATCGACTGGGGCGGAGTGCCGCAGTCTGGTTTCTCACTGCTTTGGTCATCGATCTGCTCTATGTTGCGCGCCAGCCGGGTGATCTCGTGTGGGTCGTGACACCGCTCGTGTTTCTGGCCGCGCCGCTGCTCGTCACACTCGTCATTCGCCTGGGACAAAGAACCCAATGGCTGAGTTTTTTCTTTCTACTTTCCTTGGTTGTTTTTCTGCTGATCTACAACGTGATGCTGCTCAACGTAGATGTGTCCGGGTTGAGGTTGAGTGGATTTTTACGCACGATCGATCCTGGATTCTATCCGCTCGTCGTTTTGGGAATCTGTATTCTCTTGGTTCTCGTCGTCATTTTTTATGCCCTCGGGTGGGATGTAAACACCGCTGTCGACGTCGTGGGAGTCGCTGTTGCCTTGTTCCTTGGCCTGCTGACGATCTCTGCGACGTGGCATCTGAACTTCAATGGCGCGGATGCCAGGGAACTGTGGTACCCGCAATCTACGACAAAAAGCATGCACACCTTAAAATCGACCATTCAAATGATTTCTACGATGAATACTGGTCGAGGCGACGCATTGTCGCTGCAGCTTTATGACGGCGACTCTCATGCCGAAGTCGCCTGGGCGATGCGCGATGTTTCGAGGAACTCGGAAGATCAAGATTTTCTGGCTGCTCCCCCGTTGATCCTCGCTCCGGAAGGTGCGAACCTGAGTGGATATTCCGGCGATTATGTCGGACAGAGTTTCAGGTTGACAGAACGGTGGGCCTGGAGTGGATTCCTTCCGGACAAGCCATTAAATTGGTGGATGACGCGTGAGGCGCCTCTCTTCAAAGAAAGTTGGACCCTCTTCGTGCGGGCGGATCTGGTACCCGGAGCGACGGAAATACTATCGGATGCGGATGCTGAGTAGATCGGAGAGCGACTCTCGATGAAGCCTGTGAGTGTCATCGCCATCGACGGACCGGCGGCCTCAGGAAAATCGACCCTGGGAGCCGAACTGGCGAGACGCTTGGGATATCTGTACGTTGATACGGGCGCAATGTATCGCGCTGCTACGCTCGCCGTCCTCCGGCGAACCATTTCGGTCGAGGATGAACGTGCCGTAACCGGGCTGGTTTCGGAAATCGAAATCGATGTAGGTCCCCCGACGAAAAACGACGGCCGGCAGAACGATATCCTCGTCGACGGCGAGGATGTCACGTGGGAAATACGATCACCCGAAGTCGACCGAAACGTCTCCCAGGTGTCGATGTATTCCGGCGTACGGGATATTTTGACCCGTCGACAGAGAGAGATCGGTAAGCGCGGGAAAGTCGTCATGGTAGGGCGTGATATCGGGACGGTGGTGCTGCCCGATGCAGATTTAAAGATATATCTGGACGCCTCCGCGGAAGCCCGTGCGAGAAGGCGGTACCTGGAAAATGAAGTGCGGGGGAATTCGTTGAGTTACGAAGAGATTCTGCAAGCCGTAAAACGGCGCGATCGCATCGATTCGACGCGTGAACTCGCACCTTTGCGAGCTGCCGAGGACGCAATCGTGGTCGACTCCACGCAGTTGAATATCACGCAAGTTTTCGATCGGGTTTTCACGTTGGTTGAAGATCGTGGATAATACGTAAGAGGGGTTTAGATGGTATGGAGGAAGACATGATCCGAGAAGCGAATGCCCCGGCACGGCACGGATGGCCCGGAGGCTACGATCATGCACGCCTGGAACCTCGAAGGCGAGTGCTGCGCTGGCTGATCGACGAAATCGGGTTTCGTGTGCTGGCGAAGGTTGAACGTGTTGAAGGCCTGGACAATTTACCCTCGAACGGTCCCGCGATCGTGATGATCAACCACATCGCCTTTATCGATCCAATCGTGGTGTTGGGCAGCATACCGCGCAATTTGGTGCCTATGTCGAAGCAGGAGGCTTTTTATTATCCAATCTGGGGAATTTTCCCCTATCTCTGGGGGGTGATACCGGTGCACCGCGACGAAGTCGACCGGCGCGCCATTCGCATGGCGCTCGAAGTCCTGGAAGCAGGCGAATTAATTCTGGTCGCGCCGGAAGGCACGCGCAGTCCTGCACTGCAGAAAGCGCGGGAAGGGATCGCCTACCTGGGGTACCGCAGCGGAGTTCCCATTGTGCCCGTGGCGATAACGGGGACGGAAGGATTCCCCACGCTCAGTCCGAAACGAATGCGCCAACCGGGCGCCGTGGTGAATCTCGGCCGGCCGTTCCGCTTCCGGAAAGTCAATGGACGCTTGCGCAGAGACCGCCTGCAGAAGATGACGGATGAGGCGATGTACGTCCTGGCCAAAATGCTCCCGGAAGAACGAAGAGGGTATTATTCCGATCTGTCCCAGGCAACGAGCGACACGATTGATTTCTTATAAATCCGCGCTATTCAACCCAGCTCGATGGGCTGAATTCGTACGACTGGACTACGATTTATCGACGAAACTTGAACGTAGAATGTTGAAGTCCTGAAATAACGGTATAATTGGGCTGTTACAAATCTGGAATGGAGGTGTCTATCGTCGAGAGATAAATGCTTTGGGAAGGCATAGCGCAAGGCCCCGGCGTCACCGGGGTGACGAGGACGAGGGTTCCCCAGCTGCGAGGCGGGGTTAACTGGCCAAGAACACGCTCTCGAGCGGCCAGGAAAATCGAATGATCGGCGGATGCCCTCCGGGTGACCCACCACCCGAACCTTCCCCAGAAAACAAAATTTCCTGGTGTAAAAGTGTGTTGGTGACGACACGTACAAAGCATCGGGTTGTGGTGAGCGGCTGATACCATCAACTTGGAGGCGAAGCATGTGTGGCATCGTTGGTTATGTCGGCACGCGTAGTGCCGAGCCGATCATCTACGAAGGCTTGAAGCGATTGGAATACCGCGGATACGACTCCGCAGGATTGGCGATCATCGAAAGCGGAAAAATCGAAATCCGGCGTGACGCGGGGAAACTCGAGCGACTTGGGGAACTCCTGGAAACCGATCCCGTAAACGGAACGATCGGCATCGGACACACGCGCTGGGCGACCCACGGAGAGCCAAGTGCGCGCAACGCACATCCGCACGTCGGTGCGTCCGGCGAAGTCGTTCTGGTGCACAACGGCATCGTGGAAAACTATCTTTCCCTGCGGGATGAATTGAGCGCGGAAGGGATCGAGTTCAATTCGGAGACGGATTCCGAAATCATCGTTCATCTGGTCGAACGTTACATGGCGCTTGGCCACGACCTCGCCAAAGCGACCCGCCTGGCGATCGAAAACATCGAAGGGGCGCACGGAATCGTGCTGCTCTCCCTGCGGGAGCCCGACCGGATCGTGGCGGCCCGCATAGGAAACGCCGGCGGCGTCGTCGTGGGTGTCGGACAGGGTGAGATGTTTGTGGCTTCGGATCTTCCCGCCATCCTGCAGCACACGCGCCGGGTGGTTTTTCTCGAATCGGGTCAGATGGCCGTTGTGAAGCGGGATGAATTCGAGGTCAGCACTGTGGACGGCGAGGTCATCGACGCCGAGGTTCAATCCGTGGCCTGGGATCCGGTCTCCGCGGAAAAAGGGGAATACAAGCACTTCATGCTCAAGGAAATCTTCGAGCAAGTGCGAAGTTCGACGGACACGATCGCGGGGCGCGTCGATTTCGATCGAGGAAATATCTTCTTGCCGCAGCTTAATCTGACTGCGGAACTCGCAAAGAGGATCGAGAAAATTGTGATTATCGCCTGCGGCACGGCTGCCCATGCGGGTATGGTTGGAAAGGTTTTGATCGAACGCATCGCCCGAATTCCCGTGGAAGTCGATATCGCCTCGGAATTTCGTTACCGCGAGCCGTTGGTGGACGAAAATACGGTCGTCCTGGCGATCAGTCAATCCGGGGAAACGGCAGACACACTGGCGGCGATGACGGAAGCGCGATCGCGCGGCGCCCTATTGTGGAGTATCGTCAACGCCATCGGCTCGCAGGCGATGCGTATTGCCGATGGATGTATCGGCATGCAAACGGGTCCTGAAATCGGCGTGGCTTCGACCAAGGCTTTTACCGCGCCTTTGATCGATTTGTATATGCTGGCAATCTTGCTTGCGGATCTGCGCGGTGCGATCGGCGATTCGCGTCGACGCGATCTGGTCCGCGACCTGCGCCTGATACCGGATCTGGTGGGGCAGTGCCTGGACCGGGTAGATGATGTCGAGAAGATCGCCTGGTCGTTGAAGGACGTCGAGCATTGTCTGTATCTGGGCAGGGGCATTCAGATGCCTATCGCCTACGAAGGCGCGTTGAAGTTGAAGGAAATTTCCTACATCCACGCCGAAGCCTACCCTGCCGGTGAGATGAAACACGGTCCGATCGCTTTGATCGACAAGGAAATGCCCGTAATTGCCATCGCTACGAAGGACCTCTGGTACGAAAAGATGCTCAGCCAAATCGAGCAGACGAAGGCGCGCGGCGGCGTCGTCGTGGCCGTAGCTACGGACGGGGACGAGCTGCTGCCGACGATCGCGGATCAGGTAATATGGGTGCCTGAGACTCCTTGGATGCTCAGCCCGGTCACGACGGCGATCCCGCTCCAACTGCTCGCCTATCACATCGCCGTCATCCGCGGCGCGGACGTCGATCAACCGCGGAATCTGGCCAAAAGCGTGACCGTTGAATGAAGCCGTGATGTTCGTCTTCATCCGCGCCTCGCAGCGACCCTGGTGAACTGTATAAATTTATAGTTTGCACGCCCGATACTGAATCGTGAACTGCCGGTGAGCTTCCCGGCGGTTCTTTTTTACGTACGGCGATGAGGACGAATTGGGCGGTTTCGTTGTATATAATAACAATGAGATGGCGAGATTTTGTAAAATTAAACTACAATATACACGGAGCCGCGCCGTATCCCAGACCAGGAGGAAGAAGAATGCTTCGAAGCACAGTGAATGATCGATTGGCTCTCATCGGACTAATGCTGGTGATTGGCCTCTTGAGTTCCTGCAACATGCCGGCCCCAGAAATTTCGACGCCGGATCTTTTGGGAACGTCCGCTGCGCAGACCGTCGAAGTACGGCTGACTCAGGATGAAGTCGTCGCTTCCTCGACTCCCAACGCATCGGGAGGCCAATCCTCTCCGACGCCGGAGCAATCCTCCGAAGCAACGAGTACGGCAACCGCGAGCGCCACGCCCGGCGGCGAGAATTGTAATCGGGCGATCTTCGTCGACGACGTGACCATCGCAGACGGCACGGAATTCAAACCGGGAACTTCCTTCACCAAGACGTGGCGCTTGCGAAACGACGGGACCTGCACCTGGAACAGCGAATACGAACTCGTATTCTTCGATGGGGATTTGATGGGTGCCGAGAAATCGTACCCGCTTGCAGGGGATGTGCGGCCTGGCGATGAAGTCGATCTGTCCGTCGAATTTCAGGCGCCCGAAATCGAAGGAAGTTATCGATCGGATTGGCGCTTGAAAGATCCATCCGGGGAGATATTCGGCACGGGGGAGGACGGCGATCAAAGCTTCTGGGTGGAAATCGTCGTATCCAGCGAGGTGGAAGACCTCGATCTTGGTCCGGCGACATGGCGGGACAGCTTCGACGGCTATATCTATTGGTACCTGCTGGATACGGATCAAACCAAATTCGAGATCAAGAACGACCGGATGGTGATGCAAACGTTCAGCACGGGCGGCCTGGATGAGTGGGGGCTTTCCAGTCGACCGGTGGCGGATGATTTCTACCTCGAGATGATCGCCACGACTGGCGACCAATGCGGCGGCCTGGATCGATACGGCGTACTGGTTCGGGCGTCCGATCCAAACCACGCTTATGTTTTTGGCTTCTCCTGCAACGGCAAATACCGCCTCTACCGCTGGAACGATGGTGAGTTCAAGGCCCTGGCCGGCTGGTCGAGCTCTCCGTACATCGTATCGGGACCGAATCAGACCAACCGCCTGGGCATTTACGTCAAAGGCAGCACGTTCAAGCTCTACGCCAATGGAAAATTATTGACCTCACTCACCGACAGCATGTTCAAGAGCGGCCGTTTCGGGTTGTTCATTGCGGCAGAGCAGACGGATGATTTCGAAGTCGTGGTCGATGAGATCGCCTATTGGGAGAAGTAAACGACAGGTTTTTCAGTATATTAAACATCGAGAATGAAACGTTCGCATACACGGTAAAGCCGCGATCCAGTGCAGTCGCATAGTTTTCTGATCCATGCGGAGGGCTGCCCATGTGCCGAAGACGCATCATCGTACGGTCGCTTGTGTTGTTCCTCTTTTTACTTTTCATCTCGACGTGCAGCAGTTTGGATCGAGCAGCCCAGTTGGCGGGGAAGGCGATCAACGCGCTGGATGACGTCGAATTTGCGACGATTCAGATCGAAGCGGCGGGCACGTTCGTCGATCCACAAGAGGGTTTGCTGTCCAACATCGCCGGGCGCGGATCCGGTTTCATCATCGACCCGTCCGGTATCGCCGTCACCAACAATCACGTCGTCAGCGGTGCGGCGGCACTGAAAGTATGGGTAGGGTGTGAAGAAGCGCCACGCAACGCGACGATTCTCGGCGTATCGGAGTGTTCGGATCTGGCACTCATCGATATCGACGGTGAAGACTTTCCGTATCTGCAGTGGTACGAGGGGGACATTCAGGTCGGGCTCGATGTTTACGCAGTCGGTTTCCCTTTGGGTGACCCGGAGTTTACTTTGACTTCCGGGATCGTGTCGAAGGAAAAGACGAGCGGCGACACACCGTGGTCCTCCGTCGACAACGTACTGGAGCATGATGCCACCCTCAACCCGGGCAACTCGGGCGGACCCCTGGTCACGCAGGACGGGAAGGTCGTTGGGGTGAATTTTGCTTCCAGCCAGCGTCCTGGCACGCAAGCTCAATATTTCGCCATCAAGGCCGACGAGGCTACGGCGATCATCGACCGACTGCGCGCGGGCGAAGACGTCACCTCGATGGGCATCAACGGCATGGCGGTGAACGACGGCGAGAGTCTTTTCGGAATCTGGGCCTATTCGGTCACGGCGGGTTCTCCGGCGGACGTCGTAGGCGTTCAGCCAGGCGACATCATCGTTACCCTCGAAGGACTCGTGCTCTCGACCGACGGCACGATGGCGGACTACTGCGATGTCTTGCGGACGCACGGCGAGGACTCCGTGATGAGCATCCAGGTCCTTCGCCTCAGCTCGCAGGAAGTGCTGGAAGGCCGCGTGAACGGTCCGCCGTTGGAGGTATCTTACTCCTTCGGACGGGAGCTGGCTTCGAACGTCCAGGAGGAAGGACAAACGCCCTCCGGCGCCTACAAGGACTACATGGCCATCCGGGACAGCCAAAATGAAATTCAGATGCAAGTTCCTACGGCATGGAGTGACGTCGATCCGGATATCTTGTGGGACTATACCGCCAGCCTGTGGGCGGCTCCCGATCTGGTGGATTTCACGATTTTTGAGGAGGGCCCCGGCGTATCGTTCGCCGCGTTCAACCGTGAGTATCTTGCCGTGGGTACGATCGAGGATGAGCTGGAAGATCCTTTCGTACGTCAAGATGACTGTGTGTTCAACGATCGTTATCCTTTCGAAAAACCCAATTTCAAAGGGATGTTCGATCTCTACACGGACTGCAACGGAGCCGGCGGACCGGTGCGTCTGGCGCTCGTGGCTGAACTCCAGGATCCAACCCAGGACGTGCTCGTGCGCATTATCATCCAGGTCATAACGGAAGACGATCTCTACGCTCTGGATCATATCCTGGAGACGTTTAAAGTCATCGCACCGATTCTGTAATCGATTCAGTGATTGCTTGTATCACTAATAATTTGCATGTAATATTGAGCAGGGTAGTAGAAATTTCAATGGAGGCGGATGATGAAACCCAGAGGTTTGAAAACAGCGTTATTTGGTATCAGTTGTTTGGCAATCCTTCTATCTGCGTGCGGCGGAGGCGGGGCGGCTTCCTCGTTGGAGGACGCCAAGAGCGCCATCATACAGATCGAAGCCAAGGGGAGTTTCGTCGATCCGGAAGTGGGGTTGATGCTGAACGTGGCCGGCCGCGGCTCGGG
>Ga0307426_1002955_pt1 | contig 10385 bp, 8 predicted proteins | sample SalMarWE160340MG_FD_202165 | JGI IMG/M metagenome (GOLD analysis project Ga0307426, IMG submission 202165) | Salt marsh sediment microbial communities from the Plum Island Ecosystem LTER, Massachusetts, United States - WE1603-40 | ecosystem: Environmental > Aquatic > Marine > Intertidal zone >... | reverse complement strand
AGCGTGCGCTCGAAGGTGAACACATCCACTGAGTGAATATCGTCGGCAGCCAGCTGATGGTCCTTGACAAGGTTGATGATCGCATCCAGGGCCGAATGGATCCAGCGGCAGCAGGCATACGGCTTAAAATAAACCGAATTCAGCGCGCTGCCGGTGCCAAGCCCGGCGGTGATGGCAGCCGCATCAAAGTAGTCCGCGTGGTCCAGGATATCCAGCGGTCCGGTGAATCCCTGACGCGCCAATTCCAGGGCCGTCAGACCCGTCATAACCGCCCATGGAATTCCTTCCTTGGCCTGGTTGCCCATCACCGTGCTGTAGCCCGCGGCCGACAGTCCCGGGGACAGGACGCCGGCAATGGCAAACGCCTGGGCCAGGGTGGCGGAATCATCCCGGCCGAGCAGGCCGGCGGCGGCCACCGTACCGTAAGCACACCAGCGCCCGGTGGACAGGGTGTCCAGCCGCTTGAAATCGCGTGCGGCCGAAACCCGCACCCCCACCTCGTATCCGGCGGCGATTGCGGAAATCAGGTCCAGTCCAGAGGCTCCGAAAGAGACTCCGGCCGTCGGTCCTACTGCCAAAACCGTGGGCACGATGGCAGCCCCGGGATGGCCGCCGGCGCGACGGTGACCGTCGTCCAGATCCAGGGCGCTGGCGGCGCAGCTGTTGGCCATGGCCGCACCTTCGACCCGCCGATGGGTTGAACCAAACCAGATGACGGCCGGACCGTCGGCATAAAGTTGAGCAACCGTCTGCCGCGTGGCCCGGGCGGCCGCTGAATCAAACCCGCCCGCCGCGCAGCCGATCAGGTCGATCAGGGCATTGGCGGCGGCCCCGGCAACCTCCGTGTTCGGCCTCGTTTGCGCGATGTCGCCGACATAGTCGGCCAGAATTCGGGAAGTCCATTTGCTCATGACGCTTGGGGGTCTCCTTTGAGATGGCCGGCGGAGGCTTCAACTGCCGCAGCCGTGTCTGAATCCAGCATGCCCTCGGACAGCAGGTCACGGCGTGCCCGGGCGACAGCCTCCTGCCAGGGGTCGAGTGAAACCTTTAGGTAAGCCGCCTTGTACTGCCGGATGTTCAACTGTTCGTTTTCAATCTCAGATTGCCGCACGTGCCGGCTGAAAAAGACACCGGCCCGGTCGCAGGCCACCAACAGGGCATTCTGGATTTCGGGTGACAGGATCTGGTATTTGGCCTCGTTGACGGCCACGCTCAATACCGGGGGCAGATCACCGAGAAGCGAAATATAGCGGGCGTGCCGGCAGAACTCCAGGGGGTAGAGGTGGGCCTTGTGGGTGGGCAGCACATCGATGTCGCCGGATCGCAGGGCCGCTCGAACCTCCGACCAGGCAACCGCCACCGGACGGGCACCCAGCGCCTGCCAAAATCGTTGCATCAATTGGTTTTCGACCACCCGGACCTTGAGACCGCGCAGATCCTGGGGGGCAACCACAGGCCGGTTGGAAGCCAGCACCCACTCCAGCCCCCGCAGCCAGTTCCATTGCCGATTGATCAGGCGGATGCCCGACCGGCGCAGCGGTTCGAACAGTTGCTGCTGAAAAAAACGGCTGCCGAGAAAGGCCCGCCGGTGATCTTCGGAGTTGAAGGCATACGGCAGGGAAAAAAACTTGAAACCGTTGACGAACTTGCCATAATAGAAAGGCTCTTCCACGAACAGATCGATGAGGCCGTCCTTGAGCTGATCGACCTGGGCGACGGCGGAGCCGATCTGGGAGGGGCGCAGGGGGATCAGCTGCAGATTCCCGCCGGCCAATTTGCGGGCCTCCTCGGCAAACCACTGGATGCCTTCGTTTTCCGGACCTTTGACCGTGGTCAGAGTCCCCAGCACCCGGGGCATCTCATCGAAGCTCTGAAAAAGGTAACCCACCGGCCGGTCAAAAATCCGGCACAGGCGCGCCAGGGTCTTTACCGACAGCGCAACCTTGCCGTTTTCGATCTTGGAAAGCTGCCCCTGGGAGAGGCCGGCCTGACCGGCCAGGACCATGGCCGTAATCCCGGCCGCCTGCCGCAGTTCGCGGACCCGGGCGCCGACCCGCCGCTGGATGCGTTGTTCAAGATCGTCTGTTTGTTCGGTTTCCGTTTCCATCCGCTTAAAAATTCTCGCTTTCTTCAACCCGGTGCTCGAGCTGCATCCCCCGGGCCTTAAGTTCGCGCAGCAGATCCTTGGGAGGGACATCCCGCGTCGGGGACAGAACCCCGGCTGCTGTGATCTGCCCTTTGAGAATCATCTGAGCCGCAATGCTGGCGGTGTAACCCACGGTCCGGTTCATGGCAAACAGCCCGGTGTTCAAGTCCCGGTAATCGATGAGCTGGTAGGTCACCCGCCGCTGCCGGCCTGCCTTGAGCCCCCAGGCGGTCACCCGCAGGATGATGACGTCGCGTTCATTGCCAGCGAACTGGAGCTTCGGCGTCAGGTGCCGGACCAAAAACTGGCGGGGAGAAATCGACTTGCCGTCGACCGGCAGGGGTGCGTCGTCCAGAAACCCCAACTCGGCCATCACCGCCCAGAAGCGCCGATGTCCGGGATACCGCAAAGCAAAACGGCCCATATCCCGGACTTCGGGTCCGAGCCCAAAAACCTGGATGTAGTGGATGGCGTCGCCATTGGGATAGGCCTCCAGCGCTCCGAGTCCCGGGATCTCAACGGTGTGGCCGTGTTCGTCCCTGAAAATTTCCTCTCCGGCGATGACCACTTCCCGTCCATTTTGCAGGATGCGGGAGGATCGCTTGTAGGCTTTCAAGACGCCGTCGAAGGTCCAGGTAATCTTGTAATGCAGGGGGTTATCCCCGGCACAGTCAGGCTCGGGCAGGCCGGTCCCGTATGAGTGCAGGCCGTGCACCACATCCAGTTCGTCCACGGCCAGCCGCCCGAGAACGAGGTCGATCCCGGGGTCCATTCCCATTTCGGGTAAAAGGGTGACCCCCTTGGCCCGGGCTTCCGCATCCAGTTCGGCCACCCGGCCGGCGTAACTGCTGCTGACAAAGTTGCACCCGGCCGTCAGGGCCGCCCGGGCGACGGGATAATTGAAGTCGGCCGGCAGCATGCTGATGGTGATCTGCGGCGCGACCGTTTCGATCAGTTCCTGCAGAGCCCCTTCCCGGGCGGCATCCAGCCCAACCGCCCGGCACTTGCGGTACCCCTTGCGCTCGAAAAAGCCCCGCATCGCCTGCGGGTCGATGTCCGCCACCACGACCTCGGAGACAAGATCACCCTGCTCCAGATCGTGAATAACCGCCTTGCCCTGCAGGCCGAGGCCCAGCACCAGTACTTTCGTCATTTTTTATCCCCTCCATCCGTTAAATGTTGCGAAGCCGGGGGTCTAAGGCATCCCGCAGCCCGTCTCCCAACAGGTTGATCGACAAAATGGTCAGCATGATGGCCAGACCGGGCAAGGTCACCAGCCACCAGGCGTCGGTAATGTAAAGCCGGCCTTCCGCCAGCATCCGCCCCCAGGTGGGCATCGGCGGCGGCACCCCCATGCCCAGGAAAGAAAGTCCGCTTTCCCAGATGATGATGTTGGCCACCCGCAGCGTGCCAAGTACCAGCAGCGGTGAAATCACGTTCGGCAGGATGTGCCGGAAGATTATCACCCGGTGAGGGGTGCCGATGGCCCGCGAGGCTTCCACGAACTCCTTTTCCTTGAGGGACAGGACGCTGCCCCGGATGGTCCGGGCATAGGTCACCCAGTCGGAGAGTCCCAGCACCAGGATCAGGTTGAAGATCGAGGTTCCCAGCACGGCGATGACCGATATGGTCAGCAGCATAAAGGGGTAAGCCATGAAGATGTCGGCCACCCGCATGATCAGGCTGTCGAGTTTGCCGCCGTAGTAGCCTGAAAAAAGCCCCAAAAAGATACCAGCCAGCTCCGCCACCAGCACGGCCGCAAAGCCGACCAGCAGCGACACCCGGCTGCCGTAGAGCAGGCGGGCCAATACATCGCGGCCGAGGTTGTCCGCCCCCAGGGGGTAAACCCAGCTGCCGCCCTCCTGCCAGGCCGGCGGGGTGAACCGGGCCAGCAAATCCTGCTCCAGGGGATCCACCGGGTAAAAGAGGGGAAAACAAACACTGGTCAGCAGGATGGCTGTGATCATGATTCCGCCCATCAGGGCGCTGGGGCGCCGGGCCACCTCCCCCAGGGTCTCGCCCAAAAAACGCAGCCGGGGCGTGATGACTTCGAAAATGGATGTCTTGGCAGCAGCCTGCTGGTTCATTTGTCCTCGAAATAGCTGATCTGGGGGTCCAAATACATATAAAGCATGTCGACGATGAAGTTGACCGCAACGAAGATCACCGCCAGCACCAGAACGACAGCCTGCACCAGGGGGTAATCCCGGTTGAAAATCGCCTGGACCACGAGGCGGCCGACACCCGGCCAGGCAAAAACGGTTTCGATGATGACCGTGCCGCCCAGCAAAAACCCGAACTGCATGCCGGCCACGGTGACAAGCGGGATCAGCGCGTTCTTGAAGGCATGTTTGGATACTACGATCCGTTCTTTTAGCCCCTTGGAGCGGGCCGTGCGAATGTAATCCAGGCTCAGCACTTCGAGCATCACCGAGCGTGTCAGCCGGGCGAACATGGCCATCAGGCTCAACCCCAGCGCCACGGACGGCATGATCAGGTGCGCCAGGGTGCCCCGGCCCGAGGTCGGCAGCCAGCCCAGCCTGACCGAAAAAATCATAATCAGCATGATTCCCAGCCAGAAATGCGGCATGGACAGGCCGAACAGGGCGCCGAACATGCTGCCCATGTCCAGGAGCGACCCGCGGCGCACCGCCGAGATGATACCGATGGGCACCGCCACCACCAGCGCAATCAGCATGGCAGCCGCCGCCAGTTCAAGGCTGGCGGGCAGCCGCTCGAGGATCAGCTGCATGGCAGGAATCTTGTAATACAGCGATTGGCCGAACTCACCGCGCAGCGCCTGCCAGGCAAACCGCAGGTACTGAACGTAGATGGGGTCATTGAACCCGAGTTGCTGCCGCAGGTCTTCGATCTCCTGGTGCGATGCGTCGCCCGGCAGCATGAGCATCACCGGATCACCGGACAGGTGGATAAAAAAGAAGCTGATCACCGAAATGCCGATAATGACATAAACGGTGTGCCACAGCCTTTTGAACAGATATTGCAGCATAATGTCCTAACCGCTTTACATCTTCGGTTTGGCGTAACGCATGTTCAGGAAGCCGTCGCGGCGTCCCTGGTAGTCGACATCGTTGGCCACCCCGAAGACCTCGGGCACCACATAGAGGAAGGCCCAGGGGGCGTCCTGGTAAAGCAGTTCATCGATCCGGGCGTAGACTTTGGCCCGCTCGGTGCGGTCCATAATGGTGCGCCCCTTGTCGAGAAGTTCGTCGACAGTCGGGTTCTTGTAGTAGTAGTCCCGGCTCTTGGAATTAAACAGGGAGTACATGTAGCGATCCGGCTCGGGGGCATCATCCCACCAGTAGATGTAGAGCTGGTGTTTTTTACCCTTGTAGCGCTCCCACATCACGGCCCGCTCAAACGGCTCCAGGGTGACGTTGATGCCGGCCTTGCCCATATTGGCGGCAATCGCCTCGGCCTGCTCCTGAATCTGGGACATATAGGTGGGATACGCCAGCCGTGCCTGGATGCCGTCGGGATGACCGGCTTCCTTGAGAAGGGCCCGGCTCTTGTCCGGATCGTAGGGATACGGCTTCAAGTTGGGGCTGGCACCGAAGGTGCGCGGACTGATCGGGCCGGCGCAGATGATCGCCTGGCCGTCGAAAAGCGCCTTGTTGATCAGCTCCTTGTCGATAGCGTAGTTTATCGCCTGGCGGATCCGCACATCGTCGAAGGGCGCTTCGTAGGTGTTGATCCCGATGTAGGGCATCACGCCCATCTGCGGCGTCAGGTAGGCCTTGCCGGAATCCTGGATCTTTTTGCGCTGGTGGACCGGAATACCGCTGATGACCTGGGCCTCACCGGTCAACAGAGCGGCGATGCGGGAGGCCTCCTCAGGGGAAGCCTTGAAGATAAGGTTCTTGTAGGCCGGTTGGGGGCCGTAATACTTGTCGAAAGCCTCCAGCACGATCTCCTCACCCCGCACCCACTTTTTCAGGCGGTAGGGGCCGCTGCCGATTGGATCGGTGTTGTACTTGCTGTCGCCCACTTCCTGGATATACTTGGGCGGCACGATCGGCAGGTAGTAGCCCAGCATGTAAAGGCCGGGGGCGTAAGGCTGCTCGGTTTTGATGGTAAAGGTGTAGTCGTCGATCACCTTCAGCTCGGTGAAAGCCGACAGCTTGCCCCGATGGGGGTTTTTCAGCGCATCGTTATTGGCACGATCGTAGGAAAATTTGACGGCCGCCGCATTGACCGGCTCGCCGTTGTGAAACACGGCATCCTTGCGCAGGGTGATTTTCCAGGTCAGATCGTCGATTTTCTCCCACTTTTCGGCCAGGGCCGGCAGCACGGAGGCATCCTCCTGGGGGTGGAACAAGGTGTCGTGAATGTTGTAGCAGACGCTCATGGTAGTCTGGATGGAGCTTTGCATCAGATCCAAGCCGACGGGCTCGGCCTCCTGCATCACCACCAGGGTGTCCGACGCTGCAACCGCAGCCGGGGCGCCGGCCAGGGCCAGGCAAATGAAACCGGCCAGGGTGAAGAAAGACCATTTTTTCATGACGGAACCTCCTTTTCGTTTGAGTTGTAAATATTTCTGTTTCCAAACAACTTACCGGCAATGCGTTTGCGCGTTGCCCTTACGGGTGCGATGCGCCGGGTGCGGTTGGGCGCCACTCGGGGCCATCGCGGTGCAGGTGGCAGGCGGCCAGGTGACCGTCGGCGACCCGGTGCATAACCGGTGCCTCCCGCTCGCAGACGGACATGCGCTGCGGACAGCGCGGGTGAAAACGGCATCCCGGCGGCGGATTCAGCGGGGAAGGCACGTCACCGCTTAAGATGATCCGCCGTCGGCGGCGACGCGGATCGGCGACCGGCACGGCCGACAGCAACGCCAGAGTATACGGATGGCGGGGCGATTCGTACAGGGCATCGGCCCCCGCCAGCTCCAAGATCTGTCCCAGGTACATCACCGCCACCCGGTGGCTGACATATCGGATAACGCTCAGGTCGTGGGAGATAATAATGTATGAGAACCTGAACTGCCGCTGCAGCCGCACCATCAGGTTGATGATCTGGGCCTGCACCGAAACGTCCAGCGCGGAAACCGGCTCGTCGCCGATAATCAACTCGGGCTGCAGCACCAGCGCCCGCGCGATCATGATCCGTTGGCGCTGCCCGCCGGAAAACTCGTGGGGGAAGCGCTGCATGTGCTCGGGCAGGAGACCGACGGTGCGCAGAATTTCGGCCACCCGCTCCCGCCGTTCGCGACTGCCGCCGACCTTGTGGGTCGCCAGGGGCTCTTCCACGATACGCTCGACGGTCAGGCGGGGATTCAGCGAGCCGAAGGGGTCCTGAAAGATCATCTGCATTTGCCGCCGCATCCGGCGCTCCTGCGCGGCGTCCATCGCCAGCACATCCTCTCCCTTGAAGCGCACCTGTCCGGCGGTGGGACGGATCAGACGCAAAATGGCCCGGCCGGCGGTGGATTTGCCGCAGCCCGATTCTCCCACCAGACCCAGCGTCTCTTCCGGTGCCAGATTGAAAGAGATGCCGTCCACGGCATGAACATACTCCCGGCGGCTGCGCAACAGACCGCGGCGCACGGGAAAGTGCTTGACCAGGTTGTAGACTTGCAGCAGCTCAGGCATGATCCACCATCCAGCATGCCACCCGGTGGCCGTCGGCAACTTCACGCAGGACCGGCTTCTCTTGGCAGCAGATCGCATCGACCTGCGGGCAGCGGGGATTGAAAGGACAACCCGCCGGCAGGTCCGAAAGGCTGGGAACAACGCCTGCAATCTCGTAAAGCTCGGTCTGATCGGCGTCTGCCGCCAGGGACGGGATGGCCTTCATAAGCCCCCGGGTGTAAGGATGCAGGGGAGTTGCGAACAGCGACAGGGTGTCGGCTGATTCCATGATCTGCCCGGTATACATGACCGCCACCCGGTCGGCGGTTTCGGCAATCACTCCCAGGTCATGGGAAATCATCACGATAGCGGTACCCAGTTCCGCGCGCAGTTGACCCATGAGATCCAGGATCTGGGCCTGAATCGTGACGTCCAGCGCGGTCGTGGGCTCATCGGCGATCAGAAGCGCGGGTCGGCAGGCCAGGGCCATGGCGATCATCACCCGCTGCCGCATGCCGCCCGAAAGTTGATAGGGGTATTCCCTTACCCGCCGGTGCGGGGCCGGCACCCCCACTTTTTCAAGCATTTCCACGGATTTTGCCAAAGCTTCGGATCCCCCCAGGGACCAGTGGACCCGGAAAACCTCCGACAGCTGGTTGCCGATGGTAAACACCGGATTTAAGGCTGACATGGGTTCCTGAAAAATCATACTGATACGATTGCCGCGGATCTTGCGCACCTCCTCGGCCGCGGCCTGGAGCAGGTCCCGGCCCTCGAATATAATTTTCCCGCCGGCAAAAAAGGCAGGGGGCATCGGCAGTAAGTGCAGAATCGACAAGGCCAGAACGCTTTTCCCGCAGCCGGATTCTCCGACGATACCCAGCACATCCCCTGACCCGATGTCAAGACTGACATCGTCGACCGCCCGAACCGTGCCGTGCGGGGTTTTAAAGTGGGTGCGGAGATTGCGAATTTCCAGTAGGGACATCCAAGGAACTCCCGGACCAACGCTGAACCCGATTCAATAAATGGCTGGAGAACAGAATATTTTTCCGACTAATCTTCTCTGATATCGGTCCAAAATATTCTTGTCAAGAATATTTTAGCATATTGCTTTTTCACTGTTTTGTTGTCCAAAACTGCCCCCGCTGTCTTCCCATTGGGAAATATTGAAACTCCAGTTAACTGCACTTCACAATTCACAATTTTCGCTTGATTCGCAACGAAAAAGCAATATCTTATCTGATACCTGGTATGGCGCCGGCAACGATTTCCTTTCGTATGTGCCGGCAACGGAGGAGATTGCGGCGGCGGACTGCGGTTTATGTAAAAATGCAGCCGCACTCATTCCGGTCGCATCCACCATCCGCAAACCTGTCGATCACAATACTCGGGATCAGCGATCACGATCGGCGCAACCCGCAATCCCGATCAAACCTGGATTGGAGGAACTCATGCTGACTTCCATTCAATCATTTACTTCAAGGACTCTGTGCCTTGGCTTTGTCGTTCTCGCCCTGACCTTTTCACCTGCCGCTGCAGCCGGAGCCAATCCGCTGGTCGGGCAGTGGGAGCCTGCGGCGAAACAGGCGAACCAAGACGTCGCCCGCAATGTCGATAAACTCGGTCGCATGGAAATTACGGCCACCCATCTGGCCGTATTTGGAGAATCTCCCGTTGCGTACAATTATGAGCAGGACGGTCAGGTATTTCACATAAAAGTGAATAATCCCGGCGCCAAACCGATTGATCTCGTTCTGCGCGACCCAAACACCCTGTTGATGCAGTTGCCGAACGATGTGGACATCCTGTGGCAGCGGGTTGCGGTTGCCGCCGCGGAGGCACCGGCGGCCGAATCGCCCGGGAAGAACGAGTCTATCGGGTCGTCGATAGGGGAAATGGGGTTCGAGATGATGGCGATGATGATGCCGCATTCCCTGCCCACGCGCTACGAGGCGCTTAATGAGAGTCTGGAAACGCTTCTCAACAACGGCTGGGCAATCACCCAAGCCTCCGGCGCCGGCAATGCCATGGCGCTGGTGCTGCAGCACGGGCAGCAACATGCGATCTGCTTGCTCATTGGGAACCCTCAGGAAAGTCAAACCGGCAGGAGCGACTGTCGACGCATCAACTGATCTGAATGGCTGAAATGCATTTTTAGAACCCGTTTTATCACTTGTGGAATTTTGGAAGAAGATGGTGAGATTTGGGACCAGAAAGGTGAACTAATAGCAATTTCATGGAATAAGCCCCGCAAAAAGGTTTGCGGGGCTATTCAACATTGGAAACTATGGACCGCAAGCTACCGTCATGTACTTCCCTAAAAATTGTACATAACCATTTTTCTGGATCAGCTTGGTGATATGCAAATTTTTGGCTATTTTTGTCGGCGGAGTGGTGCCGTCGGTATCGGCATCGTTGCGGTGCCAATCCCACCAACAGCCGTATCCATGGTGCCTGAAATCCTTGAACTTGCCGATATACACCGTCTTGCGGCTTTCCACGTCGACATATTTGGCAACCACCAGAGATTTGCCCTGATTATTCTCGCCGACCAAGCATTTGCCGCCATCATCCGTAGAGCACAGGCCGGTTAAACCGATGTCCGTTTGGTAGATGTCATCCAGCCGGCGCCTTGAAGGCCAATG
>Ga0307426_1002952_pt1 | contig 10388 bp, 5 predicted proteins | sample SalMarWE160340MG_FD_202165 | JGI IMG/M metagenome (GOLD analysis project Ga0307426, IMG submission 202165) | Salt marsh sediment microbial communities from the Plum Island Ecosystem LTER, Massachusetts, United States - WE1603-40 | ecosystem: Environmental > Aquatic > Marine > Intertidal zone >... | reverse complement strand
GCGACAGCGCCAACCGCCAGTTGCCCCGCCGGCACCGCGAAGCCGAGCCCCACCACCAGCACCGAGAACGCCACCGCCAGCACCGCCGGAAGACCGCTGAGAGCGGCGCGGGGAGGGCGGGTCTGGGTATCCCGCGGCATCAGATAGGAGCGCCGGCGGCGGGCATATTGCTCGAGCCAGATCAGCGCCGCGACAACCGCGATCAGTGTCAGCGCCAGTTGTGCGGCTCCGGGCAGGTTCGACTGGTGGATCCAGGTGAAATAGACAACGGCCGTCAGCGAATTGACCCCGAAATACTCCACCGCGCCCAGATCGTTCATCACCTCCAGGAGCGCCAGCGTCACCCCGACGATCAGCGCCGGCCGCGACAGCGGCAGCACGATCCGCCAGAAGGCCCGCTGCGGCGAAGCGCCGAGCGTCCGCGCCGCGACCGCCAGCGCGCCGGACTGCATCAGGAAATACGCCCGACAGCTCAGATAGACGTAGGGGTAGAGCACCAGCGACATCACGAACGCCGCGCCGGGCAACGAGCGGATGGCGGGAAACCAGTATTCGCGCAGGCTTTCCGTGCCGGTCAGCAGCCGGACCGCTCCCTGCACCGGGCCGGTGAATTCGAGCACCTCCACCCAGGCGAAGGCGCTCAGATAGGTCGGGATCGCCAGCGGCAGAATGAAGGCCCACTGGGCGATCCGGCGCCCCGGAAAGCTGAAATGCGTCACCAGCCATGCCGCCACGAAGCCGATCGCGGCGGTCGCCAGCCCCACCATCGCCAGCAACAGGCCGGTTTCCCTGAGCGCTCCCGGCAGCGTCCGGGCGCCGAGCCCGCCGCCCCCGGAAAAACTCGTCAACGCCACCCACACGAGCGCCAGGACCGGCAGCCCGGCAACCAGCGCCACGCCGACATCGCCCGCCGCCGGAAGCGTCCAGCCGCCTGCCCGCCGTTCCTCGATCGTGGCGATGCCGTCTCTCCTAGTTCCGCGGTCCCTCGTCGAACCGCAACTCGTCGACCAGCACGCTCGCGGCCGCCCGCTGGGCCGCGACTTCGGTCAGCGGCGTGGGATCGGCGTCCAGCTCCCCCCAGCTCGCGACCAACGCCGAGGGCGCGACCCCGTCGAGGATCGGGAACTCGTGATTGGTCTCCGCATAAAGATACTGCGCCTCTTCGGACAGCAGAAACGAGATGAGCTTTTCGGCGTTCGCCTTATGCGGCGCGTAGCGGGCGAGAATGACCCCGGAGACGTTGACGTGGGTGCCGTCGCCGCCGGCATCCGGGTAGATGATGCGCACCGACTGGGCCCACTGCTTCTGCTGGGGTTCGGCCTCGTTGGTCAGCATCAGTCCCATGTAGTAGGTGTTGCCGATCGCCAGGTCGCATTGGCCCGAATACACCGCCTGCACCTGTGCCCGGTCGTTGCCGGTCGGCTTGCGGGCCAGGTTGTCGCGTACCGCCGTCAGCCATTGCCGGGTCCCGTCCAGCCCAAGATGCACGATCCGCGAGGCGATGAGCCCGATATTGTAGACATGCTGGCCCGATCGGGTGCACAGGCGCCCCCGCCACTCGGGCCCCGCGATGTCGTCGTAGTCGAGGGATTGCTCGCTGACCCGTTCCCTGGAGGCGTAGAACACCCGCGCCCGCATCGACAGCGCCGTCCAGTGCCCGTCCGGATCGCGATAGGCGGGGGGCACCGGGGCCAGGATCGCCGGGTCGATGGGCTGCGATACGCCAAGCTCCTTGGCCGCGACCAGATTGCCGATATCGACAGTGAGGATGAGATCGACCGGCGAATTCTCGCCTTCCGCCGCCGCTCGCTCGATCAGCCCGTCGCCGCCGAACAGCAGCACCGGCTTGATCCCGGTCTCCGCCTCGAACCGGTCCAGAAGGGGCTGGGTCAGCCCCGTCTCGCGGTACGAGTAGATGTTGACGATTTGAGATTGCGCCGCCGCCGGTCCGCTGGCAGCCAGAACGACGGCCGCGACCACCGCGGCCGGCCCGAAATGCTTCATCTTGTGCTCCTGCGCTGCGGGTTCAAATTCCCTCAGTGAGGCGCCACTTCTCTTCCGTTCACGCCGCCAAGTCAAGAAAACAAGCAATTACAGGGTCTTATGGCCTCATATGCAGATTAGAACGGCTCCAATCAGCCGCGGAAATCGCCAGTGTTTTGAGGCGGCTAGCGCTGCCAACCAGGCCCGTCCGGTGCGGCGCACCGCCGCATCGCGGCGTCAGTCGGAGACGACCTTCTCCGCCGGGATTTCGAGCGCCATCATCGTTCCGGTCCCCGGTTCGGCGTCCAGCGACAGGTTCAGCGCATTGGCCCGCGCCAGCGACCGGGTCAGCGCCAGGCCGGTGCCGGAACGCAGTGGCTGGTCGTCGCCCTCGTCGTCGCTCTGGCGGTAGACAACGAGCCCCTCCGCCGCCTCGGCGAGCGGCGTGCCGCCTTGGTCGCGCACATGCACCACGATCGCCCCTTCGGGCTGCTGCTTGGCGCTGAGGATGACGTTGCCGCCGCGGCCGCAAAACCAGATGGCGCTGGCCAGCATGTTCATCACCGTCTGGCTGAGGACCGCCCGGTCGGCCAGGATCGCCGGCAGGCCGCCGCTGACGGCACTGCGCACCACCACCTGGCGGGCGTTGGCCTGGGCGCGGATGCGGGCCACGCAGTCCTCGAGCAACTCGCCGACATCGATCTCGGATTCTTCGAGCTCCGCCCTTCCGCCCTCGAAGCGGCCGAGATCGGTGAGCTCGTCCACCAACTCGCGGATCTGCCGCCCGGCCCGATTGATGTCGCGGGCGTATTCGGCGATGCGGGCCGGCGGCGGCGGGTGCCCCCCTTCGCCGAGCATCAATTCGGAGAAGCCCAGAATGGTGTTCAGCGGCACCCGCAGCTCGTGGCTGATCTGCGCCAGCACGGTGCCGATCTCAGCCTCGGGCGTGGGGGCGGCCGCCGGCACCGATGTCCCGGCGGAGCGCACCAGTCCCAGATAGCCTTCGGCATGCTCGCCGCGGCGGTCTGCGAACAGGGAAATCTCGACCGGCCCCGCACCGGCCTCCGCGATAACCGTTACCGCCTCGTCGGCGGGTGCCGCCGATTGCGCGAGAAATCCCGCGAAGGTCGGCTTGCTGGCCGGCTGCAGGTAGCTCAGAAGCGGCCGTCCGAGCAACACCGAGCGGGCCGGCCCCACCAGATTGGCCCCGAGATCGGAGATGCCGTCGATATTGCCGGTCCGGGTGAGCTGGATGAAGCCGCAATCCGATTGCGCGGCGATCAGCTCCACCATCGCCCGCGTCGTGATGCCGGCGGCCGGCGCGCGGCGCGCGGTCTCGCCGGCCCGCGCCGACAGAAGATACGCCGTGCGGCCCTGCCAGGCGATCGTCTGCAGGCGCGCCACCACCGGCACCGGTTCGCCGTCCTCGCCCTTGAGATCGCTGAGAGGCCCGATGGTGCGCTCCGCGTCGCGCTCGTCCGGGAACAGACCCTCCAACCCCGCTTCTCTGAGGGCCTGGGTCGACTCGTAGCCTAGCAGGTCCGCCAGCGCCCGGTTGGCGAACAGGATCGAGTGCTCGCGGAACACCAAAAGCCCCAGCGGCAGCCGGTTGAGCACCAGCGTTTCGTCGCTGAGCGGCACCAGATCGCCGCCGCCGGAAGTCTCGCCCATGCCGGCGGGCAGGGTGGGGCGGGCCGCCGAAGGCGTCTGGGCAACCGCCGGCCGGCGCGCCGGCCCGGCATCGTGCGCGTCGTCGTCGGCGATATCGTCGTCGGCGTTGTCGGTGGCGTCGCCACCCACCCGGTCGGTCAGAATCCGCGCCAGCTCGTCGAAATTGTAGCGGCTGCGGTCCTCGTTGCGATCGCGTTTGGCCGGCTTGCCCCCGCGCGCCGCCGGACGCTCGCTGGCCGGCGGTTCGCTGGCCCGACGCTGGCTGGCTGGCGGTTCGCTGTCCTGCGTCGCCCCGTTGCCGGCGTCTGCCGCGACGGTGGCGATCTCCTCGGGGCCGACCGAGCCCGGTGTGAACCCGGCGCCGGTGACCGTCCACAGCCCGCTGGCCGATGCCTCAATGGCGGCACGCGGCGGGCTGTCCTCGGCGGCAGTCGCGTCGGCGCCCCCGGTTTCTTCGCCAGCCGCGTAGCAGCGCCAGCCGGCGCGGGCGCCGGCGCGGTCGAAAATCGGGATCGCCAGGATCAAACGCCCGTCGTCGGTGGCCACCTCGACAGAATGATCGCCGCTCAGGGCGGCGGCGTCGAACCCGACCGGCGCCGCGTCGCCCTGGCCGGCAAAGACCTCGCCCGCGCTGTTGAGCGCGAACAAGTACCTGTCGCCCCCCTCCGGCGCCAGCGCCGAAGGGGCCGGTTTCGCCGCCGGCGCGGACGGCCGTTCCGCGGTGTCATCGGCGTCCGCCTCGCCACCCGGATCCTCGTCGGGAATCGGCTCATAGAGCGTCTCGGAGCGGGCCAGCCTGTCGACGAGACCGGTCAGCCCCTCGCCTTCGTCCCCGAGCTCGGGCGTCTGCCCGGCCGGGGAAAAGAGCACCAGCCGGCCGCGCGCCCCGGCCGCGAATTCCCGCCGCCCGGCACCGCGAGAAGGCACCTCGCCATGGCGCGCCAGCTCCCGTCCGTCGGCGGTCTCGATGAGATAGGCGCGGTCGTCGCCAAACAAGTCCGTCGCCAGCGCCGTCTGCCAGAATTCCCCGCCGGTCAGCGGCGCTTCGATCGCCTCGGTGTCGGCGACAAGCAGGTGCGCTTCGCCGCCCAGCTCGAGGGGGGTGCACAGACACGTCGCCGAGACCGGCTTGCGGCCGGCCAGAAACCGCACCCGCGACAGCGACGCCCGTCCCATCGACCCGAGCCGGATGCGATGCGCGATCTGGCCCTTGATCGGCACCGGCAGCGGGGCCGGTTTCAGCCCCTCGGGGCCGACCCTGGCGCGAAAAAGCACCGCTGCCACATTGCGCCACACCACCCGTTCGCCGTCGCCACTCCACAGCCAGGCGGGGCGCTGGTCGAGCGTCAGCGAAAAAACGTCCGCCGCCTTGTCGCTTGTGGTCCAGTCGCCGGACATTGCGTGCCGTCACCGAGAACTGCGCCCTGTCCCGATCTGGGACACCCAAAGGCGCCGAATTTAGGTGTTGTTTAGTATAACGGCGGCCCCGGCCGGTCTACTGCCGCCCGGTTGTGAAAGGCCGTCAAGCGCCCGGATGGTTAAACCGACCGCCCGCCGCCACGCCGCCATCGGCGCGGCCCGGCCGCCCTTGCGCGGTGGGGGGGCTTTGCCTATCTTCCGCGGCGCTTGCTCGGGTCCTGTGCCGCCTTAGCTCAGTTGGTTAGAGCGCTAGATTGTGGATCTAGAGGTCCCCCGTTCGATCCGGGGAGGCGGTACCACCTCGGGGATGCCTCACAGCCCCGCTTTTTGCATCCCCGCGAGCATGTGTTCGCGGTCATCGGACCGGCCGTAGGCCATGCGCGCCACGTAGGCCTCGGCCGAGAACTCGGCGCACTCCGACGCCATTTCGGCGACCGCCGCCGTCGCCTCATCCGTCATCTCGGCACACGCCAGCGCCGCCGCCAGCTCGGCCCGTCGTCCGCAATTCGGCCGCGGCATCTGCCGGTAGGCCTTCGCAGCCTCCGCGTACCGGCGGGCGCCGTACAGCGCCCTTCCGAGCAGGTGCGCGCGTCCCGGCGCGCCATGGGGGTCCAGCCGCACCGCCCGGTTCACCCATTCAACGCCCTCTTCGGCCTCGCCCTGCCAGGTCAGCAGCTCGCCGCGCTGCGCGACGATCCGCGGATCGTTGGGGTTGAGCGCCAGCGCCCGCTCGGCATGCGGCACCGCCTTGTCGAGCTTGTGATGGAACATGTAGACCTCGCACATCAGCCGGTGGCATTCGACGTCGTTCTCGTCGAGCTCGAGAGCCCGCTGCAGCGCGTGCACCGCCTGCTCCTGAATCTGCATGGGATCGCCGCCGAATCCGAATTCCAGCGCCTGGCCCAGCACGCACCCCTTCCACGCGTACGCCGCCGCGAAGGTCGGATCGAGCGCGATCGCCTGGTCGAGCAACTTGAGCGCTTCCCTGTTGGCCTCGGGCGTCACGGAGTGATGCTTGAGGCGCCCGGCCAGCAGGCAATCGTAGGCCGCCAAGTCCTGGGTGGGCGTGTGCCGCACCCGTTCGGTCTCGGCCGTGCGCACGTGCCCGGGCAAAGTCGCCACGATCGACTGCGTGATCTCGTCCTGCATTGCGAAGATGTCGGCGAGTTCGCGGTCGAACTTCTCGGCGCTGACATGCGCCCCGGTCGCCGCGTCGATGAGCTGCACGGTCGCTCGCACCTGATTGCCGGCGCGCCTGATGCTGCCTTCGACGACGTAGTGCACGCCCAGATCCTTCGCCACCTCCTGCACCTTCACCGGCCGTCCCTTGTAGGTGAATGCGGAATTGCGGGCGATCACGAACAGGTCCGCGAACCGCGACAGCTCGGTGATCACGTCCTCGGTGATGCCGTCGGCGAAGAAATCCTGCCCGGGGTCGCCACTGAGATTGTCGAACGGCAGCACCACCACCGAAGGCAGCGTCCGCTCCCGGGCGACGTTCGGGGTCATGAGGGCCTCCCCCTCGTTGAGCACCCGGAACGCGTGCACCGGCTCGGCGATGTTCTTGACCTGCTTGTGCCCGATATCCTCGAACCCCTGCGCCAGCTTGCCCTTGACCTGATCGTGGATGGACGCCGAGACGACAATCCCGCCGGGCTCGGCCAGCGGCTCGAGGCGGGCCGCGATGTTGACCCCGTCGCCGAACACGTCGTCGTCGCGGATGATGATGTCGCCGAGATTGATGCCGATCCGGAACTGCATCGCCCGTTGGCCGTCGGCCGCGGCGCGCTGCTGCAATCCCCGCTGCACGGCGACCGCGCACTGCACGGCGTCGACGGCGCTCGCGAATTCGGCCAGCACCCCGTCGCCCATGGTCTTGACGAGCCGTCCCTCGAACTCGCCGATCAGGGGCTTGACGAAATTTTCGATGCAATCGTTGAGCGCCGCCAGCGTGCCGGCCTCGTCCTCGCCCATCATTTTCGAGTAGCCGAAGACATCGGCGACCAGAATGGCCGCGAGGCGGCGCTGGTCGCGGTGATCGCTCATCGCTGAAGAATTGACCTCATTCCCAAGATGGCGGCGATTGTACGCGCTGCCGTACCGGGAAGTCCACGCTCTGTGGGCAGAGGGGCGACCTGGCGCCCGCCGGCTAGAGCGACAGACGCAGCTTCGAGATGGTGTTGGCGATATCGGCGAACACGTCGTTGAGCTCGCTCGCCGCCGACGGGAAATAGGCGTGCGAGGGATCGGTCGCGCAGTCGGTCAGCATGTTCTGCGTGGTCGAATTGGGCGGCTCCAGGCCGATCGTGAAGATCTCGACGCCGGCATCTTTGGCGTTCTCGCAGGTCTCCAGCGTCCGGTCGTTCATCAGGCCTTCAAGCGTGTTGGTGGAATCGCCGCACTCGCCGAGCCGCTCGTTCCAGGGGAACGCGTAAGCGGTGTAGTACGAGGCGCAGTTCATGTTCGAACCGCTCGGATAGTGGGTGTTCTCACCGTCCGTCATCACGATCATGACCTTGTGGGTCGTCGTGCCGTAGTCGTCCCCTTCTGTGTAGGGCTCCGTGGGCGACAGCACGCGCCATCCCCAGGCGGTCGCGGTGTGAATGTTGGTGCCGCCGTCGGCCACCATGGCGTTGATCTCGGTCTTGACGGTGTCCGAATTGTTGTTGAGCGGCAGCAATTCGGCGTCCAGGCAGCTCGCGTTCGGTCCCTGGTAGTTGCTGGTCGAGCTGACCGAGGCGCCGGCATATTTGCAGATGCGTTCCTGCAGCTCGCGGTCGGACAGGGAGGGATACGTATAGACGTTGCAGTGCACCTCGTGCGTCCACCCCTGGGCCCCCCCCCAGTACCAATTGTCGTAGGTAAGCGTCTGACCGGAACAGTTGCAGGCGTTGGCGCCGCTGGAGATCAGCGTCGTCTTGGTCGAATCCGTGTAGTAGTCGGAGTCCCGGCGCGGCCAGGTGCCGTACTGCCAGCTCTTGTACTCGCAATAACCATCCAGCGTCGGCCCGGGACACGTTCCGCCATCGTCGTCGACATAGTCCCAGGAATAGCCGCCGCTGTCCGGATTGTCCGGCTGGAACATCGGGAAGTAGAGCGAGTCGGGATCGGCGAGCGTCGGTTCGGTGTCATCGGTGTCGTAGGGATAGGGGCGCGTTTCCACGCAGCCCTTCCAACTCACGTTGGTCAGACCCGAGAAGAGCGCGAAGCGGTCGATGCTGCCGCTGGGCGCTGTCGACTCGTCGTCGTCGTTGTCGAAATTGTCCCAGGCCGAAGGCGCCTGATCGGCGTTGGCCATCCACGACTCGAACTCGGCGCCAGGTCCGACATTGACGAAGAAGTTGAACGGCACCAGCCCCACGAACACGTCCGGCAGCGTCGTCTGGCCGTCGAACAGGATGTCGACGGCGTTGGTGGCCGCCGTCTTCAGGTTCGTCATCCGGGAGTAGGAATTCATCGACCCGGAATTGTCGAGCACCATGGCGACTTCGAGCCGGTTGTGCCGCTGCGTCGCCTGCGAGGCCAGCCTGACATCCATCGACGGGATGTTGACCATCGCGACGAAAACCGTCGGCACGTTCAGCTTGACCTTGAAATACAGCGAGCCCTCGTCGGTGTCGGTCTCGACCTCCTCGACGTCGACGGAAATCGCGTCGTCGGCGAGCCGCTCGATAACCAGGTCCTCGGCAGCGGACTTCAGGTCTTCGTCGGACCAGTCGTAGATGTTGGGCTGCAGCGCCAGCGCCGCGGCGTCGAGCGCCACCTGCGCCTTGGTGCGGGCCTGCTGCACGCCGACGAAATCGACAACGGCACCGGCGGTCGCCACGATGACCACGAGCAGGATGCCGAAAATGGTCGCGAAGGCGCCCTTTTCGTCCCGCCAAAATCGATTGATCCAGGCCCTTGCACGCGCCACGATCTGCTCGCTCAAAACATTGCCACGACGTCGATTATCGGGCCCAAAAGTTAATCAAAGAGGTATCGTTTGGATGCAAGTTGAAGTGTCGTTTCAACCGCTTGACCGCCGATAGTGTCCCACTCAAGCATCGGCGCGGCGCCACCCGTCGGCGCGCCTAGATCACCACCACTTGCGTCCCCACCGCCACCCTTGAGTAGAGATCGATCACGTCTTCGTTGGTCAGCCGAATGCACCCCGAGGAAACGTTCTGGCCGATCGTCCACGGCTCCGAGGTGCCGTGGATGCGGTAGAGCGTTTGCCCGATGTAGAGCGCCCGCGCCCCCAGCGGGTTGTCGGGCCCGCCGGGCATATGTGTGGGCAATCCCGGCTGCCGCTCGAGCATCGCCGTCGGCGGGGTCCAGTCCGGCCATTCGCGCTTCGCCGTGATTGTGTGCCGGCCCGACCACTCGAAGCCGAACCGCGCCACCCCGATCCCGTAGCGCATCGCCATGCCGTCCTCGAGCACCAGGTAGAGGTGTTTGGTGCCGGTGTTGACCACGATCGTGCCGGGCGCCTCCTGCGTGATGTAGGGCACGATCCGGCGCTCGAAGGCGGGCGGCAGCCCCTCGCGGCGCGGTGCGGCTGCCATCCGTCGCGGCGCCGCCCGTTGCGGCGCCACGCTCGCGGCCAGCGAGGCGGGCACCAGGACCGTCTGCCCGAACGCGTTTGTCACCCGCACAAGCTCCTGCCCCGCGATGGCCGGGCTCGCCGCCAGCATCAGGATCGCGAATACCGCCGACAGGGCGCCGGCGGCCAGGGCCGCGCTTGCGGCGGCGCTCAGGGCGCTTCTCAACAAAGGACGACGCATCGCTTCACTCCCGGCACGCCTGTCGTTCCGCACGCCCGGTCCGATCAGGCTGAACGAACGGTAACCGGGCACCCCCAACTTTGGGTGAAGCGGGATGGTGAACACCCGCTGAACGCGGCTGGTTTACGAACGGTGAATCCCGTAGCCTGCAATGCCCACGGAGAAGCCCGAATGCCGTTGCCCGCGGGAGCGCCGCGCTGCTTCTGGGCCGGCGCCGCGCCCGAATATGTCGCCTATCACGACGACGAGTGGGGCCGCCCGGTCGCCGGCGACGACCGCCTGTTCGAAAAGCTCAGCCTCGAAGGCTTCCAGGCCGGCCTGAGCTGGCTGACGATCCTCACGAAGCGCGAGAATTTCCGCGCCGCCTTCGCCGGTTTCGAGATCGCCCGCGTCGCCCGTTTCGGCGACGCCGACATCGATCGATTGCTCGCCGACCCCGGCATCGTCCGCCATCGCGGCAAGATCGAAGCGACGATCAACAACGCCGCCCGCGCCCTCGAGGCGATCGAGGAATTCGGCTCGCTGGCCGCACTGATCTGGCGCTTCGAG
>Ga0307426_1002951_pt1 | contig 10396 bp, 7 predicted proteins | sample SalMarWE160340MG_FD_202165 | JGI IMG/M metagenome (GOLD analysis project Ga0307426, IMG submission 202165) | Salt marsh sediment microbial communities from the Plum Island Ecosystem LTER, Massachusetts, United States - WE1603-40 | ecosystem: Environmental > Aquatic > Marine > Intertidal zone >... | reverse complement strand
TGTCGTGGCCCGGAAATGGGTCGTCCCCGGCGATATTGTCCAGCCGGGCCAGCCGATCTTCACCCTATTTGATCTGAATGATGTCTGGATAACGGCGAATTTCGAGGAAACTAAACTGGCGTCTATCCACCCGGGAGATTCCGTCGAGATATCGGTCGATGCATTTCCCGGCCGGAACCTTATGGGCACAGTCGAATTGATAGGTGCCGCGGCAGGGTCACAATTCTCTCTCATACCACCCAACAACGCCTCCGGCAACTTCACGAAGGTTACCCAGCGAGTTCCGGTCAAGATTGTATTTACAAACCTTGATAACTCTGACCCCGGCAAACGGCCGGTCCTGCTGCCGGGTATGTCGGTGGAAGTGAAAATACGGATTACGGAGAAATAAATGACGGCAGCTTCCCGGTGGCATGATTTTCGCTTAAAATTGATTCGAGACTACCCACTGCTTCGGCCCGAGCACCCGTCGTATCGTTGGCTGGTTCTCGCCGGAGTCATGATTGCAACCTTCATGGCGGTGCTGGATGCCACAATCGTTAACGTTGCTCTACCGAAACTTATGTCCTCGTTCGGCGTATCGGTCGATCGCGTGGAATGGGTTCTGACCGCCTACCTGCTGGTTTTCGGCGTAATGCTGCCGACCTCCGGCTGGCTCGCGGACCACTTCGGGTATAAGCTGATCTTCACGGTCGGATTGCTGTTATTCACTACCAGTTCATTTCTGTGCAGCCTGGCCTGGGATTTCAATGTGCTGATATTCTTCAGAGTGCTTCAGGGAACCGGTTCGGGTATACTGATGCCGGTCGGGATGGCCATCATTACTCGTGAGTTTCCACTCGAAAAGCGTGGAATCGCCCTGGCGTTCTGGTCAATGGCCGCGTCAGCTTCGGTCTCGCTGGGTCCGACTATAGGTGGATATCTAATCGATCGCTATTCCTGGCACACAATTTTCGATGTCAACGTCCCGGTCGGTATTTTCGGGATGATTGTGGCTGTGATCATCCTTCGCGAGCGCAAGGCCGCCGATGTCCGGACTTTTGATCTTGTAGGATTCATCTCGCTTGCCGCCTTCCTTACATCTCTTCTGCTGGCCCTGGCCAGCGGCAATTCCGCATGGAATACCGGCGGCTGGACATCCAATTACATTCTGACCTGCTTTGCCATATCAGTTGTGTCACTGGTAATCTTCCTGATTACGGAATTTACTATCGCGCATCCGCTCATAGAACTCAGGCTCTTCAAAAACTTCAATTTCGGGTTCTGTAACATCGTGCTGTTTCTGGTCGGAGTAGGGATGTTCGGCAGCACTTTCCTAGTGCCCATTTATTTGCAGGACTCACTGGGTTATACACCATTGCAGGCGGGTCTCGTCTTTCTTCCGGTGGGCGTTCTGCAGGGAATAGTAGCTCCTCTGGCCGGATTGTTTAGTGATCGATTTACTCCGAAAATTCCATCAATTCTCGGTCTTCTTCTGATGGCTTTCACCTTCTACCAATTCTCTACTTTATCCTTATATTCCGGCCGGCATGATATAACCTTTCCGCTCATCCTTCGCGGAATCGCCATAGGAGCACTATTTGCACCGCTCATGACCATGGCCATTTCGGAAATATCACATCAGAAGATGGCCCAGGCCTCCGGTCTATTAAACGTTGTTAGACAGATAGGCGGGAGTTTCGGCGTGGCAGTATTCGGCACAATCCTGGCTCGTCGCACCATCTACCACGCGGCAATGTACGGCGAACAGGTCAATGCCTACTCCGACACGTTTCGACAGACACTCATGAAACTGCAATCATGGGTGGTGGGTGCTACCGGAAGCACGCCCGGAGAGGCATTGACAAAAGCCAAGGCGCTGATCGAAATGTTTGTCAGCACCCAGGCCTTTATCAGGGCGATTGATGACGTGTTTCTTCTTGCGGGCGTGATTCTTCTTATTGGCATTATACCTCTCCTCGTGATACGAACGCGCCGAGCCGTTACGCGCCGTCCTCCCGGGAATAAACCAGTAACCGCGCGGGCCGAATAGGATAGCGAATATGAAAACAGTTTCAGTTATTTTGATAACGATTATGGCAGGTTGGTGCGCCGGTACGGCAGCGGCACAGACAGGGCTTTCCGACTCCATCACCGTCGAGCAGGCGGTCGGATTGACACTTAAGAATCACGCAGCTATCCGGCAGGCGGAATACGGAATGATTGCCTCGGCGGCGCGGATTGATGTCAATCGCACTGCTCTTTATCCGGACATATCACTCGGAGGGCAATATGTTCGGATCGGGCCGGTACCGACATTCGACCTTCCCGGTCAGGGTCCTCTCGAACTGGCCCCTCACGATAATTACGATTTTCATCTCGGTCTGCGTCAGACGTTGTACGATTTCGGCCGAACGGATAAAGCCGTCAAAATGGCGGAAACGTCCCACCAGGCGGCTGCCGACAATATCGATTTGGTCAAATTCAACCTCGCATACCGGACAATCGATGTTTTTAACAGTATTCTTATATTGCATCAGCGAATTGCCGTTCTCGATGAACAGCTTCAGACGCTTAATCAACATTTGGAGATTAGTGTCAAGAAATTGGAGGCCGGGACTGCAACTGATTTCGATACTCTGACTATCCGGGTAAGAATCGCGGTCGTACAGAGCGACCACATCGATGCCATGCATGCGCTGGAGACACAGAATATAATGTTTCGGCAGTTGACCGGGCTCTCTTCGGACACGCCGATTAACCTGCGCGGGGCCTTTGCTTTTAAAAAAGTGACTCTCGAACCAGACTCACTGATGACGGTTGCCGAAGAACGGCGGCCGGAATTGATACTCGCCCGTGACGCCGAAACCAGTGCCGCCGCACGGTCGCATCTGGCGGCTCTGGGCGATAAACCGTTCCTGGCTCTGAACCTCGCCACCGGATTCAAGAACGGGTACGTGCCTGATCTGAATACCTTACGAGGGAATTACGCGGCCGGGCTCGAATTGAAAATCCCCGTCTTCAATGGTCACCGAACGAGGCATCAGAAGGCGGAAGCCGATGCCGACCTTAATTCCGCCCGGGCCCACACGGCCGATATGAAACGACAAATTCGTTCCGAGGTCCTTCAAGCGATAGCGAGTGTCAATTCAAGTCTGGAAAAAATCTCGAGTACCGAAACGCAGGTGCGTCAAGCCGAAAAAGCGGTATCCATGGCCCGTGTCCGGTATACCGCAGGGGTAATCACCAATCTTGACCTGCTCGATGCAGAGACGACACTGTCACAGGCTAAATTGATCCGCCTTCGGGCATTTTACGACTACACGATGAGCCTGTATGCGCTCGACAGAACAACCGGCAGAAAAGTGTGGTAATCGGCCCGACATTACGGCATATTATCTTTATGATAGATGCAGATGAATATCCGATTCTGGAATTCGATCCGGAGAAGCGAGCAATTATAAATCCATCGGATGTGTATGAGTCGATTGATATATCCGAACATTGTGTTATATGTTTTTTTCGGGATGTCGTTGAGCATGTCGCGAAGACTCATCAGACGCGGGTCGTTTTTACTGAAAGGGGCGTCTATGGATCGAGCAACATATACGAATTCGAACATAATGGGAAACGGGTGGCCTTTTTTCATCCCCTTGTAGGAGCCTCATTCGCCGCAGCGTTCCTTGAAATAGCCATCGCCCTGGGATGTAAAAAGTTCGTTGCCTGCGGTGGAGCCGGCGTCCTCGATCGAGGCATTTCCGTCGGCGATATTACTATACCGACCGCGGCAATTAGAGACGAAGGCGTCTCATATCATTATCTTCCGCCCGGGCGACAGATTGAAGCAAATGTGCAGGCTGTCAGGGCAATCACGTCTATGCTTGATGAGCATAAAGAAACATATCGCGTTGGAAAGACCTGGACAACGGATGCGATTTTCCGTGAAACAGATTCAAAAGTCAAACTCCGTAAATCAGAAGGATGTATTGTCGTCGAAATGGAAGCGGCGGCGCTTTTTGCTGTAGCGCAATTTCGTGACGTACAATTAGGGTACATTCTCTTTGGCGGCGACGACGTATCCGGCGAGGAATGGGATCGACGTCCCGAAGAACCGAGAATGCCGATAGCCGAAAAGCTATTTTGGCTGAGCGTTGAAGCCTGCCAGAGACTATAATGGAATTTTGCGCGCCGGGAATTTCGATTGAGCGATCGTCAGTTTTGACACAGGGAAAAGAGCGAGAGTATACGGTCGAACCTGCTACCGACGCAGATTTATCGGTCCGGTTTTGCCTTTTGCAGTTTCGGGCATTTTGCGATAGACAATCCATGCTCCGATGATGGACATACCGCCGGCAACCAGAAAAGGCAAATCAAAGAAAGCCACGACCAGCAGACCGGCGATTAACGGCCCGAGGGCGATTCCCAGACCGAAGCCCATCGTCACCACGCTCATCTGCCGGCCAGCGCTGTCGGCGCTGGACAAATCAGCGACTACCGCAAAGGCCGGTGCAACAATCGCCGCCGAAGCCAAACCCTGAAAAATTCGTAGAGCGGTCAACTGCAGCATCGATGTTGCCTCACCCAGTAGAATGGTTGCCGGAGCCATCAGCAGCAGTCCGGATATAACCAGAGGTCTTCGCCCGATGCTGTCGGAAAGCCGACCCAGCGGCACCTGGGATAACAGCCTGCCGATCATTAAACCACTAAACGCGATACTAAAACTGAAGGCATTCATATTCAGGCGCGCGTTAAATTCATTCTCCAATGTGGTAACCATCGAAAAGGCATTGGCTGCCAGAAAAGTTGCGATGCCGGCGCTCAGGATTCCCGGATTCAGCAATGATCGATCGATTATCCTGAACGGAGGATCGCTATTCTTCCTCGTCTCGATCGGAGTATCTTTAATCCAGAGCTGCACCAGCAGGACTGCCAGAAATACAAAGGTTGCCCCAGCGTAAAACGCGGCATTAAAGCCGAGATGAACCTGGAAAAAGCCCCCGATTAATGGGCCGATCGCGAATCCGATCATTCGCAGTGTCGAGTAGACGCCCATCGAGCTTCCACGTGTCTCTCGCTTCGAAAGAGTAGACATCAATGCCATTGACGCGGGGATGGTGAGCGCCAGTCCCACCCCCTGGGCTGTTCTCAAAACCAGAAGATCAAGATAGCGGTTCGCAAAAACATAACATAGAGTCGCCATACCGACCAGACCCAGACCGATTTGAATAAGTCGCTTGCGTCTCCCGAAACGGTCGCAAAGGGCACCGGTGAGGGGTTGCAAACTCGAATTGACCAATCCGTAAATGGAGATCAGAATCCCTACCAGAACCGGAATCGGGAGGTTGAAAATCGGATGGGGCAGTTGTGCCACGTAAAGCGGAATGACAATAAAAAGGATGCTGTTCCCCAGAGCGTCCGCCAATCGCGCCACCGACAGCGCCAGAACGCCGCGATTGATTCCCAGGTATTGTCCAATTCTGTTTCCGTTCATAGTACATCGTCTCGTCTCAAGATTACCAAACCGGAGCGAGAAGTCAGTAACGGGTCATTATACGGATTTTTGCCTTTTAAGGCCAGTAATATTCCTGCTTGATAGGTCCAGTGCGGCCGGCTTAAATAAATATCAAATAGGTGCTTATTACCCCTGTCCGCAACGATTTAATTTCATTGCCTTTATTTGCCCGGATTTATATATTAATGGAGATGACATTTATCGTATTTAATTTGGCTGCAAGTGTGATTTAAGGGTATTTGATCCGGTACAGGAAAACGGCGTACTGTCTTTCCTCCTGAAAGGACCGGCTTTGACAAAGCCTTAAGCTCTCATTAGCGTATTATTTGCAATGAACAAAGAACTCAGGAAATACGGTGCAACAGGCAGCTTACCGGATGGTTTTAAGCTCGATAAACTGTGGCTGATTATCGGCTTAGGAGTGGCAGTCAGGCTTGTCTTTTTGGGCCTTATGGATTTACTGCCGGAGGAAGCATACTACTGGAATTATGCCCGGCATCTTGATATCGGATACCTCGACCACCCTCCGATGGTAGCGTGGCTCAACTATATATCCGAATCAATTCTTGGTAAAAGTGAATTTGCGGTGAGATTACCGGCGTTTCTCGGATGGTTCGCTTTTGCTTTTTTCATGTACCGCTTTGCGGAAAATGTTTTCGGCAAGGGGATCGGCAAACCTGTGCTTTTACTCCTTGTTGCGCTGCCGATATACATGTCGATCGGGTTCCTGATGACGCCGGACGCACCACTTTATGTTTTCTGGGCAGGTTGCTTGTATTTTCTGGAAAGGGCGATTTTCGGCAGACACCTGCTTGCGTGGTATGGAGCCGGAATCTGTCTGGGTCTGGGATTGCTCTCTAAATACACAATGGGTTTAATCATGCCTGCCGCGCTGGTATATCTGATCATTGACAGGGATTCTCGTCAGTGGCTCAAAAAACCTCATCCATACATTGCTTTGTTGATTGGTCTGGCACTGTTCATGCCGGTCGTGTATTGGAACGCCCGGCACGATTGGGTATCGTTTGCCTTCCAGGGGACTCGTCGATGGTCAGGCGGGATAGATTTTAATCTTCACATTCTGATTGCGAGCATTTTTGTACTGATAACTCCGCTCGGCGTATACGAAGTAATAAGGGTTTTTCAGGAACTTTGGAAAAATAAGGTGAAAACCCGTAAAGCAGTTCCGCTTCAATATCGTAAAAACCTGTTTCTTGTAACGCTTACCCTGATCCCCCTGACCGCATTCGTAATCCACAGTATTCAGGGTCAACCGAAATTGAACTGGACCGGTCAGGTATGGCTGGCGATTCTGCCGCTGATAGCGGCGAGGATTTCGAGGATAAGTATCGGTGATATTCAAAACAGAATGCAGTCGTTGACGAGGCGCTGGGCGATAACCGCACCGGCCCTTTTGATTTTTTACGCCGGAGGGTTTGGGTACTTAGTTGCCGGGATGCCCGGTTTGACTAAAGGCAGCGGTATGACGTTTCCGATTGCCTGGAAGGCTTATGGTAAAAGGATTGAGGAAATTGAAACCCGCCTTAAATCAGAAACCGGTAAAGAACCGCTGACCATTGGCCTGGACAAATATTGGTTGTCAAGCGAAGCAAGTTTTTATGATTCAGCCGATGGCGATGATCTCCCGGAAGTGGCCGGGGAAAGCCTTGTCGGGGGCAACAGCTTGATGTGGAATTCCTGGATGCCGCCTCATGCTGCCGCAGGACGCCTTGGATTACTTGTCAGCTTTACCAGGGATAAGCTCGAGCAGGATTGGGTGAATCGACGGTTTTCCGACGTGACCGAGATAAAAAAAGAAATCCTTACCAATTTCGGCGGAGAAATCGGGCACTTTTACTGGCGAACGGGATACAATTACCGACCGGACTTTTAAGTCTTTTGCCCATCATTTATCAGGGTCTATATTCTGGTTAAGGCGGAACATATTTTCCGGATCGTATTTCTTTTTAGCCATTAACAACCGATCATAGCATATGCCATACGCCGAACTGATACGATCAGCCTCATCTCCGGTCATGAAGTTAATATAAACGCCACCGGTAGCAAACGGCAATGTCTTCTGGAAAAACTCGCGCGCCCAGCCGATGCATTTTTTATCATCCAACGCTTTTTCCCATCGTCCGTGGACATTTAAGATAAAGCTGACATCGCGGTGCGGATAGGCGGTAGCATCGCGCGCGACACGATTCACCGCCCCGCCCAACTGGCCAAAAAATATTTCGCACTGGGGCGAAGGCGATTCGGCAGAGTACTCCACGGCTAGATCAATTGTTTCGTCGTCAAGGGCCATAAGGTTATGGGATTTCCAATAGTTTCGCGCGCGGGGGGTAAGAAGCGGATCAAAAGCCGATTGCCATTCGGTGTAGGGCATGACATCAACATGTTCACCCAGAACGGTGCCGAAACCGCGTATGGGGTCGATTATCTTTTTACCTTTGTCAGGATCACCGGCGTGAAAAAGAGCAAAAACGATGATTTTGGTACCATGTACGTTATCCGGAAGAAACGGCAATGGCGGCGCTTCTCTTAGTATTACCCAAACACTGGTATCATCGCCCAGACCGGAGACAAATTCACGGTATTTTTTCATGAGCGAAGCGGCTTCATCCAGCGAAAATACAATCAAACCACACAATTTCGCTGTTTCCATCGGATAAAGTTTAAACTCAAAACGCGTGACGATTCCAAAATTACCGCCGCCGCCCCGAATCGCCCAGAATAAATCCGGATTTTCAGTTTCGCTGGCCCGAAGATACCGACCGTCGGCGGTTACGACGTCGGCCGCGACCAGATTATCCACCGTCATGCCATATTTGCGCGAGAGCCAGCCGAATCCACCACCGAGAGTGAGTCCCGCTACACCGGTAGTGGAGTTAATCCCGAGCGGCGTCACCAGTCCGTGCGCCTGGGCTTCATGGTCGAAATCGCCCAGAGTGGCGCCCGGCTCGACATGGGCCAGACCGGCCTCGGGATCGATCCGAACCGCTCGCATCGGCGTCAGGTCAATCATCAGACCGCCCTCGCAGACGGCATTACCGGCGATATTATGGCCGATACTTCGAACAGCCGTTAACAGCCTGTGCTCCCGGGCAAAATTTACAGCCGCAATAACGTCAGCCACACCCACGCACCGGGCGATGACAGCCGGTTTGCGGTCAATCATGGCATTCCAAATCGTTCGCGCCTCGTCATAGCCATTGTCCCCTTCCGTTAGCAATTCACCGCGAAAGGCGGCCGCCAGGCGATCCAGGCTTTGCGCGTCAATGGCTATTTTGCCATTATCCGTTTTTGCGATTTTTACAGTATTCATTTCTACCTTCCCTATTTTTTGGTTATGGTAAGCCGGGCGCTTGAAATTTCATACGCACGACTAATATTACTAATAGTAATAATACGCAGAAAAGGAAATAACCGTTAAAATATAGTGGAGTAAAATAGTCCATAAATATTCTAAGGATGGAAATGCTGATAACGATTCCGATATATCAACAAAACACGAAGTTTCTTTTGAACCTCTCGGCCGGATCGGGATTATCCATTAAAAAGGAGAAATTCTTATGCAATCAAAGAGTATGCTTGTCGCCGTTATAGTTTTTGCGTTAATCTTTTGTATTGTCGTGAGCCGGTCGGTCCTGTCCAGAGATATCGTTCGTCCAGAAGAGATTAAGAGCAAACGCCAGGTCATATATGATGATGAAAGTTATAAGAAGCTGGCTCACCAGTGGAAGGATTATTACAATGAATATCCCTCCGAATACGCCTACGCCAACTGGATGTATGCCGCCCGTTATGCCGGAGATAAAAATTATTCCAAGCTTTTGGATGAAGGTGTCAAGAAATATCCCGCCAATCCGACAATTCTTTATCTCAAGGGGCTTGAATATTGTAATATGGCCCAGGAAGCGGAAGGTTTAGATTATTTGGAGGAAGCCGTAAAACTGGATCCCTCATACAGCGATCCCTGGTTCGCATTGGTCACCTACTATATGGAGTCTCGCGAAGATGAGAAACTCGATATTGCCCTGAAGAATCTTCTTGAAAGCGGCGATATTGCCGAAGAAATCATGGATTACAATTACAATGTCCTGATCGGCCTTGAGGAAAATGCGATTATTTTCACCAATGGTGATAATGATACGTATCCGGTCTGGATTCTGAAAAGGATTTTAAAAATTCGGCCGGATGTAACCATCGTTAACCGAAGCCTTCTCAATACCCGATGGTATCCGATCTATATGATTGAGAAGGGATTACCTCGTTTTATCGAAAAAAATGAACTGGAAAATTTGCGGAATGAGATTATTAAAAAGGGAAAATTCGATTCGGCCTCGCCCGGAGGGCTGTATGGCGATACACTTATCAAAAAGATAATCGCATCGGCCAAAATCGCCGGACGGCCGGTATATCTGGCGAAAACGATGTATATAGGTAAACAACTTAAAGAACTTTATGAAAACGGCCGCGATCTGGGATTGGCCGTTCTGGTCACCGAATCGAAATCAGATCTCGGCGATCAACTTCGCAGGTTATATGATGTGTGGCTAAATAAATTCCGTACCGGAGCCATGACCGGCTGGCGATGGCAATATGCGCCGGAGTCGGATGCGGGGAATTTTATAATTCCCAATTATGCCTTTGGTATTGCTTCCAACTTGGAATCGCTGAAAAAATATGCCCCCGAATTGCGCGTCGGGCTATTTCACTGGTATAAAAATAATATAGAAAATCTCCTTTCGGAAGAAAACAAATACAGGATGGCATATGCCTGGAGTTGCTATGCCCAGGATATTAAGGAAATAGATTCATGGTGTAAGGATCAGGGTGTAAAATGCGGGGAATCCGATAAAGAGTGAATTCAGACTGGCATTGTTTCATCAAGGCGCA